>SKEU01000470.1_pt1 | contig 27270 bp, 20 predicted proteins | sample 4819571 | NCBI WGS metagenome assembly SKEU01 (sample SAMN11008801, study PRJNA524170) | human gut metagenome | biome: Human fecal sample; material: Feces; isolation source: fecal sample from pouch patient p8, p16 | host: Homo sapiens | place: Israel: Tel-Aviv | collected 2015-06-23
ATCAAAATAATCTTCGTACCTTTGCACCATCATTTTAAAATCAAACAAATTATGACTGCAAACGAACGTTTTGAGAAGGCTTGGGGTTCCTTCTTAGTCTATCTGAATCGAAACCCCAAGGCTCAACTTACTCCTTTCTTGAAGGAAAGACATATAAATCATCGCACCATGATGAACTGGATGTGCGAAAAAGGATATTCAGTTTTACGTGCCAAGCAGGAAATCCGCCAAGCCCAGGAGGCAGCCCGCAGAGAAAAAGCAGAAGCATCTACATCAAGTACAGGCATGATGTTCGTGCCTATGGAACCTCCTACCATAGATCTTCCTATGGAAGACCTCCTTTATGGCATAAACATAACCTTTCCAAATGGAACTGTAGTTTCCGTTAAAAAAGGATGTGCCAAGTCTGTTATGGCGTTAATGAAACTTTATGAGAAGGAGGATGCGGTATGTTTGGATTGAATGAGAGTACCCAATTCTATGTCTGCCAGAGATACGTTCGAATGAACTTGGGCATAAATGGCTTGTATCAGATAGTGAGAACCGAGATGGAACTTCCGCCACTTGGTGGTGCGGTATTCATCTTCTTCTCCAAGAACCGCCAGCAGGTAAAATTGCTCAAATGGGATGGCGATGGTTTCTTGCTGTACCAGAAGCGATTGGAGCGGGGAACCTTTGAATTGCCATTCTTTGACCCCAAGAACAAACAATGCAAAATGCCGTACAGGACACTATCGGCCATCATGAGCGGAATTTGCCTAAAAAGCATGAAATATAGAAAGAGACTTAATTTATAGCTTTGCTATGCTGTATTTAACGTATTGTATATCAGTAAGATAATAAGAATAAATATCTGAAAGCACTTGCATATCTCGATATTTTTTCGTACCTTTGCACTATGAAAAAGGACGAAATTATAGAACTTCTAAAGGAGCAACTAAGAGTTGCTAATGATACAGTGAGTTCGTTGACTACACAGGTCAACGAACTCATTGAACGTATAAAGTCATTAGAAGAATTACTCGTCCAGAAAGGAATCGCCATTGACAAAGCGAATCGTCAGAACAAGGCACTCGGCAAGCTCGTTTCAGGCAAGAAGTCCGAACGTCAGGAAAAGAATCCACAAGCCTCGATGACCCAGGAGGAATTTGACAAGAAGAAAGAAGAGCAGGCCGAAAAGAGAAAGGCACGCAAAAACAACGGAGCCAAGCGTGACATGCATTACGAGATGAAAGAGGTGCATGTTACGATAGATCCAGTCATGGATGCAGAGTTTTTGAAGACGTTGCGTCTCTTCGGAACTCGTACCTGTATACGTTACAGCATGGAACCCATCAAATTCATCAAGACCGTGTATCACATCAACACTTATACTGATGGAAGTATCATGTATCCGGGGAAAACTCCGCCGGCTCTGTTGTTGAATTCTTCCTATTCACCTTCCTTTGCAGCAGGACTCCTGCAGATGCGATACATCTATTCCATGCCGGTAGAGCGAATCATCAAATACTTTGCCGACAATGGGTTTACGTTAAGGAAAGCCACGGCAAACAAACTGATTGCCAGAAGTGCCGATGTACTGGAAAACTTCTATAAGGCTATCTGCCAAGTAGTGTTGCAGCAGGATTATGTCTCGGCAGACGAGACATACCATAAAGTGCTGTTAGCCAAGACAAAGCCTACAGACAAGGGGTCGAAGAAAGGCTACCTCTGGGCTGTAAGTGCGCCTGAACTGGGACTTGTCTTCTTCGTATATGAGGATGGTTCACGCTCTGAGCAGGTCATACTTAACGTATTCTCAGATTATAAAGGTACCATACAGAGTGATGCATATGCTCCTTACCGGAAACTGGAGTCGGATGCTTATCCGGACATCATGAGAATCGCCTGTCTACAGCATGTCAAGAGAGACTTCATCGACTGCGGCAAGGAGGACAAGGATGCTCAGGAAGTCGTAGATATCATCAACAGATTTTATCGAGAAGACAAAAAACATAAGGTTGGGGTAAATGGATGGACCGTTGAAGACCATCTTGCCTATCGGCAGTCATACGCACCAGACATTTTGCAGGATTTATTGGAGAAACTGGAGGAAATATCTTCCAGGAAGGATTTGCTGCCCAAGTCTACCTTGGCGCAGGCGGTCGGTTATGCCCTTAATGAATATAATGCCATTTGTGACATCTTCAAAAGAGGTGATACGGCTCTCGATAACAACTACATTGAGAGAATCCAGAGGTACATATCACTATCAAGAAGAAACTCTATGTTCTTTGGCTCGCACGAAGGAGCAAGACGGCGAGCTATCCTATATTCTATAGCTATTTCATGCAAGTTGAATGGCATCAATCTGTTTGAATACATTAGCGATGTCATAGAAAAGACCATTGAATGGCAACCGAATACCCCACTGGAGAAATATAGAGACTTACTTCCTGACCGATGGAAAAAGCAGTAGCAGCATTTGTTTAATCAGCTGTTACTGTTTTTTTTGAATTATGCAAGGTATAAACGCGGAGCCGCTTACGCCATCAATGAAGACCAGCTCTAGCCTTCTATGATGACTAGTTCAAGGCTTCTATGATGGCAGAGCTTAGGAGTCAGGTGAAGAGTGGTGAAGAGTGGTGAAGAGTGGCGCTTCACTCTTCACCTCTCACACCCTTAGTGTTTATAGGGGTTTCAGACGATTTGGTGAAGAGTGAAGAGTAAAAACGAAAGTGGCTTTTTTACAAGCAGAAACGCCACAGCATGCGGCAGGGAAGTACACGTCGGAAGTTAGAGATAATCTTGTAGAAACCTTTCTCCCGACGTATCGTTTCGTGCCTGGCAATGGCACAAAGTTGCCCTGGTTAAGGGCAATATTGTGCCATTGCCAGGCAAAAATCAGAATAAGGCTCTTTTTCAATCCACCCAAATTACCATCTTTTGACCAAATGTACTATGCCGAGGTGGTATCTTTTGCTCTTTAGCTGGTATCTTTTCCACCTTGAGGTCGTAACCTTTCACCCTGAGGTCGTAACCTTCCACCCTAATCGGGAATAGGGATTTCCCCCTTCTACTTTAGGGAATCCTTCTCGTTTCTTTTCGGAAGAAAGTAGTACTTTTGCAGGCGTAAACAAGATAATGACCGAGCACTCTTTTTAAAAGGGGCTCAAGATTATAACTTTCAAAAACAGTTTAGCTTATGAAAAGAAATGAAGTGATGGCGCTTATCGCCACAACCATATTGATGTTTGCCGTATGCCTCTCGGCTTCGGCTAAAGGAAAAAGAAACGTGGAGCGGGGAATGACCAAGCAGGAAGTAATAGCCATTCTTGGAAAACCTAAGCTCACCAGTTTCGACATGTATGGGGACAAATGGGAATATGACAAATATAATTATCTGTTTGGAGATTCCAAGTACATCACGGTCTTCTTCGACAGAAACGGAAAGGTTGTGCAGTACGATACAAGAATCATAGAACCAAACAGCCAAACATCGAATGTACAGCAGCCACAACACCCAACCCCGCCCATCTACGATGGAAAATGTGATCCAGATGGCAGAATGGATTACGGCTATTGTCTCGATGATGCTTCCTTCTCCAAACTATATAATAAGGTGAAGAAGGCAAGCTTTGATGACAACAAGTTCGATCTGATAGAAGTGGCTAGCCTCGGCTGTTACTATTCCTGCGCCCAGGTGGTCCGCATCATGAAGATATTTCCATTTGATGACGAACAGCTGAAAGCCCTCAGAATGATGGCGCCACATATCGTGGATCTTCAGAATACAGGCCTCATCTATCAGCTATTCAGCTTTGACAGCGAAAAGCAAAAGGTGGGAGAAATACTAAGCAGCAGCAGATAATTATCTGCTATCTTAAAAAATGATATCAGCTATGATATAAAGAGACTTTTATGTTAAATTATGCATATTGTTTAGCCGGTTTAACAAAATAGTTGTATTTTTGTAAAATCAATTAAACAATATTGAGTTATGATTCAAAAAGAAGTAATACCTATATGGAAATGGTTACTCGATACATAAATTGCAAAACAAATGAATACAGATATACTATCAAAAGACAAAGACCCGATGGGTGCCGCTATCCTTGATTATCAGAAATCGGGAAGAGCAGGAAGATTACGTGTGCTATCATCTATGTTCGAAGAAGATGAAATGCCGGTGAAACATCTCTTCAGAAAAGTTGAGGAGATGCCGATGCTGGAGCAGAAGGCCTTGCAACTCACAAAAGGGCGTGTACTGGATATCGGAGCCGGCAGCGGCTGCCATACGCTCGCCTTGCAGGAGAAAGGCTTGGAGGTAAAAGCCATTGATATTTCTCCTCTGAGCTGCGAAGCGATGGAACTGAGAGGAGTAAAGGATGCTGAATGCATCAACCTCTTTGATGATCATCTGGAAACAGGGTTCGACACCATCCTCCTCCTGATGAACGGAACGGGTATCGCCGGAAAGATAGAACATCTCCCTACCCTCTTCAACCGTCTCAAGGCTTTGCTCAACAAGGGCGGACAGATTCTTATCGATTCCTCCGACCTCAAATATATCTACGAGAATGAAGACGGAAGTTTCGACATCAATCTGAATGGTGCCTACTATGGTGAAGTAGATTATCAGATGATTTACAAAGACATTAAGGGCGACAGGTTCGACTGGCTCTACGTAGATTTCCCACTGCTCAAATCCATCGCCGAAACCTGCGGTCTGCATGGCGAACTCGTGGCAGAAGGCGAACATTACGACTATCTGGCTAGGATTTTCTAAGCATATAAAGATAAAAAGGAGTTAAGATGATGGTCTTAACTCCTTTTTATCTTTTCTTTCTATTTAATCGTCGAAATCGTGACATCAGAGAAATCATTCATATAATCCAGAATCTCCAGCGTATGGAAACCCCGTTTGGCTTTTATTTCAATGCTCGCCTCCACAAATTCTTCCTTAGAAAATCTTCGTTCTTTCAGTTCGTAAGAATGAACTTCCATGCCTTTCTGCTTGATTTTACTGATGAATTCCTTCACGCTATCCCTTGATGGTGCAGAGAAATTCAGTTCGATGGTAGAGGTTCCCAACTGCGGTATCCAATAGTTCAGCACCTCCAATCCCATCAACACCATCGCCGTGGTAAGTATCGCCGCCATATACATGCCCGTACCGCATGCCAGACCTATCGCCGCCGTTACCCACAAGCCAGCTGCCGTGGTCAGGCCTCGAACCACATTTTTCTGAAAGATGATGGTACCGGCACCCAAGAATCCGATGCCCGACACCACCTGTGCCGCCACTCGGGAAGAATCCTTCAGTTCGAATCCGAATCCATATTGAGAAACCACACAGAAAAGCGCACTGCCCAAAGCCACCAGGAAGTGAGTGCGAAAACCCGCCTCCTTGGCACGATACTCTCTCTCTATGCCTATCGCTCCGCCCAAAGCCAGGGCGAGAGACAGACGAATGGTAAGGTCCACATAGGTTGCATCCATATTATTCCTTTCTTTTAAAAATCAAAAGATGAAAGAAGCCCATCGTGAGCCTCTTTTTTACTACAATAAATGCAAATATACAACTTTTCTTTGAAAGAAAGGCGAGAATTTCAAAAAAATAATGTATCTTTGCAACTGTTAGTGCCTAACTCGGCAATTTACCAATTTATTCACAAATACACATTATTTATATACATGGCAACAGTTGACGACAAGAAGATCATCTTCTCAATGGTGGGCGTATCTAAGATTATCCCACAAAACCAGAAACAGATTCTGAAGAACATCTACCTATCGTTCTTCTACGGAGCAAAAATCGGCATCATCGGTTTGAACGGTGCTGGTAAATCTACGTTGATGAAAATCATCGCAGGACTTGAGCAACCTACCCAGGGTGAGGTGGTTTGGAGCCCAGGCTACTCTGTGGGCTACTTGCCTCAGGATCCTCCGCTCGACGAGAACAAGACCGTGAAGGAAAACGTGATGGAGGGTGTGCAGAAAATCTATGATGCACTCGCAGAATACGAGGACATCAACAATAAGTTCGGTCTCGAAGAATATTACGGAGACCCTGATAAGATGGACAAGCTGATGCAGCGTCAGGCTGAGGTGCAGGATATCATTGATGCTACCGATGCCTGGAACATCGACTCCAAGCTGGAGCGTGCGATGGCTGCCCTGCATTGTCCTCCTGGTGATTGGCCTGTTACCAATCTCTCGGGTGGTGAGCGCCGCCGTGTGGCTCTCTGCCGCCTGCTCCTGCAGAAGCCGGATGTGCTCCTGCTCGATGAGCCTACCAACCACCTGGATGCTGAGAGCATCGACTGGCTGGAGCAGCACCTGCAGCAGTATGAGGGAACCGTAATCGCCGTAACCCACGACCGCTACTTCCTCGACGACGTGAGCGAGTGGATTCTGGAATTGGACCGTGGCGAGGGTATTCCATGGAAGGGCAACTACTCTTCATGGCTCGACCAGAAGACCAAGCGAATGATTCAGGAGGAGAAGACTGCCTCTAAGCGCCGCAAGACATTGGAGCGCGAGTTGGAATGGGTTCGTATGGCGCCTAAGGCACGTCAGGCTAAGGGTAAGGCCCGTCTGAACTCTTACGAGCAGATGCTCAACCAGGAGCAGAAGGAGCGCGAGGAGAAGCTGGAAATCTTCATCCCTAACGGTCCTCGTCTGGGCAACAAGGTGATTGAGGCTCAGCATGTAAAGAAGGCGTTCGGCGAAAAGGTTCTCTTCAACGACCTCAACTTCATGCTTCCTCCTAACGGCATCGTAGGTGTGATCGGTCCTAACGGAGCCGGCAAGACTACCCTCTTCCGCCTCATCATGGGATTGGATCAGGCAGATGGTGGAACTTTCGAGGTGGGTGAGACCGTGAAGCTGGCTTATGTTGACCAGCAGCACAAGGACATCGACCCTCAGAAGACTGTTTACGAGGTGATTTCTCAGGGCAACGAAACCTTGCGTCTGGGTGGAAGAGATGTGAATGCACGTGCTTATATCAGCCGCTTCAACTTCTCGGGCACCGACCAGAGCAAGCTCTGTAGCGTACTCTCTGGTGGTGAGCGCAACCGTCTGCAGTTGGCTTTGGCTTTGAAGCAAGAGGGCAACGTATTGCTTCTCGATGAGCCTACCAACGATATCGACGTGAACACGCTACGTGCATTAGAGGAAGGTTTGGAAGCATTTGCCGGTTGTGCTGTGGTTATCAGCCACGACCGCTGGTTCCTCGACCGTATCTGTACCCATATCCTTGCCTTCGAGGGCAACGGTGAGGTCTTCTTCTTCGAGGGAAGCTATTCTGAGTATGAAATCAACAAGGCACGACGCCTGGGCGATACAGAAATCAAGAAGGGTCGCTATCGCAAGTTGATGGAGGAATAAAGATTCGAAAAAGGAAGCAATGATAGATTTCTGGGAAAGGAATAAAGTTTCGAAAAAGGAAGCAATAATAGATTTCTAGAAGCAATTAAATATTTAGCCTTAAGGGAAAAAATATTTTCCCTTAAGGCTAATTTTTTTTTGCCTTAAGGGTAAATATTTACTTTACTACTACCTTGCGGGTAGAACCATCACTCATGCGGATGATGTTAAGACCCTTCTGAGGAGCAGAGATGCGCTTACCGTCAGCAGAGAAACGAGCCACCTCGCGAAGCTCTACGCTGTTCCACTTGTTGGCAGCAATGCCAGTAGAAGTATTCTTCTCGCATCCAACATTGTCGATGCAAACGTAGCAAGAAGTGTTCAATCCGTAAGAACCTTTATCTGTACCGTCAAAGCTGACGTTCAGGGAAACCACCTTGCCCAAAGAAGAAAGGTCAATCCAAGCCCAGTCTGTGAGGCAGGTCCAGTCAGCCTCATTTGTAGAACGGTAATCAGCCAGATAATAATCTACAGAGGCTGTAGCAGTCTTGTCTGCCTTCACACCTGTGAATGTAACCTTGAACCAGGAACCCTGCGCAAACTTCTGAGCAGAGCCATTGCCATTCTTCACGCACTCTACAGTCCATGCAGAGTTGGTGATATTCATACCCTTGATAATTCTGCCTTCAGCATCACCATCAGCCACCTTGATAATTTCCATCTGCTCGTTTGGAGTACTGCTACCATAGATGACGCCATAATTGGCTGAACCAGCAGCACCATGACCTGCTGCTGAATTCCACTGGTCAGTTGTGTAATCAGCAAAAGATGTTGCGGTCATGTTGCTGTAAGAGCAACCTGTCCAAGAACTCCATTTTGGTGTGAATGAGTTCACAAACTCATAAGCACCGCTCTTAAAGGTACCTACCATATTCTTGCTACCCCATGCGCCTTCTACTTCTACAGCATTATCAGCAGGACCAGCCCAGTGTCTCTCAGGCTCCAAGGTCAAATCGTCGAAGGTTGCCACAGCAGCATCCTGCGAAGCCTCAGCAGCCACTGCTGCACTGTTATCCTGCGCATTCGCTACAGATGAAACACTCAACAAGACTGCAACGAAAGCAGCCGACAAAGAATACGAGTAAATCTTTTTCATACTTTACATTATTTATTATTAATAACTAAATTTTCTGTTTGATTGATAATTCGCCCCGGAAGAGAACTTTACTTGAAGATTATCTTCTTGCCATTTCTGATATAAATTCCCTTCTGCGGAGTAGCCACACGGCGACCCATCAGGTCGTAATAGCTATCATCCTTGGCGGCAAACTTACTGTCGGTCTTGATGACAGAAAGGCCTGTAGAGGTACGAGGGGTAATGATGATAGGATTCTCATCATAGCCTTCTACCAGATGAAGATCCTGGAAGCCTGTTACCTCGGTAGAAGTCTCGCCCAGCCAGCCACAATACTGAAAGGTTCCGTTCACCACCTTCACGAAGTTGATTTCCTCCAAATCCACGTGGTTGCCCTGCTCATCCACCGCCCAGTCAATATCGAAGGTGGAGTAATCATCCGTATTGAGCGAAGCATCCACATAGCCATACGAATCCTTGGCGTAGCGATAGAGCACCCAACTTTGCGAAGTCTCGGTTCCATAATTCACGGCATTGTTGGGCAATTTACCTCCCTTGAAAGTCAAGGTTTCTCCTTCCTCCCACAAAGGCCAGAAAGACTGCTTGTGGAATGAAATCTTCATGTGGTAGCCCGTAGAATCCCGGCGTTCACCGTTCTTATCAGTCCATGAAGCCTCCCACTTGATGTAGTTATCAAACGAAGAGAACATCTGCGAATGCTCTCCTTCCTCTGCCACTGGTTTGTGATAGGTGATGGAGAAATCGTGAATCTCATCTGTATAATACTCAGAACCAGCCAGCTCATACCACTTGCAGGTGTTCACATCATTGCCCACACCCACATAAACAATACCAGGCTCAAAAGAACCGCCGATGGTCTCCTTGCCATATTTCGGGTCACCGCTGCTATAGAAGCCGTTGCCCTTGATGCGGAGGTCGGAACCTCGCTTGTTCTGCACAGGGTGGTCGAACTTCACGGTTACGTATCCGCCGTAAGTACCCAGATGCACAATCTGACCATCATTCAAGGCATCGGTAGCCTCCTTGCAAACCTCCTCGTGGGTGGTTCCCTCCTCAGCCTGAGGCATGATGTTGACAAACTGGCCTGGAGCTGGATGCAACTCCACAACTTCTACATTCTGTGTCTGTGCCGAAGCCACTCCCATGGAAAGGCTCAGCAAAGTGCTCATTAAAATTCTATTCATATCTTTCATCTTACTTGTTTTCATAAATCGGCAAAGCCAGGATATGTGCCGGATTCACATACGTTTTCTGCGGCGCAAACACCGGCTGTCCCTCCTTGGTGTAGCCATAAAGATAACCCGCTGAGCCATAACTGCCCGCATCCGTGAAATACACGTTTTGGGTATAAGGCGAGATGTAAAGCTCGTATGGCGAAGTTATCTCCTTGATTTTCTGGGTGATGGCTTCACAGAAGATACCATCTTTCACCTCTTGTGTCTTAGGATTGATGGTCTTGATGGAATAGACATACTCAACCGTATTATAGGAGAATTCAGAACCTACAGTGTAAAAAACATCCCCATCCGTACTGTTATAAGTAGCCGGGAAATCGAAGGTTTTCACCTCATCCGTCTTGCAATCCACAATCACGGTCTTAGGCTTCACATTATGATAATCTCCGCAGGAATTGATGCAGAGATACTGTCCTGCCTGCGACATTTCGCCATAGAGATTGATGCAGCCCGTATCGATGGTCTTGATGGATTTCATCGTCTCTGCATCCACCACCTGCACGGTGGTTTCATACGCATGATTCTCAGAGAAAGCATAGCCTCCGGTATTTGCCACATAGAGTTTGCCCTCATAAAGACGCACTCCTTCTGGCTCCCAGCCCACCTCGCAAGTGGCAACCACCTGCTTGGTCTTCACATCAATCTTAGCCACATACCCCTTTTCGAAGGTCTGGTTGCCGCATTTGTGGGCGTAGGATGTGATGTAGAGATAGTTGCCGTCTGCACACATGCGGCGATTGTTCGGCACGTTCTCGGTAGCCCCGCAAGCCGTTCCGTCGGGATGAACATACTGGATGATGTTCGACCAGTTCACGGCGATGGCAATGAGCGTATCATTCACCTGGATGATGTCATTGGGCGTATCCCCAAGTTTGCTGCCGTTCACCTGTCGGAACCACTTGTTGGTGAGCACGCCCGCCGTTCCATCGTAATAGGAAAGCTGCCCGTTATCCGACTGCCAGTTTCCCTCGTTGCAGACGATGAGATTCTCGCCGATAAGCGTAGGAGGATTTACCGGCTGGGAATCATCCGCTCCATTCTCGTTGGAACAGGCGACAAAACTGAGCGATAATCCTATCATCGCCAGCATTCCTAATATCTTATTTCCAAATTTTATTCTCATTTTCAGAAAATCTATCATCTATAAACTATTAACTATAAATTATCAACTATAAACTCTCAACCCTAAGGGTTACGCCAAATCTCCTTCCCGGCATTGGCCAGCGCTGAATCATCTCGTAACGCTCGTCAAAGATATCCTGGCACTCTGCCTCCACCGTATAGTGGCGCAGGAATCGATAGCCTATCTTCAAGTCGGTGCAGTTGTACGCCGATAAAGGGTCTTCGATGGCATTCTCCGCCGTCCAATATCGCTTATCCACAAACATGTGGGAGACAGAAGCCGTCCACCCCTTATATAATAAGGTATAGACCGCCGTCATCGACCACCTAGGCGAATAGGCGATGAAATCATTGTAGGCATCCTCCTTCGGGTTGGTGCGGTTCCGGTCATCCTGATACGTGCCCGTAAGGAGCAGGGAATGCTGACGATAATGCGCATTCACGCTCACATCCACACCCATACAGCGGGTGTAGCCATAGTTGAGCATCGTCCACTGATACGAACCCTTGAGCGGCAGACAGACGATGCGGTCTTCCACCCGGTTGTAATACCAGTCTGCCTGCACATCGATGAAAGGCTTGCGGAAGGTAATTCCCACATCCACCTGTTTGGTAAATTCCGGCTTCAGGTTGCGGTTGCCCACCATCGTATAATAGAGGTCGTTGAGGGTTGGTGCCCGGAACACGGTTTTGTAGAACGAGCGGAGGGTCCAGTCGCCCAACGTATAGGAAGCCAGCGCATTCCACGTCATCTTATGCAGAGGTTTTGCCTTGCCCTGGGTATGGTCGGCGAGATGCGTATAAAGTCCGCTTACGCTAGCCTTCAATCCCCCATGCTGATAGAACGCCGAGAGCGAGCTTTTGCTGTCCAGGCGATAGACGTAGTGGAAATTCTTCACATCGGTGGTGAGGTCACTCCATCGCAGGTCGCTGGAAGCTGAGAAGCCGAAATCGCGAATCTGATAGGAAGCCGAGAGCGCCGCATATACATCCTGCTGATGATACCTGTTGTTGGCGTGAACCGAGATGTTCTCCGGATAATCCGAACGGTAGTGCAGGAAATCGTTGGCGTATTTCAATATTGCTCTAATGCCTATCGAATGCTGATTTTCCGATGAAGGCTGATGCTTTCCGAAAGGAATCTGCGTGCGATACGACAGTTGCGAGAAGAAGTTGCGGTCCCATTCCCTGCCCACATCGGTGTAGGTATCCGAGAGTCGGCGCACGATTCCGCCCGGCAATCCCCTTCGGGAATTGAAGTAATACGTGTGCCATTGCAATCCCTTGTAGAAGGCGCAGCTTTCGATGCGGAACATCGTGATGTCGGAGTTGCGGCGGGTTCCCGTGGTGTCCTCGTATTCCGTATGATATTCAAACGGATAGTTGCCCTTGCTATGGGTAAAGGCAGCATCTATGAAGCCCCAATTCCGATAACTGTAAGTGGCTGCCAACTTGTGGGTTCCAAACGAGCCCAACTGGTAGGAAGCCTTGAGCTGAGTGCTGTCGGGGCGATGGGTCTTGAGATAAACCGTGGAGGCGGAAGCATATTCCGAAGCCGTCATCAGCATCTCCGTCTTGTTGGCATTGAAGAGCGAAACCGATTCCAGGGTAGAGAGCGAGTACTTGCCCAAATCCACCGTACCGTTCTGGGCATTGGTGATGCGCACACCATCCAGATAAATGCCCACATGCTGAGATCCGAGCGACCGCACGTTCACGGTCTTCTGTCCGCCCAATCCGCCATAGTCCTTGATTTGCACGCCCGCCATATATTTCAGCGCATCTGCCACATTATTGGAAGGCAGGTTCTGCAACTGCTGATAGTTGATGGATTGATGGGGAGTAACCTCCTGCATTGCCTTCACCACCACCTCGTCCAAGGCCTGCACCGAATCGGTTCGAAAACTCTGCCCATACGATACAGCATTTGCTGCCATGCATCCCCCGACGCACAGCAGTAATTTTCCTATTCTCATTTAATCTCCTTATACCTTAAACCTTAATATAATAAGTAAATATCTGTATGTCTCCATCACGAACCCATCCCACGGGGTTGGATAGAATCATCGGAATCGTATTCTTTTTATATCCCTGAGATATTCTTTGGGAATTTCTTTCCGATGGCAACGGCAGGTCTTCTGACTTGCGTCCTCCCAGCATCTTCTTTTAAGATGCAAAACTCATGACAAGCGGTCTTCCCGAAAAATTGTCAGTGACCATGTTGCTTGCCGCAATAAGACGCTTACAGCAGCGGGACTGTCCGGGCTTCTCACCCGATTCCCTTTTAATCACTACGCACTCATCCTGCCTAGGGCGGCAGAAGGTGGTAGCAAACCAATTGCGAGTGCAAAGGTACTATAAAAAAATGAATAAAAAGATAATTTTATCAGCTTTTTTATTGCATCAGCGATAAATTTATCTTTTTACTCATTTCCTTTTTATTCTTTTACGATTTTCAGAAGTTCTGCGAAATCATCTATAATCCATTCGGCAGAAGCGAGCTGCTGGCGGGTTCCATTGCCATAAGTCACGGCACAGGCCTTGCAGCCGGCATGATGCGCCATATCCACATCAAAGTTCATATCGCCCACCACGAGGGTTTCTTCAATAGTTCCCTTCATTTCTCCCAAAGCCTTGAAAACCATATCGGGAGCTGGTTTTACATGCTCCACATCATCGCCTGCCACGATAGAAGAGAAAATATCTTCCAGCTGCATCTGCTTCACATATCCATCCAGCGAGCAATGGTTGCGGCTGCTGGCCATTCCCAGAACATAGCCCTGACGGTGCAACGCTCTCAAGATTTCTATCACATGAGGGAAGGGCTGCACGATCATCGTCTTCTTGTTCTCCAGGAAGATTTCGCGATAGGTTGCCGCACACGCCATTCCCTCCTCAGCACTCATTCCGAAGAGCGAGACGAAAGCCTCATCCAGTCTTAAACCGATGGTCTTGGCACAAGCCTCATCCGATTTCACCTCCAGTTTTCTTGCACGCATCGTATCCTGCAAGGTCTTCACGATGAGACTCTGCGAATCGCCGATGGTTCCATCAAAATCAAAAATTATATACTTCATTATTCTTATTCTTTTTACCCTGTTTTGATAATCGGGCGCAAAGATACGGATAATAACTGAAACTACAAAGCAAATTGCCTACGAATCGCCTTAATGATATTGTTACGGGCCACATCCGGCTTCATCGCTTCTTCTAAAGGCATAGAATCAGGAGTAATCTGAATCACTCTATCAAAACCTGCATCCAGCATCGCCTGCCTGTCGCTTACGCCACCCGAGACGAGCCAGATTTTCTGATTGGCACCATGCTCCAGAATCCTTTGCGGCAGTTTCCCCATCAAGGTCTGACGGTCACTATGTCCCTCGCCCGTAATCACGAGATCTGCATCCAGAATGAGTGCATCAAAACCAATCTCATCCAAGAGAAGCTCAGCCCCAGGACGAGCCTCAGCATTGAAATATTGCAGGAAAGCATAACCCAGTCCGCCGGCAGCACCAGCCCCGGAAGCCATACTTCTATCATATCCGAAATGCTTGGCGCTTACCTCGGCAAACTTCCTTGCCCTATCATCCAGCATCTGCACCATCTTAGCATCAGCTCCCTTCTGAGGCGCAAAGACGTGAGCCGCCCCGTTTTCGCCACAGAGCGAATTGGTAACATCCGAAGCCAGCACAAAACTGCATTCCTGCCGGATTTTCTTCCAGTCGTCGCCCATCGCCTTGAGCATTCCGATACCGCAATCGGATGTGGCGCTGCCGCCCAAGCCCACGATGAAATGGCGTACGCCACGGCGCCAGGCATTCATAATCATCTCGCCCACGCCCCAGGAAGTAGCCTTCATCGGGTTGCGCTGTTCAGGCTCAATCAGAGCCAGTCCTGCGGTCTGCGCAATCTCGATAATCGCCGTATCATCCACGATTCCGTATTCAGCCTCAATCCATCGCATCAGCGCATCATGGGCATGAATCCTCACTCGCTCTCCCTTCATCGCCGAGAGAAAAGCATCGAGCATACCCTCTCCCCCATCACTCATTTCCAGGGTGATAATTTCGGGAGAAGCATCATCCGCATTCCATTCCTTCACTCCCGAAGCAATCGCCTCATTCACCTCCCTGCTCGAAAGGCAGCCCTTATAAGAGTCGCAAGCAATTATTATCTTCTTATATCCAGCCCCATCCATCAGTCTGAGGCCAACATTTTTCCTATCCATATCCTATTTATATTATATCATTCCAAGAATCATCGCCTATCAAGCGATTCCCCTTTCAGCCCGCAAAATTAGCCATTATTCCTGAAACCACAAACCTTTTTTGGAAAAACTTTCAAAAACAGTTGCTTCAGATAAGAGCTGATAGAAAAAGAGGTTAAAACATTTGGTTATTAAAAAGATTCCTCGTATTTTTGCAGTAGATTTTTCAAAGGTTTTCTAAAGGTTAAAGGCTTATGTGCAAATATGAAGAAATAGAAGGTTGGCGACTCTCGAATGGCAAGACGATTCGGGAAATAAAACGAGAAAAGCTCACCAAGACCCTCAAAGTCCTGGCGAGCTTTTCTCTTTTCATATACTCTATTCAAGTTTCTTTACTTCAAAATATTGACATATCCCTTATTCTGTACCAATTCAGAATTTAAATCGATGCATTTCTGAGGAATCGGGAAGACAGTGGTGTAGCCGGAGGATTCACCCTGAAGAGGCGTACGGAGATCGTAGGCACCGGTGAATTTGCCGAAACGGATGAGATCCTGACGACGCCATCCTTCCCATACCAACTCCAGCAACCGCTCTTCCAGAATGTTATCGAGCGTAGCCTTACGGTAAGGCATTCCCACACGGGCACGAATCCTATTCAACTCCTCATCACCATTCTCTCCGTTTCGAACCTTTGCCTCTGCCTTCATCAATAAAGCATCTGCATAGCGGAAAAGAACTATGTCGTTACTCTGCAACTTGCCGTCCATATAAGAGGTTCTATCCACCTCATACTTCGCCATTCTCGCTCCAGCCGTCTTGACAAACTTACTGTTGGTCAAGTTTTGAGCCACTTCAAAAGGCTGATACTCCAACGGCTTTCCATTATCCATCAGCAGTTCATGACCATCTACCTTTACCACTCCCGCCACAAAGTTCATCTTGCAACGGGCATCTTCATCAACCTCGCCATAATGATTGGCTTTCATCGTAGAAATCGTGGCACAGGTACCATTCTCACTTCCCCATCCCAAGACACCGCCATGCGTATAATGGTAAGAGCGGAAGAGATAATGGAACTGGTTGGTATAGATATTCTTATCCATCGGAATCGTGAAGATATTCTCCTTCGATGTCTCATTATGCGTAGAGAAATTGAATGAATCATCCGACTCCAGGACATAGCCTTCTTCTGCCAGTTTATCACAATAATAAATGCAGGTTTCCCAAGCATTCAACTTCCTACAGTCCACCTTATCGCCATTACGCAAAGAGGCATCAGAAACCGGCACAGAGAAATGAATGTCACTTCCCTTCGGACGGCTCGCATAACCCTGGGGCCAGTCATCATACATATAGATTTCTGCATTCAAAGCCAACTTCGCCAACAGAAAGTTGACTACCGGCTGGGTGATGCGACCATAATAATTGCCTTCCTTATTGCTGTGCTGGTCGGGAAGTGAAGGCAATACCTGCTGCAACTCCTGAAAGACAAACTGGAAGATAGAACTGCGATCTGTCTGACCTTGGAACAGGCTGGAATGGAGCTGTTCTGCACTGGAAAGGACCAATGGAACCCGACCGAACATGTCCATAGCATAGTAATAGAACATAGCCCGGATGGCTCTTATCTCAGCCCGATATTCCTCCTGCTGTGCGGCAGAAAGCAGGGCCGACTTGTTGCTGATAATATCCAAAGACTTATTAGCCAGCACGATAACCTTATAAAGGTACTTCCACGTATCATAAAGAGACTGGTCATCGGCACTCCACCGATGCTGGTACATGGCATTCCAGAGGCCACCATCATACCAGTCGCCGCCTCGAATCGGAATCATCGCCTCATCGGTGGTCAGCGTATTATAATCGTAAATGCCACGGCAGGTGCCCTGGATGCCCTCACTCTCGTTAGCTCCACCTATATAATTATAGAGCGAAGCCACTGCATTGATATAAATATCAGATGCAGAGCCATAGATGGCATCCTCGTCCAACTGATCCTTAGGATGCTCGTCCAGGCAGGATGTCATAGACAATGCCGCCAACAGCAGAAATAAAAATCTATATCGTTTCATAACTTTCTGATTTTAGAATTGAACACTTAAACCCAATGAGAAGGTTCTGTAAACAGGATAAGTCCGCTTATCATCAATACCCATCGTACTATTCACCACGTAGCTGTTAATCATCGGAGTCAAGCCGCTGTAACTGCTGATGGTGGCAAGATTGTTGACACTCGCCGAAACTCTGAGCGACTGCACCACACCCTTTCGGATAGGGATATCATAGCCCAGCGTGAGATTCTCAAAGTTGAGATAATCGCCCTTCTCCAGCCAATAATCAGAAACATTCTGGTCAACGATATTCTTCTCAGGAGCTCCCTTCAGCACATTATAATCCGGGAAACTCGACATATTGGTGTAGGCTAAGCCCGTACCATTGAATATCTTATGTCCGAAGGCTCCGTTCATCTGCAATGAAAGATACCAGTCGCGATAACGGAAACTGATATTGGAACCCAACGTTACCTTAGGAGTAGCCTGACCGGCAATATATCTGTCACCGCCATCACTCAAATCTACGGTTCCGTTCTTGTCCAAATCTTCGATATCATAGCGGTAATGCCCATTTCCATCTTCTATAATTCCCTTGCAATGAGGAAGATAGAACACCCCCAAAGGCTGACCAACTATCTGATAGACCACATTGTTGTAACCACCATGCTGACCGGCACCCGACAAGGCACCCATCGCAGTAATATCGGCTGCCGACATCTGCATTCCGTCATATTCACCACTCAGCGAGAGGAGTTTATTCTTCTGCCAGGAGAGATTCATATTGATGTTCAGTTCCATGTCCTTCTTCTGGATAGGAGTGAAGGAAACGCCGACCTCCAAACCCTGGTTGCTCATAGAACCCAGGTTTGCCAACAGTTTATCATAGGCAAAAGGCGGAACCGGCACATCATAGGCATAGAGCATGTCGGTGGTCTTGGAATAGTAATATTCTGCCGTCAGAACCAGCCGGTTGTTCCACAATCCCAGATCAGCTCCAATATTCCAGGTAGCGCGGGTTTCCCACTTCAGATCAGGATTGTTATTGCTAATCATTCCCATCGTAACCGTAGGAGAACTGTTCACCGAAACAATACCATTCTGCCGCACCGTATTCAAAGTGGTATAAGAAGATATTCCGCCAAGATTACCTGAGCGTCCATAGCCCGTACGCAGTTTCAGCATAGTAATTTTCTGGAGAGAACGGAGCCATTTCTCCTGCTTCATATCCCAGGAAAGAGAGACGGATGGGAAGAAACCCCAGGTATGGTCATTGCCCACCATCGAAGAACCATCGCCACGCATGGAAACCGAAAGACTATACTTATTATATAAGGTGTAGTCGACATTGCCCATCACAGAAGCCAGGGTCGGATCTTCGTAGTTGCTGTCTGTCCCACCGAAAGGCCGTGATGCAGCAGCACCTATATTATGGTAATACATGTCGTTGTTGGTGATTCCCTTCGCAGAAGTCCAGAATCCCGTTCGGATATCCTTCTGATATTCTGCACCCACCATTGCCTTCAGATTGTGGATTCCCCACGAATGCTGATAGTTAAACGATACATTGGCAAGCCAGTCCTCGCTCTTGAACTCCCCACGATAGAGATTGCCCTGCGCCCAAACCCAGGTTGGACAGAACTGGTTGTTCTCGTTGGAAGCATAACTGTATGCTCCGAAGGCAGAAACACTCAGAGAATTTGTCATATCATAGTTCAACTTCAGATGAGCATTGAAGTTCATGTTCTTCGTATCATTACGCTCCTTGAGCAAGGCATCGGGAGGATTCACCTGAGATGCAGCCCCATTCTTCACCCAACTGCCGTTCAGCTTATCATAAGGATAAGTAGGATTCATGGCATCGGCAGAATAGAAAAGCATCTGACTGTCGAAGATATCATTGTTCTTGAAAGACGAACCGAATACGCCGAAATCTCCCGTCAGTTTATCGCCAAACGCCTTCTGGGTGACATCAATCTTAGCCACCAGATTACGATAGCCCTTGCTCCGAATAATCGTGTTATGGTCGATATAGCCAAAAGAAGCGCGGTAGTTGCTCTGCGGAGTGCCACCGCTGAAGGCCAGATAATGGTTCTGAATATTTCCGGTTCGGGTAATCGCCTTGCGGAAATTGGTATCATATCCCTTATTGTTATACTCCAGCCCATACTTCTGTGCAGCAGCTATGTATTCGGCGGCATTGAGCATCTCCATACTTTTGTACATCGCCTCTATACCATAGTTTCCCTCGTAAGAAATCTGAAATCCCTTACCCGTACCCTTCTTGGTCTTTACCTGGATAACGCCCGAAGCACCACGGGAACCATAGAGTGCCGTTTCGCTGGCATTCTTCAGTACTGTAAAGCTCTCGATATCGGCGGGATAGATTGTAGCAAGCGTCGCCACATCAGAAGTAACACCATCAATAATCACCAGAGGATCATTGCCGCCCATGATAGAAGTTGTACCGCGAACCCGGACGGAGTTCAACATAGCAATACGGTCAAGACCATTGGTAGTGACGTTAACACCTGCCGTCTGTCCGCTCAAGGCATCCAGGGCATTATTGAGCACACCCTTCTTCAGAAGTTCAGGCTCCACTACACTCACCGAACCTGATAAGCGCAAGGAGTCTAGGCCTTCGATGTTCACAGACTGAGCACAGAGGGTTTGGGGTGCAAGAATCATCGCACCCATCGCATAAAATATGGTTTTTAAGTTCTGTTCCATAACTATTTCATCGTTTAGTCAAGGTTCAAATCGATTTTCGATTGCAAATATAATAAAAAAGAGTGATTTAAAGTCCATTTCCTTGAAAAAACTTCAAAAAAACGCAGGCTTAAGGGTTAAGACAGAAGAAAAGCTCGCCAAGACGTTCAAAATCTTAACGAGCTTTCTCTTTTTATATTAGCATTTTATTTCACTTTCACTTCTATCACATTCTTCGCAGCCTCAGCACTCGAACCACCTACGAAAATCTGATATTTGCCGGGAACCACACGCATGGTATTGGTCTGGGAATCCCACCCCTCGAAACTCTGGCGAGGCAGACTGATGGTTACCTGCTGCTTCTCGCCCGCCTTCAATGCAATGCGCTTGAAGGCTTTCAGGGTCTTGATAGGTCCCTCAGCATCATCCATTCTACGGATGTAAACCTGCGCCACTTCCGTTCCTTCCCTATTACCTTTATTAGATAAAGAGAAGCTCAAGGAATAAGCCGAAGAATTCTTCATTTTTCGTTCTTCATTCTTCACTCTTCGTTCTTCACTCTTAACTTTCTTCAATGTCGGCTTTCCATATTCATACGACGTATAGCTCAATCCATGACCGAATGGGAAGAGAGCCTCGCCCTTGAAGTAACGGTAGGTGCGATTCTTCATCGTATAATCGAGGAAATCAGGAAGATCATTCACGCTCTTATAGAAGGTTACCGGAAGCTTGCCCGATGGATTCACCTCGCCAAAGAGTACCTTTGCCACAGCTTCGCCACCCCGTTCGCCCGGATACCAAGCCTGAAGGATAGACTCCGCATTTTCGGTTTCAGGAACCATGGCAATGGCACTGCCAGAACAGTTGACGAACACCACTCGCTTGCCAGCCCGATGCAACATCTCCATCACCTTGCGCTGAGCCTGAGGCAATTCGATATCTGTTCTGTCGCCACACTTGAAACCCGGCTCAGAAACCTTCATCTCCTCACCCTCAAGACTAGGAGAGATTCCGCCTACGAATACCACCACGTCTGCATCGCCAACCTCAGCCAGAAGCTGAGACTCGGTTGGCGTATAGTTCTTCACGATGTCAAACTGCATCACTGCCATATCGGTCTTCTGGAAATAATCCACCTGTATCTTCACCGGCTTTCCCGCCTTCACGGAAATTGGCTTGTTGAGCATCTGCACACGGGCACGTCCCTTCCATACATTCGCCACCGTATCGCCATCAATGATGAGTCGGTAGCCATCATCGCATCCCATTCTGACGTTCAAGGTTTCATCCTCTTCCGGAGTAAACAGGCCCTCGTATCGGGCTGAGAAGTTGGTAAGGTTCACGCCCGGTGCAAAGACGGTATTTCCGCCATTGCTCTGGTTGATAGGCGACGTCATCACGGCAGTAGCCACAGGCTCGCCCTTCATCTCGGCATTGTTCCAATAAGTAGCCTTCATACCCTTGCTGCCATCAGCAGAAGTCAGGAGATTGAACCGGCTTTCTGAAACTTCATTTCTGGTCAACGTGCAGGCAGGAATATACTTGGCGTCCTTTACATATTTTCTGATGCCCTGCAGGATGGTGGTGGTAGAAGTAGGATAACCCGAATAGTTGCCCCACTGCATGATGGAATCGTTGGCGTTCGGCCCCATCACTACCAACTTTATTCCTGATGATTTCAGCGGCAGAAGATTGTTCCGGTTCTGAAGAAGCACGATTCCCTCTTCTGCCATCTTCTCTGCCAAATCCTTATGCGCCTTGCTGGCGATGACGGAAGATGGAATCTGAGTCCAAGGCACGTTCTCGTCCTGATCGAAATCGCCCAGGCGGAAACGGGCTTCCAGCAGGCGCTTCAGGCTCTCGTTCACCTTTTCCTCGCTGATCAGTCCTGTCTTCACCGCCTCAGGAAGCGAACGGTAAACGCTTCCGCATTCCACGTCGGTTCCGGAACCAATTGCCTGCGCCGTAGCCTCAGCCGGAGTCTTCGCCGTACCATGTCGGCCAGGCACATAAAAGTCGTTGATAGCTCCGCAATCGGAAGTAATCAATCCCTTGAACCCCCATTCGTCACGAAGAATCTGTCGTTCATACCTGGCATTGCTGCAACAAGGCGCTCCGTCAATCCGCTGATAGGCGCACATCACCTCAGCCACATTTCCATCCTGCACCAGCGATTTGAAGGCGGGCAGATAAGTCTCCCACAAATCCCGTTCAGGCAAATCCTCTACATTGAAACTGTGCCGGTTCCATTCCGGACCGCTATGTACGGCAAAATGCTTGGCACAGGCAAGGAGCTTGACATATTGAGAAGATTGAAGAGTTTGAGGAGATTGGAGAGACTGAGAAGACTGGGAAGCAGAAGCCAGAACTCCCGGAGCCGACATCGGTTTGCCATCAAAGGTCTGTCCCTGCAATCCATTCACCACGGCAAGTCCCATCTTCGTGGTCAGATAAGGATCTTCTCCATAAGTTTCCTGTCCACGTCCCCATCTTGGATCGCGGAAGATATTGATGTTCGGAGTCCAGAAGCTCAGACTCTGGTAGCGCTTGATGTTGCCGCTCTTCTTCGCCTCCTGCGCCTTGGCTCTTGCCTCATCGCTCACGGCAGTAAACACCTTATATAATAATGTATCGTCCCACGAAGCCGCCATGTGCATCGTGATAGGAAAAACGGTAACAAATCCGTTTCTTCCCACTCCATGCAACGCCTCGTTCCACCATTGAAACTGCGGAATGCCCAATCGGGCGATAGCCGGAGAAGTATCCATCATCAACTTCGTCTTCTCCTCCAGGGTAAGACGGGAAAGCAAATCGTTGGCTCTAGCCTCAGCAGAAAGATTCGGATTCTGATAAGGAAGCAGTTGCTGGGCACTGGCTGAAAGCGACATCGCCATCAGCATCACCATAGAAAGTAGTTGTTTCTTCATTGATCTTTTATAATTTATTCGATTCATGCATTGATTTTTAAGTTGGTGACAAAGTTACACATTTTTTTTGAGATTACCGCATTATCTGGCAGAAAAGTTTAAAATATTTAGCTTTTCATGCCAATATTGTCATCAATCCGCCGCTGGCACGCAAGTTGCTCAGCATGAGAGTGAAAGCTGAAGCTAAAAGATGAAGGAGTTCGAAAGAACAACGGAGTTCGAGACGGAGGCAATCAAAAAAGTAACAGATAAAGAACATTAATAAATAACAAACAGAAATCCCGACGGGGCCGCAAGGAACCGGGAGGACGAGTAAAATAAAATTGGAGGTTTTAATTATGTTGTTAGCACGTAGAAATAATAATTCAGATTGGTTGAGTAACATCTTTGATGATGTATTCTTTGATACAGACGCAACACCACGTATGAATGCTACAGCCCCTGCCACTAACATCAAGGAAAGTGACAAGGATTACACCATGGAGGTTGCAGCCCCTGGCTTGAAGAAGGAGTGGGTTCGCGTAAACATCGACAATGATGGTAATCTGAACATTGCCATCGAGAACAAGATGGAGCACAAGAACGAAGACAAGCACGAGCACTATCTGCGCCGTGAGTTCTCTTACAGCAATTACCAGCAGACCTACACACTCCCTGAGGATGCCGACCGTGAGAAGATTTCAGCTAAGGTAGCTGATGGTGTTCTTGAGGTTCAGATTCCAAAGCTTACTCCTAAGGAGGAGACTAAGGCTACCAAGAATATCGAAGTCAAATAATCATCTCCCATAAATGATCGAGGCAGATTCCAAGGCAATTTGGAATCTGCCTTTTTTGTGCCTATACCCCATGATTTCTTTCCTGATTCTTGCTCCTTTCATAAATAATGTGTATTTTTGCATCCTGAAACAGAATGGCAAGTAAGCAAATAGGCAACAAGATAGATGGAAGAGCGAAAAATCATACACATCGACATGGATGCTTTCTATGCGGCAGTAGAGCAGAGAGACAATCCGGAGCTTCGAGGCAAACCGATTGCGGTGGGCTTCGACGGTCCCCGTGGTGTGGTTTCCACTGCCAGTTATGAGGCCCGCAAATGGGGCGTTCACTCGGCACAATCCATCGCCCAAGCCAAGAAACGTTGCCCGGAACTCATCATCGTTCCTTGCCGACACGAACATTACGCTGAAATTTCAAAACAGATTCACCGCATCTTTCAGGAATACACCGACCTTATCGAACCCATCTCCATCGACGAAGCCTTCCTCGATGTTACCCAAAACAAGAAGGGAATAGAGCTGGCGGTGGATGTGGCCAAGGAAATCAAGGCAAGAATCAAGGAAGCCACGGGACTTACCGCCTCGGCAGGCATCAGCTATTGCAAGTTCCTGGCAAAGGTAGCTTCGGATTACCGCAAGCCCGACGGCATCTGCACCATACATCCCGACAAGGCGCTCGACTTCATCGCCCAACTCCCCGTGGAGGATTTCTGGGGCGTGGGCCAAAAGACCCTGAAAAAGATGCATTTCATGGGCGTCTTCAATGGTGCTGACCTGCGAAAGGTTTCGGAAAAACATCTTGTAGAGGTTTTCGGAAAGGCCGGTCACATCTTCTATGATTTCGCAAGGGGGATAGATAACAGGCCCGTCATCACATACCGAGAACGGAAATCCGTGGGCTGCGAACAGACTTTCCTGGAAGACATCTCAGCAAAATCGGCAGTGGTTATCGAGCTTTACCACACGGTTATGGAACTTCTAGAGCGCATCGAGAAGAGCAGTTTCGAGGGTCGCACCCTGACACTGAAAGTGAAGTATTCCGATTTCACCCAGATAACCCGCAGCATCTCGCAAGAAAAGATTCTAAAGAAAAAAGCAGACATTCTTCCGCTAGCCAAGCAATTGCTGCAACTGGTGGATTACTCCTCCGCCCACCCCATCCGCCTGCTGGGCTTATCGGTGAGCAACGCATCATCAGAAGAAGCCAAGAAGGAGGATAACTTGAATTCTTCGCGAAAACCCGAATACAGAGAATTGGAACTGGAATTCGAGGAATGGGAATCGTGAGAATGGAAGCGGTAATCGGAAAGCGTGCATGTTCTGTTTGATTGATGGTGTAAAGATACGAAAAAGATTCCAGATAACAACATTAATCAGAGATGAGCACACTTAAAAAAGTAAGAAATAAGAATAGAAAAGTAAGAAATAAGAATAGAATAAAATGAAGAAAACAATTCCAGTAATAGGCATGGCTTGCAGCGTATGCTCTGCCAATGTAGAAAAGAAGCTGCAGTCGCTAGAAGGCATCAACTCCGCCTCGGTTTCCCTGGCGAGCCGAACTGCCCTGGTAGATTATAACCCCGACATCATTTCTCTGGAAGATATGAAACGGGAAATCAGCAACGCCGGCTACGACCTCGTCATCGAAAGCGACAGAAGCGTGGAGGAAATCAATCGCCGAGAGTTCACTCTCCTGCGTCGCAGAACCCTGGCTTCCTGGCTCTTCGCCATCCTGACCATGTGTTTCTCCATGGGCTGGATTTCCCTGGGCATGGAACAGAATATGATTTCAGATGGCGTTGCCTCGGCTCATCATACCAGTTCCTTCGCTAACCAGATTTGTCTGCTCCTGGCACTCGCCAACCTGCTCTACTGCGGCAAACAGTTTTATGCTTCCGCCTGGAAGCAGCTCCTGCATTATACGGCAAACATGGATTCGCTCGTAGCACTCAGCACCCTCATCGCCTTCCTCTTCAGCACCTTCAACACCTTCTTCGGAGAAATGGTATGGGGAGCGAGAGGCATAGAATGGCACACTTATTTCGATGCTTCCGTGATGATCATCACCTTCGTGCTGACCGGCAGATGCCTGGAAGAAAAGGCGAAAGACAGTACGGCGAGCAGCATCCGCCAACTGATGGGAATGCAGCCGAAAACCGCCCGACTGGTGACTTACGAGAAGATAGAAGGCACCAACGACTACAAGATGGAGGAAGTTCCGATTTCCACCATTCAGATAGGCGACATGATAGAGGTAAGAGCCGGCGAGAAGATTCCGGTGGATGGCGTGGTTACCCAGGCAGAGAGTTTCATGACTCCCGATGCTGCCTATGTAGATGAAGCGATGATAAGCGGCGAACCGACTCCGGCGATGAAAAAGGCAGGCGACAACGTGCTGGCTGGCACCATTCCGAGTCAGGGTAAGCTCCGCATGAGAGCCAAGCAGATTGGCGAGAACACCGCCCTGGCTCACATCATCCGAATGGTTCAGGAGGCGCAGGGCAGTAAGGCGCCCGTGCAGCGCATCGTAGATAAGGCGGCTCTGATTTTCGTTCCAGCCGTGGCAGCCATCGCCCTCATCACCTTTTTAATATGGTGGCTGATAGGCGGCAACGCTGCTCTTCCGCAGGCCATCCTTTCAGCCGTAGCCGTATTGGTCATCGCCTGTCCTTGCGCCATGGGCTTAGCTACTCCTACCGCCCTGATGGTGGGCATCGGCAAGGCGGCGCAGAAACAGATTCTCATCAAGGATGCGTCGGCGCTGGAGAATCTCCACAAGATCAACGCCCTCGTCATCGACAAAACCGGCACTCTCACCATTCCTAACCAGAACATCGATTTCACCAAACAGGAGGATTTGGATCTGGAGACGAGAGAGACCCTCAAGCCTCATGCCCAGGAAGCGATGAAGCAGTTGCAGGAAAGGGGAATAGAGGTCTATATGATGAGTGGCGACAAGGAGGAAGCGGCTCACTACTGGGCTGATAAAGCCGGCATCAAGCATTACCAGAGCAAGGTGCTGCCTGGCGACAAGCAGGCTTTGGTAAAGAAACTTCAGGACGAAGGCAAGCAAGTAGCGATGGTGGGCGACGGAATCAACGACACCCAGGCCCTGGCCCTTGCCAACGTGAGCATGGCGATAGGAAAGGGAACGGATGTGGCGATGGATGTGGCGCAGATTACGCTGATGAGCGACGACCTCCTGGCGCTTCCGGAAGCCATAAAACTGAGCCAGAAGACGGTTCACATGATTTGGCAGAATCTCTTCTGGGCGTTCATCTACAACATCATCTGCATCCCGTTGGCAGCCGGAGCCCTTCATATCTTCGGCATTGATTTCCAGATAACCCCAATGTGGGCAAGTGCCCTGATGGCCTTCTCAAGTGTGAGCGTAGTGCTTAATTCGCTGAGGCTGAGATTGGCGTAAAATGAAAGAAAATTCTAGAATTTCTTGGCAGTTTCAACAAAAAAGTGTATCTTCGCAGCAGAATTGCAATATTGCGTCCACGACCATATAAAACGTAAGAAGATGGCAAGATTTATAGACCCACGTGTCGATTGGGCTTTCAAGCGAATCTTTGGAAGCGAGGACACTAAAGAATGTCTGATAACATTCCTCAACGGACTGTTTGAAGACGAGTTGGTAATCAAGGACGTGACGTTTGCCAAGACCGAAAAACTTGGCTTGCGCCCCGATGACCGCGGTGTGGTCTTCGATGTCTATTGCGTCA
>SKEU01000479.1_pt1 | contig 26626 bp, 16 predicted proteins | sample 4819571 | NCBI WGS metagenome assembly SKEU01 (sample SAMN11008801, study PRJNA524170) | human gut metagenome | biome: Human fecal sample; material: Feces; isolation source: fecal sample from pouch patient p8, p16 | host: Homo sapiens | place: Israel: Tel-Aviv | collected 2015-06-23
GGGGGGGCGGGGGGGGGGGGGGGGGGCTATGTTCTGGCTCCCCGCCGGCCGCCCGGGGCCTTTTGGCCCCGGGCGCTGCCAGCGTGCCTAGCGCTTACGGATACCCCAGACCAGGGCTCCGACGCCGGCCATGGCGATAACAAATGCCATGAGTAGTGCGGCAGCCTGCTGGTCACCCGTGGTGGGCAGGAAACCCTTGACCGTCTTGACGATGTTCGTCACGGTCTTGGGCGTGCCGGGGTCGGGCGTCGGCACGGGCGTCTCGGGCTTCTTGTACGTGTTGTTGAACACGATACCCTCGACGCTCTTGTCGCCCTTGGTAAAGGCGACGTTCGCCTTGAGGTTGCCCTCGCCGTCATCGACCACGTTGACGGTCGCGGTAAAGACGGACTTGTCGTAGGTCATACCGGCCTCGTCGCCCTTGACTTCGCTGATGGTGTAGACGTACGTACCGGGCTCGTCGTACTCAAACTTGTCGAAGTTGATCTTGCCGTCGGCATCGTTGGTGACGGTGGACTCGATGTCCTCGCCAACGAGCTTAAAGCTAAACTCGTCCTTCTTGAGCTCGCGTCCCTCGAGCACCTTGATGGCGCCGATGGAGACCTGCGTGGGCATGGCGTGATACTTGTTGGTAAAGCCAGCGGACTCGGTGGTTCCATCGAGCTTGTGCGTCGCGGTCAGCGTGCCGTCGCCGTTGTCGGAGACGGTGGTCACGACGGTGTAGGTCGTGCCGTCATAGGTGACGCCCTTGTACAGGCCGAGCGCGTTGGGGCAAGCCTCGCGCAGCGTGTACGTGTGCGTGCCGGGTGCCTCGTAGTGGATCGGGCTCAGCGTGACGGTACCGTTGGCGTCGTTGGTGCCGCTCGCGACAACCACGCCGTCCTCGAGCAGTTCAAACGTGAACTCGCCAGCTGCAAGGTCGCGTCCGGTCAGGCGCTTGACCGTCTTGACCTGGTCGGTCACCACAGAATCGGTGGGCGTCACGCTGTAGGTGTTGGTGAACGTAAAGTCCGCACCGTCGCCGCCGTCGCGCTTGACGCTCAGGTGCCCAGCGCCGTCGTCAGTCACGGTGTAGGAAACCTTGCGCGTGGCGTTGGCGTCGTTGGTCACGCCAGGGGCGCTACCGGACTCGGTCACCGTGTAGGTAAAGGTGTGCGAGCGCGGGGCGGTGGGGGCTGCGGGCTCGGACTCGTCGCTGGGCTCGTCAGCGTTGACATCAGCGTCGGCGTTGGCCTCTTCAGCCTCTGCCTCGTCGGCCTCGTCTGCCTCGGCCTTATCGCCCGCATCGTCCGTCACGTCCAGGGCGCGGTTGAGGTCCTCGAGCGTAAAGTGGATCTTGCCAAAGTCCACGTTGCCGGCCGCGTCGTTGGTTGCGGTCGTGCGCTCGGGCATCGGGGCACCCACCTCATCGGCGGCCACGGTAAAGGTGAACTTACCCGTGATGTCGGCCGGGGTCAGGCCCTCGGCAGCCTGGAGCTTCTTGGTGCCAACAAGCGCGGCGTCAACGGCATCGGCGCCGTAGACGTTCTCGAACAAGGGCTCGATGCCACCGTAGTCGACCGTTGCCGTCAGGGTACCGTCACCGTTATCGACGACGATAACCTTAAAGCCAAAGTACCACGTTGTAGCGGAAACGCCGTTCGGCAGCCCGTGTATAGCTTCGTAGGCCGTGTAGTTAATGGTCCAAGCGAGCTTACCGTCCTTGTCGGTACGATGGGCAAGCCCAGCAGACTCAAGATCGGCAAGCATCTTGGTGTCGTAGTGCAGCGCATCAAAGCTCACGTGCCCGCCGATATTGGGCTTGAGATTTTCATAACCCACAAGCTCACCCTGATAGGCGATGCCGAACCAGAACTCGCCGTCGGCCATCGGGCGACCGGTCAGGGTCTTGGCGGCAACGACCTGAGCAACGGTGCCACCAGGTGCATCGGTCGTAGCGCTATAGCTGTTGACGAACGGGACCACGGCGCTCTCGACCGCAGCCGCGCCGGTCTTGTACTCGGTCACCAGCGTGCCCTCGGGACCGCCGGAGACGGTCGTCGTGGCGGTGAGCGTACCGGCGGTGTCGTCGGCGATGGCGATCGTCACGGTGCGGACAGCGTCGTCGTAGGTGTAACCCGGCTGGCCGTCGTTCTTCTCGGCCACGGTGTACGTAAAGGTCTTGCCGGCATCAGCCTGCGTAAATTTGACCTCATGGCCCGCCAGGATGTCAATCTGGCCGACCGTTCCCTCTATCGTTGCGGGGGACTCATAGTTGTTGGCCCCGGGCAGCAGGCCAAGTGCGCTAGCCGAATCATCGTCGGCGGGCGTCACGGTAAAGGTGAACTGACCCTCGGTCATGGGGCGTCCGCGGAGGGTCTTGCTGAGCTTGAGGCCGCCGGCCGCGGCGTAATCGAGCTCAGTGCGGTACGTGTTGGTAAAGCGTCCGTTTTCCTTCTTGGTGACGTTGGCGGTCAGGGTGCCATCGCTGTCCTCGGTCACGGTCACTTCGGCGGTTGCGACATGCGCGTCATACGTCATGCCGACCGTGCTGCCCGCGTTCTCGCGAATCTCGTACTTATAGGTTCCGGCAGCGGCGTAGTGGATCTTACCGAACTTGATGGCGGCGATGCCGTCCTTCGCGTCCCTCTTGCTCACGGTTACGGTTGCGGGATCGGGCAGCGGGGCGCCTTCGGGGGCGGTGATGGTAAAGCTGAACTCGTCCCCATCCGTCCAGTCGCGGCCGTCAATGGCCTTGCTCAGGCCAAAGTCGAGCTCTGTGTCGAGCGGGGTCACGCTGTAGGAGTTCTTGAAGATCGCAGCCTCGGCGTTCTTTAGCTCGTGCGCGGCGCTAAGGGTGCCGTCGCCGTTGTCGGTGATGGTCGTCTCGACGGTGAACTTGGCATCGCTGTAGGTGATGCCCTTGCTGGTGGTTCCGCCGTTGACCTCGCGCAGCGTGTAGGTGTGCGTTCCGGCCTTGTCGTACTTCACGGGGCTCATCGTAATCGTGCCGTCGGCGCCGTTGGTACCGGTAGCGACGACCTTGGCTTTTTCGCCCTCGCCCTCGACGAGCTCGAAGGAGAACTCGCCGGCCTTGAGGTCGCGGCCGGCCAGGACCTTGTTCGCCTTGATCTCGTCGGTGACGCTAAACTCGTCAGGATTCGGCTTGTAGCTGTTGTTGAACTTCGCCTCGCTGGCGCCCTGCAGCTCGTGCTTGACCGTGAGCTTACCATTGCCGTCATCGGTAACGGTAGCCACGATGGTGTAGGTCGTGTTGTCGTAGGTAATGCCGTTGCCTTCGGCGCCCTTGGCTTCGCGCAGGATATAGGTGTGCTTGCCGGCGGCGGTGTACTCGATGGGGCTCATCTTGATCTTGCCGCGGGCATCGTTCTTGCCGGTGGCAACAACATCGTTGCCCTCGACGAGCTCGAAGGAGAACTCGCCTTCCTTGAGATCGCGCCCGGTCAGGATCTTGGTCGCCGTGATCTGATCAGTAACACTGAAGCTCTTGGGGGTTACGGTGTAGGCGTTCTCGAAGGTCGCCTTGTCAACATTCTGCAGCTTGTGCTCCACGCTGAGGGTGCCATCGTTGTTATCCTTGACGGTGGTCACAATAGTGTACTCAGCGGTGCTGTAAGTAATGCCGTTTTCGGTGGTGCCGGCCTTGGTCTCGCGCAGCATGTAGGTGTGCTCGCCAGCCGCAGTGTAGGTGATCTTGTCCATCGTGATCTTGCCGTCGGCCGCATTGGTGCCCCTGGCGACGACATCGTCACCCTCGACGAGCTCGAAGGAGAACTCGCCTTCCTTGAGGTCGCGGCCGGTCAGGGTCTTGGTCGCGGTGATCTGGTCGGTGACGCTGGACTCGTTCGGGGCAGTGTTGTACTTGTTCTCAAAGCGTGCCGGCTTGGTGCCCTCGAGCGCATGGGTCACCTTAAGCGTGCCGTCGCCGTTGTCGATGACGCTCGTCTTGATGGTGTAGTTCGTCTTATCGTACGTGATCCCGTTGCTCAGCCCCGCCTCGTTGGGGAGCTTCTCGCGCAGCGTGTAGGTGTGGGTGCCGGGCTTGTCGTAAGTGATCTTGTCCATGGCAATCGTGCCGTCGGCAGCGTTAGTGCCCTTGGCGACGACCTTGTCACCCTCGACGAGCTCGAAGGAGAACTCGCCGTCCTTGAGATCGCGGCCGGTCAGGGACTTGGTCGCGGTGATCTGGTCCTCGACAGGCTTCACGCTATAGGTGTTCTTGAACTCGGTCTCGCCCGAGATCTTTTCAACGTCGGCCTTAAGCTCGCCTTTGGCGTTAACCGTCACAGTCACCTTGAACGTGGCAACGTTCTTGCTGTAGGTAATGCCACCGGCGTCGCCCTTGACCTCGCGGACCTCATAGGTGTACTCGCCCGGCTCGGCATAAGTAATCTTGCCAAAGTTAATGGCTGCCTTGCCCTTGTCGAGATCGGCATTGGTCACAGTTACGGTCGCGGGGTCGGGCATCGGGGCATTGTTGTCGGACGTCGCGGAGAGCTCAAACTCAAACGCATCCGTATCCGCCCACTTGCGGCCCTCGAGCACCTTGGTCAGACCAAAGCTCGTCTTGGTATCCACCGTCGCCGGCGTCACGTTAAAGCTGATCTTGCCGTTGTTGCCCAAGTAGGAATTGACATGCGTAGCACCCGCCTTGGCGGACACGTTGTTCCACATGGGGTTGAGAACGTCGGTCGCGGTACTGGTCTTGTTGCCGCCCACGCTGTCCTTGGTAGTGTGGAGCTCGTCGATAAAGGCCAGGCGCGCGGTTCCCACGCTAAACGAAAGGTTATCGTCCTTGTCGCGAACTATGGCGCCGTCAAACTTCGCAGCGTCGCCGCCGATAAACTCGATGACGGCAGTGGCGGACTTGGCCTCGTTGTTCTCGCCCTGCTCCTCAAACTCATCCTTGTAGTAATAGGTGCCTTTTTCTGCCAGTGAAATCTTTGCAGGCTGTGTGCATTCCTTATCGGTGTAAATTGGAGTCTGCTTCTGGAAGTAGTAGTAGCGGTTGGTATCGGCCGGCTCAAAGTTCGCAACCGTATCACCCAACGCACCGGTCTTCCACTTGTTTGCGTAGAAGCTCACGGTCTTGCTGCCATCGTCGGCAACGGTCGCATTCTTTTCGATGTAAGCCTTGAGCCCCGTGACCTTCTCAGGCGTAAATAGGTTGTCGAGCGCAACACTCTTCACGCTCGAAGCATACTTCACCTGGATGGGCTTAACGCTGTCGACCGAAAGCTTGCCGTCTACGGTCTTAAAGTGGCTCAGCGGAATCAACGATGCAGGAATGTTAACCGTTACGATATCACCCTTCTGGAGATTATCATCGCCGGCACGCTGCACGGTGATGAGCAGGTCTTTTGCCTTGTCGGTGAACTCGTAGGTGTCGGTATTGGTCTCTTTGTTGATCGCCTTGCTCACCTTGGTAAACGACGTGCCGTTGATGACGACTTCGGTAAAACCGTCAACCTGCATAAAGTCGCCCAGCTCATCGGTAAACGTGATGTAGCCGGACTTGGTCTCGTCGTAACCCTTATGGATTTCGGTCGGATAAGGCGGCTCCGATGTGATGGCCCGAGAGATGTCGTCGAAGACTTTCTTGAGCTCTTCGGCATTGGTCGCCGACTTGTAGTAGTCGGAATTTTCCGCGCGCGTACCGTGAGCATCCCATGCCGTGGCATTGGGGTAGTTGCTCGAAACGGCCTGCATGAACTTGTTCGCTTTGTTCGCTTCGTCTGTTCCTACATCTTGAATGCCGGCGCCAGGGTTCGCCCCGCTAAAGATTCCAACGGTATAAACGGTGGCCTTGCTGTCCTTCATGTTCTTGGCAGCCGTCACAGCATCGTTAGCAACCGTAGAATCAAACTTGTCACGTTTCGTTGGCGTGCCGTCGGTAAAGAACACAACAATCTTCTTGGCGCCCGCGCGACCAGAAGTGATGCCCTCTGCCAGCTGCAGGCCATTGTCGGCGCGCGTTGCACCAGCGGGTGTAATCTGGGCAATCCTATGCTTAAGAGCTTTCACGTTGCCGCCGGAGCAATCGGTCAGGTCTTTCATAACCTGTGTGTAATTGTAGGTGTATCCTCCGTCACGATACGTCTCGTTGCCGATATTGTTGGACGTCTTGCCCGCAAACTTAACGATAGCAACCTTATGCTGCCTATCCACGCCCTCGATACCCTCGTTTTGTTTGGCAATGGCGTCGATGAAGCTGCTGGCAGCGCTCTCCAGCGCATCGATGCGCCTGGTGGGATCTCCACTGCCCATCTCATCATCCATCGAGCCAGAGGCATCCAGCACCATCACGATGTCGAGCGGCGTGGTAACCGTCACGGTTGAATTAGACGTCGAGGACATGGCCGAAAGTGTAGTCAGAAAATCCGACTCTTCGTTTTCCTCGGCTGCCTTGACCGTCTTGTCGGTCCAGATTCGGCCGACGTGTTGGGTCGTTACTTTATTGCCGCTATGGCCGGCTGCCCAGATTTCCCAGCGACCGCTGGTATCGGGATCGACGACGACCTTTCCGCTCATTGTCGGTCCGTCCATTCCGGTGCTGGACCTGGCGTTGGCCTCGGGCAGCATGGCAAATGCTGCAGCCGGCAACACCAGCACTACGGCCAGTATCACCGCCAAGAGACCCCTCGTGTACTTACTCATCGCGTCTCCCTTCTCGCGGTCTCAGACCTTGCAACAGCCTAAAGTTACGAAATGAGACACAATTAGGGCAGGTGACACATGTTCCAGATTCTGTTTTGGGCGTGAGACAAATGTCTCACCAAAGTTGAGACGCGGCGTTTTCGCAGGAAAACGGGTACGACCGAAGATGGACGGGCCAAAATGGCCCAATTTCCTCCAGCCAGAGGGGGTTGATTAATAAACCCCGCCACGAAACCGGCCCATCTACTACGTTTAGCCCGATACCCCTGACCATAACCGCGTTTCATAAAAAACCGCAGGTGTTCTACCTGCGGTTTTGTTTTTGCGTTTTTCGCTATGGTTGGGGGTTGCCACTCAAAAGTAGTAGATGGGCCGGTTTCGTGGCGGCGGGGTCACGTGGCGGCCCTCGCAGGGCCAAAATGATCCGTTTTCCTCCGTCCCCGAGGGATCAGAGGCTGTTACGGATATGGTGTCATTTCAAAACTATGCCGGTTTACTACGATAAAAATGAGATCCCCGACCACGCGTGACTTTTTCGCAAAACTGCAAGCCGTCTACCTGCGGTTTTGATTTTGCCAAATGCGGCGTGGTTGGGAGCAGGCGATTTATCGTAGTAATCCGGCATAGTTTTGTTCGCGGCGGCCCAACCGCACGTTCACGCGCGGGGCCGGTGGGGCCTTTTTGCCCCACCGGCCCCATCCCAACGCTACTCCGGCTTGGTTTCTACCGTGGGAGTCTTGTCCGCCGCGACTGGAGTACGAGCGGTATCCATAGTCAGGCAGTTCTTTGGACAGCTTTCGATACACTCGCCGCACACAACGCAAGCATACGGGTCGATCGACCAGGTACCGTCCTTGCGATCGACCGCGAGCGCACCCGCCGGACAACGGCGCGCGCACATTCCGCAGCAAATGCACACGTCCATGTCGTTAACGATGTGCCCGCGCAGGCGCTCGGGTGCCGCGAGCTTCTCCTGCGGATAGCACACCGTTACCGGCTGCTTGACCATAGAACCCAAGGCCGTCTTGGCAAATGTCAGCAAACTCATGCCGCGCCTACCTTTCCGTGCAGCTAATGCAGGGGTCGATGGTCAGGATAATCATGGGCACGTTGGCAATGAGCACGCCCTGCAGCGCATGCGTCAGCCCCGCTAGATTTTGCGACGTCGGCGTGCGCACGCGGAAACGGTCCAAGTTCTTGGTGCCGTTGCCGCGCACATAGTAATACGCCTCGCCGCGCGGCTGCTCAATCACAACCTCGCCGCGCGCGCCGTCGGCCGGTGTGAGCTTGGTACGCCCGCCGATACCGTCGTGCGGAATCTTGCCCACAAGCTCCTTGATAATGTCCATGGCCTGGGTGACCTCGGCACAACGCACCTGGCAGCGGGCATAGCAGTCGCCGTCGGTCGCCACGATGGGCTCAAACGCAACCAGATCCGCATAGGCACCGTCGCCGAACATGCGCACGTCGTAATCCACGCCCGAGGCGCGGCCGAACGGGCCGACCATCGAAAGCTCCAGTGCATCTTTCTTGCTGATCACGCCCACGCCATGCAGGCGCTCGCCGCAGCTGGCGTCGTCCAAAAACGTATGCACCAGGGCCTCGTAGTCGGGGCGCATGGCATCGAGCGTCTGGACAATGCCGGCCAGCTCGGAGTCCTCAATATCGTGCTTAAGGCCGCCAATCTCGTTGATCGACAGAATCACGCGACCGCCGCACGTGCTCTCGAAGATCTTGAGAATCTGCTCGCGCAGGGTCCACGAACGATAGAACAGCGCCTCGAAGCCAAAGGCATCGGCGAGCAGGCCCAGCCACAGCAGGTGCGAGTGGATGCGCGAAAGCTCGTGCAAAATGGTGCGGATATACTGCACGCGGCCGGGCACCTCGATGTCGAGCATGCGCTCGCAGGCGCTGGCATAGCCGCAGCTGTGACCAACGGCGCAGATGCCGCAGATGCGCTCGGCGATGTAGCCAAACTGATGCATATCGCGCTTTTCGGTGAGCTTCTCGAGCCCGCGGTGCACAAAGCCGATCTGCGGAATTGCCTCGAGAACGCGGTCGTCCTCAATCACCAGGTCCAGATGAAGCGGCTCAGGCAGCACCGGGTGCTGCGGGCCAAACGGAATAACGGAGCGATGTGCCATGGACCTTACGCCTCCTTTTTCTGCTTGTCGCGGGCGGCCTTGGCGGCAAGCGCCGCGCGGACCTTGGCCGCTTTCTCGGGATCCATGGCGGCGAGCTTTGCCTCCATCTCGGCAGCCTTGAGCGCGGCCTTGGCAGCGGCCTCATCGTGCTGAGCATCGGAGCCGGCAGCCGCAGCGGGCTGTGCAGCGGCGCCCGTGGCGTCGCCGGCGCCCGCAACGCCCTCCCCTGCAGCAGCCGCAGCCGCGGCGGCCTTCTCGGCAGCGGCCTTGCGCGCCTTGGCCTCGGCAGCCGCGCGGACCTTCATGGCCTTCTCGCGCGCGGCCTTCACCTCGGGCGTGATGACGCTCATAGGCTCGGCCGTTAAGACCTGGTAGAAAAAGCCCTTAAAGTCGATCTGCATGTCGGTAATGGCAAGACCAAACAGGTCGTGAGCCTCATTTTCAAACGGGAACACCGCGGGGTAATACGAGCTGATGGACGGAATCTCCTGGTACTGGTCGATGCCCTCAACCACCAGGTTCTCAATCGCATAGCTGCCGTCCTGCGCAATATGTTCCTGAGCAGCGCGAACGTTGATAAACGCATAGACCAAGCGATACGAGCCGTCGTCGACGTTGCGCTCGGCGTGCATTTGCACAAAGCGCGCGCCGACGCCCTTGAGCGCCTGGACATGCGACAGGAGCTCGTCGATCCCAACGGTGGTATAGATAGCCTTTTGCATTACTCGGCCTCCTTTGCAGCGACGGGCGCGGCGGACTTCCCGGCGGACACATCGGCCTCGCCACCGCCACCGGCACCGTCAGCCCCGGCCTCAGCCGCAGCCACAAACCCGTCCTCGCCCAGCTCAACGCCACCGTCCCAGGTAGCGGCACCGCCCACGGTAAGCGGATCGCCGCCGGCGCGCATCACGGCCTCCTTCTGGTCCAGGATGCCGCATGCCTCAACGATGGCATCGATCACGGTCTCGGGTCGAATGGCGCACCCGGGCGCGTACACGTCCACGGGAATCGCGCGGTCCACGCCGCCGATCACGTTATAGGCATCGCGGAACACGCCGCCCGAGCACGCGCAGATACCGCAGGCCACCACGCACTTGGGCTCGAGCATCTGGTTGTAAATCTGGCGCACGACGGGCAGGTTCTGGGCATTGACCGAGCCCGTCACCAAAAAGATATCCGCATGCTTGGGGTTGCCGGTGTTGACCACACCAAAACGCTCCGCATCAAACAGCGGCGTGAGCGAGGCCAGCACCTCGATATCGCATCCGTTGCAGCTCGAGCCGTCGTAATGAATAACCCACGGCGAGCGCGACATTTTATGATCCATGGATGCCGCCTCCTAAATAAATACGTCGACGAGGATGGGCATAAGGTTGAGCAGGCCAAACACCAGCGCCACGCCCCATCCGAGCCTAAAGCAGCTGCGCCAGGTGCTGCGTGCGAAGGTGTTGTCGATCAGGACCTCGACAAAATACGTCGCGGCCATCACGACCAGGGCTACAACCCAGCTCACGGGGTTGTCCCAAACAAAGAACATGCCCACCCACATCAAAAACAGCACGGTCTCGCACCAGTGCATAAGGGTCATCTTGGCCAGCGTGCCGCCGCTCATCTCGGTGGCGACGCCCTGGACGATCTCCTGATGCGCATGATGCGAGTACGAAAGGTCAAACGGCGACTTGCGCAGCTTGATGGTAAGCACCGCGAGCAACGCGAGGAAAATGGGCGCGCTGTACACGATGATAGGGGCCGACTGCCCCGTCACAGCAATGGAATCGAAGCTGTCGGTGGCAAGGTACAGGCCCACACTCATCAGCAGAACGGCGGGCTCGTAACTCATGACCTGCAGCAGCTCGCGGTCGGCGCCGACCTGAGCAAACGGGCTTTGCGTCGAGGCGGACGCCAACACCACAAAGATCGCGGCGAGGGTAACCATAAACGCGCACAGCAGCGTGTTGGAGCCCGACACAAAGATGCCGCCGCCCACCACGGTAAAGATGAGCGCGCACGCCATGTAGGTGTCGTCCATGGTGTTTACGCTGGCGGGGGCCTTGCGCAGGAGCTTGGCCACATCGTAGAAGGGTTGTAGCAGGCGCGGGCCCACGCGGCCCTGCATGCGAGCCGAAAGCTTACGGTCAACGCCGTCGATCAGGCCACCAACCAAAGGCGCAATCAAGGCAAACGCCACGGTGCCAATAAAGATGCCCACGACGCCCGAACCTTCAAAATACTTGCCGCGCAACACCGAGGGCGCGCTCATGGCAAGCCGCTCGGGCCCAATCCACGCGCAACACAGCAGCGCAAACAAGATAATGCTGCAGCACACGACGCTACCCGCGGGGCCAATACGCTTCTCGCCAAGGGCGTCCTCCGAGTACCAATTGCGCTTTTCGGCCTTCACCTCGCGTCCCATCGAGCCGCGGAAATGGCGATATTTGTCGGTTCCCACGCCCGAAAGGTACACGTTGACGTGCGGCTTATTGCTCACGCGGAACGACGTCAGCAGCACCACGGCGATAAACGCTACGATAACCACCATCAGATACATGGCGTCCTTGCCAATAACGTACGGCACGCGTCCAAACACCATGGCGAGATAGGGCGATACCAGACCGCTCGAGATAACCGGAAACGCCACGCAGCACAGAATCAGCAGCGCGGCGATGGTGTTGAGCGCCATCCATTCGGTCTTATGGACATTGACCTCGACGTTTTGAGCCGTGGGGTCGACGCCCGAAAGCTTGGCAAGCCACTTGCCCCAAAAATAGAACGTCGCGGCCGAGCCAAAGGCCAGCACCATGATCATGAGCACGTTGCCGGTCTGCGCAAACGCCACCAGGGCGCCCCACTTGGACACGAGCATGCCAAACGGCGCCACAAACATGCCCATGATGCCCAGCATCATAAGGCGCGTCAGGTGCGGCATGCGGCTGAACATACCGTCCATGTCCTCGATATTGCGGCTGCCGATATGATGCTCGGCCGTGCCCACGCACAGGAACAGCAGCGACTTTGCCACCGTGTGGAACAGGATTAGGAAGATGGCGGCCCATACGGCCTCGGGCGCGCCGACACCCAAGCAGGCGCTGATAAGGCCCAAGTTGGAAATGGTGGAGTACGCGAGCACACGTTTGGCGTTGCTCTGCGAGATGGCCATGAGGGCAGCGAGCAAAAACGTGATGGCACCCACACTCGTGACCATAAAGCCGGTCACGGGATAGATGGCATAGAGTGGGCTCAGCTTGACCATCAGGAACACGCCGGCTTTGACCATGGTTGACGAGTGCAGCAGGGCGCTCGTGGGCGTGGGGGCAACCATGGCACCCAACAGCCACGTGTGGAACGGCATCTGTGCGGCCTTGGTGAGCGCGGCGAGCGACAACAGAATGACCGGCATCACCAGCAGCGCAGATTGCGCGGTTCCGGCGCCGGAAAGCTCGATCATGCCCGAGATGGTCAGCGGCATGCTGTTAACGTGCAGGTACATGAGTCCGGCCAAAAACGCGATACCGCCCAGCATGTTGAGGATGATCTGGGTGAAGGCGTTCTTGATGGCCTCGGGCGTGCGCGTGTAGCCAATCATAAGGAACGAGCACACGGTGGTGATTTCCCAGCCGCAGAACAGCCACTCAAGGTTGTCGCTCGTCACGATGACGAACATGGCTGAGAGGAACAGGAACATAAGCGCCAGGAACTGCGGGCGACGGTCGGGCGCGGTCTGCCCGCGCAGCGCAGCCTCGTGCTCGTCGTGGGCCTGGAAGTCCTTCATGTAGCCCAGGGCGTACACGCAGATAAGGCTGCCGACGATGCCGACGGCGAGGACCATGATCACGCTCATGTAGTCCAGGTAGAGCGGGGTTGCGGTGACGGCTTCGGTCGCGGGCAGCGTCATGGCTGCAAAGGCGAGCGAGCCCACCAACTGGACTACGCTGAGCACCGTGGTGAGCGCGTTCCTATATTTGTACGCGTTGTACAGGATGACGGCGCACAGGATGACGTCGATAACGGAACTGATGATCGAGAGCACATGCGAGGTGCCGGGGGCAACCTCAAAGCTCTGCGGACCCGTGCCAAAAAACATGACGGCGACTACAACTGTCACCGCCATAATAATGCCGGAGCCTATGAGCCCCACCGCATCGCGGGTGCGGTCACCGCGCGCGAGCAGCATGCCCAGCGCCGGTACCAGCGGAAACAGGGTAAGGAAATACAGTAGCGTCATACCATCACTCCCCCATGCAAAAACGCTGCAATTGTTTAACGTTATAGCTCAATTACGGGGTTGCGGTGGCAGGTTTTCGGTCAACTGGGGAGTTTTAGGCGTACGGGGCAAGGAGTCTGTCCGCATTGGAGTAGAGGGGTGACGTCCCTTTACCGCAGCGACGGACGCGCGGGCCACTGCGCGCGGTTTATTGGGCACTTTGGAGGATGTCCCAATAGGCTCGCGCCGGTCCAAAAAGTTGGCGCGGCAAGAAAAATGCGCCCCTGTGGGCGCACCATCCCGTTTGCTATTCCGCCTTTTTAACGCGCGGCTTGCGACCGCGCGGCTTATCGACCAGTGCGGACTCACCGCTCTCGCGGTACTGACGGCACCAAGCCTTGACCGAAGACTCGCTGGGAATCTTGTGCTTGATCATGACCTCGCGAACCGTCAAGCCGTTTTCCAGACGGTCCTTAACCACAGCGAGCTTTACGTCGTACGAATAGGTGTGATGATGCGAACCGGCGTTGAGAACGGCGTCGGCACCGCCCACGGCATACGCGCGGGCCCACTGACGAGCCGTGGCCTGGGGAATGCCAAGCTCCGCAGCGAGGGCGCGATGACCGACCCCCTCTTGGAGGATCTCGACGGCGCGCTGCCTAACCTCAGGCGCATGCGTGCGAGTCCTAGTTGCTTCCGACATACCTGCCACTTCTTAGCCTTAACCGTTAATCTGCTTTCTTACGTGCAAGTTAGATAGTAGCATTTTACTGTTTGCTCAAAGCAGTTAATTAAAATAGACGCGGCGTTATCTGGGCATTTGGCACCAAATTACGACATTTCTTTATCGATTATTTACGCTGGTAGCTGACTCGCAGCTAATCGTCATTCGCTTGTCAACAAAATTGGCATCTCTTTATGTCCTTTGGTATAGAGGATATAGTTATTAACCCCTCCCCCAATAATTTTGAGTGATCTGCGAGGCAGTAGACGTCCTCACTCCTCATGATTACCGCGCATTGCCATCCACCGGAGCAAAACAAAAAGGGCGGGACCTGCTGCGCTTGCAGGCCCCGCACCGGTTGACACCCGACGGGACACAGCCGGGCGAGACGGATCCGTGCTACCGCCCCGCCTGGCCGCGATGTTCAACTACAGCTCGTTGGCCGCGTGATATGCCGTGCGAATGGCGCTCGCGATGTCGGCGGTGTGCTCGCCCGAGCAGTCTCCCACGTAGGTCACGGGCACCGTCACGCCATCCAGGTCAAACGCGTTGGCCTTGGAGCCCACGGCCATCACCACGTAATCGCAGGCGATCTTCACCGGCTCCTCGGCGCCGTCCTCGGTGGTGCGAACAGCCTCCACGCCCTCGTCGGTAATGGCGGTCAGGCGGGTCTTCACGTGCTGCTCCACGTTGTGCTCGGCAAAGTCGCTCATAATCAGCGGCAGAATGGTCTCGGACTCGCCCGCGGCAATCTTGTCGAGCATCTCCACGATCGCCACCTCGCAGCCGTGCTGCAGCAGGTACTCGGCAGTCTCGGTGCCCACCAGGCCGCCGCCAATGACGGCGACGCGGCCCGTAAGCTCCACCTTGCCGGCCAGCACGTCCCAGCTCGAGACGACCTTCTCCGAGTCGGCACCCGGAACGGGGATGACCACGTCGTGCGCGCCCACGGCCACAATCGCGGCGTCGGCGGCGTTGAGGTCCTCAGCGGTAGCGGCATGGTTGAGCTCAACCTTCACGCCCAGGCCAGGCAGAATCTTCTCGTAGTACTCGACCGAGCGCATGATCTCGTCCTTGCGCGGAGGCGCGGCCGCCAGCACAATCTGGCCGCCCAGATGATCGCTCGCCTCGTAGACGGTCACGTCGTAACCGCGCTTGGCCGCCACGCGCGCGGCCTCCAGGCCGGCAATACCGCCGCCCACCACGGCGATCTTCTTGTCGCCCTCGCCCGGCTTGATGGCGATGGTCGCCTCGTCGCCGTTCTCGGCATTAAGCACGCACGAGATGTACTTGCGGTTTTGAATCGCGTCGACACAGCCCTTATTGCAGTTGAGGCACTCGCGAATGGGCTCGCCCGTGGCGGCCTTCAGCGCAATGTCGGGGTCGCACATGAGCGAGCGGCCATAAGCGATGATATCGGCGGAGCCGTCTTCCAGAATCTTCTCGCCGGCCTCAACCGAGACAACGCGGCCGACGGTTGCCACCGGCACGGAGACCAGGGCCTTGACGCGCTCGGCCACGGGCAGCGTCCAGTTGTAGGGCATGGCGCCCATGGGCGGAATGGTGTCGCCCATGTTGCCGGTGTGGTTGGCCTGTGCGACCTGAATCATATCGATGCCCGCGCCCTCGAGCAGCTTGGCAAACTCGCAGGCCTCGTCGGGCTGCAGGCCACCCTTGCCGCGCGGCGTGCCGTCGGGGTTCTCCATGATCACGGGGAGCTTGTACTCCACCATCAGCTGCGGCGCGGCTTCCTTAATGGCAGCGACGACCTCCAGCGCGTAGCGAACGCGGTTCTCGAACGAGCCGCCGTACTCGTCGGTGCGCTGGTTGAGGATGGCCGAGCACAGCGAACCTACCAGGCGGTCGCCGTGGACCTCGATGGCGTCGATGCCGGCCTGCTGCGCGCGAGCGGCCGAGGCGGCGATAGCCTCCTTGATCTGGGTGAGCTGCTCCACACTCGCCTCGTTCACAAAGTGCTGCATGTCGTGGTGCAGCTTGGCGTAGGCCTGCTTGCGGATCTCGTTGGACTCGGCCATCTTGGCGGCAAAGGTCTCCTCGTCGCCGGCGGCCTTGGCCTCCTGCGCGGCCTTGGCGGCGGCCATGGATCCCATGACCATGCGGCCGACACCGGGCACGTCGTACTCGGGGTGGAACAGCTGCAGCGCGACCTTGGCGCCGTGCTTGTGGACGGCATCGGCCAGGGCCTTAAACGTGGGGATTTGGGCGTCGGTCGCCAGCTTGGGCGTGGGGCTTGCGGTCATGACGGGAGCAACGTCGCCGATGACGATGTAACTCACGCCGCCACGGGCCAAGCGCTCGTAAAAAGCCAGGCTGCGCTCGCCAATGGAGCCGTCACGCTCCTCGTAGCCGGTGGTCAACGGCGGGAACATAATGCGGTTTTTGAGCTCAAGGGGGCCAACCGTAATGGGCTGAAGCAGCTTGGATGCAGGTGCGGTCATGGACATTCCTCTCTTGTAGGCGCGGCGGCGATGATGCCGCGTAGTTGTCTAGAGGATATGGCATGGGAATACAACAGCGCAACGGAAATCGGCGGACAGCAGGTAGCGGCAGGTGGATGGGGCAGGGCGGCCCGCCGGTTTATCTCAATCTGTAACAGTTACGCGGCAAAACCGGGTCTTACTGTTACAGATCGAGACAAACCAAACCCGCCTGCTAGAAAATCTCAATCTATAACAACAACTCGGCAAAATCCGTCCCTCGTGTTACAGATTTAGACAAACACGACCCAACCCACCGGTATATCTCGATCTGTAACACCTAGCCGCCCAAATCGGGTCTAGATGTTACAGATCGAGGCTTATAGGACAAAATGTGTGTCCCGATAGAACACCCGTTTCCATCCATTAATCCAGCCAGAACGGGTACGGGTCCCTGTGGTGGAGGTCCTCCCACACTGCCCTGTCGCCCCACTCCGGCCCTCCGTCGTCACGCGACGGCGAGGCGGAGTAGACGCTGAACAGGAAGTCGATGTCCGCGTCGGTCGGCATCGTGGCGAGCTTCTCGCGCGCCGTCCTCGCGTCCCCCGAGTGCGCGTGGCACCACCAGAATACCGCCTTCACGCGCTTGACCGACGTCAGCCCCCGGTGGTTGCGCAGGACGGCCCTCAGCTGCGAGTTCACCCCTCCCTCGATCATGTTGTTGGTCGACGGCAGCGGGCCGGCCTTGGCCAGGGCGGGGTCGAGGTAGGTGAACAGCGTCCCCGCCGACACCAGCGACGACAGCGACGAGCGCGCCCGCCTCAGCCTCTCGTGGGTGTAGACCCTCCTGCCGTCCACCACGGTCCTGTCCTCCAGGAAGTCGGCCCAGAACCCGCACCAGTCGAGGTAGCGCTCGACCCAGAGCTCGGCCTGGTGCAGCGTCTCGATGCCCATGAGGTCGCGCGCGATGAGGTAGAGCTCGCGCCCCGCCTGGAGCTTCGGCCGCGTCGTCGTGTAGCGCTTGACCTGCGAGAAGGCGTGGAAGGTGCACCTCTGGACCCTGGTGCGCGGCCAGGTCTCGCGCACGGCCTTGGCGAACCCGCTCCCGCCGTCGGTGACGACCACCTCGGGCGCCGGGATCGGCGACATGGGGGCCGACCACGCCCTCGAGTTCTCCGACCTCGCCATGTACCAGGAGACCGCCCTCTCGCCGCTGCAGCATATGAGCACGACGAGGTCGCGCGCGACCCAGATCCCGTCGACGTGGAGCACGCGGTGCAGCTCGCCGTCGGGGACGGGCATGGGCCAGACCTCCCAGAACTCGGCCGTCCTGCGCCTGAAGGACCTCCCGCCGCCCGGCATCGCCGCCTGGGAGTCCTTGGAGAGGAGCCACCCGAGGAACTCGTCCAGCCTCGTCGCCGTGTCGTCGTACCTCACCGTCGTCGACGCGCCGCAGGCCGTGCACCTCCACCGCTGGGACCCCGATGAGGTCCTGCCGTTGCGCTTGGTCCGACCGCCGCAGTAGGGGCAATAAACGGCCTTCATGGGCACCTCTTCCGAAAGGGTATTTAACGGTTCCGGAAAAGGTTATCTACCTGCGGGAACGATAGGCAACCGGACACACATTCTGTCCGAGCGGTTAAAAGTGGGCACGGGATTTAAACGGCTGAAAAAGGGGCATCGACCTGCGCCGATGCCCCCAACGTGGACACACATTTTGTCCTATAAGCCCAGATCGAGATCTTTGATTGAGAGGCCGAGAATTGAACCGAAAACACGGTCCCGAAATAACAAAAAAGCTCGCCGGCTAGGCCGACGAGCTGCAAGTTCTTGGTCGCGGGGGCAGGATTTGAACCTACGACCTCCGGGTTATGAGCCCGGCGAGCTACCAGACTGCTCCACCCCGCAATGTCTGGGCGCCTCATGTGCGCAAGAAAGAATATTACACGGGAGTTCGGTAAACGGCAAGGAAAATCTCGTAGAGCATAATTCCTTCATATTTAAAACCCCTCAGCCCCTATCACCGTAAACGAATCGCAGCCGAGCGCCGTCGACGGCACGTATACAATGGTGCGCGTCCTTTTATGCCAACACCGGGAGTAGACATGCTGCTCGCTATCGATATGGGAAATACGCAGACGGCCATGGGCCTGTTTGACGGAGACGAGCTGGTGCAGTCGTGGCGCATGCCCACCGACCGCTCTTATACCGCCGACGAGATCCATGTGCGCCTGATGGGTTTCTTTAAGATGTACGGCCTTTCGCTCGACGCGGTCGACGCGATCGCCTTTGCGGGCGTGGTGCCGCAGCTCTCGCGCGAATGGCACGCCGTGGCCGACCGCATTGCCGCAGACGCCATCGTCATCGGACCGCAGACGGCCGCGGTGACCAAGCTGCGCGCGGCGCGTCCCCAGGCCGTAGGTGCCGACCGCGTCGCTAACGCCGTTGCGGCCGAAACTTTCTACGGCGCGCCGGCAATCGTGGTGGACTTTGGCACCGCGACCAATATCGACGTCATCGATGAGGACGGTTATTACATTGGTGGAGCGATTGCGCCGGGCATCCGCATTTCGATGGACGCGCTCGCCGCCCGAGCCGCCAAGCTCGCCAGCGTTCCGCTCGAGGCGCCCGAGCACGCCATCGGCCGCGATACCGAGGAGTGCATCAAGGTCGGCGCCGTAACGGGCGCCGCCGCAATGGCTGAGGGCCTAGTCGCGCGCATGAAGCGCGAGCTGGGCCGCGAGGACGCCACCGTTATCGCCACGGGCGGTCTCGCCAGCATCGTCGCCGATTCGACCGATGCCTTCGACGTGGTCGACGGACAGCTCACCATCAAAGGCATCTGCGAAATCTACCGCCGCATGCAGGAGCTGGGATAGAGTAAACGCCAGGTCGCAGCAACCAGCCGCCAATCCTATTCCTCAAAATCGAAAATTTTTCAGTTTTGAGGAATAGGATTTTTTGCTAAGCCTCGCCGCACAACCACCTCGCCAGGTCCACGATCTGCACCCCATCGCGATCCGTGGCCTCGTGATGCGTGCGGGCAAGAATCATCTTGGGATACGCATCGCCAATGCTCAGCAGTGGCGAAATCTCGCGTTCAAACGTCTTATCCGAGCTGATGTCGTCGCTCACCTGAATGTAGAGCTTCTCGCTTCGCTTGATTGCTACAAAGTCTATTTCCTTTTTATAGAGCACACCGACGTATACCTCGTATCCGCGGCGCAGCAGCTCGATGGCCACCATGTTCTCGTATACGCGTCCCCAATCCATATCACGTGTGCCAAGCAGTGCGTATTTGAACGCGTGGTCTGCCAGGTAATACTTCTCGCCGCTCTTAAGGTATTTTTTGCCGCGAATGTCGTACCGACGAACTTTATAGAAGGCAAACGCATCGCACAGGTACCCCATGTACGTGCCGACCGTCTTGTTCGTAATCTTTAGCCCATCCGCATTCAAAACATCTGTAATGTTGCGTGCCGACGTTATGTTGGAGACGTTGTCCATCATGTAATCGGCAATGCGCAGCAGTGCCGATTCGTTTCTCACGTTATGCCGCTGCACGATATCCCTCACGATGAGCGTTTTGAAGACATTGGAGAGATATTGGTAGCGCTGCTCCTGCAGTGGATAAGGGTAAGAGCCGGACATACCGCCGGTTCTCGCGTACTCATCGAAGTCGCGATCGACCTCGCCCTCGTCACTATAGAAGCGATACTCCTCAAACGAGAATGGGAAAACCTCGATCTCGAACGTGCGCCCCGTAAAGAGCGTCGACAGATCGCTCGACAGCAAAAAGGCGTTCGATCCGGTGATGAAGATGTCGTACTGCTCGGATGCATGGAGGCTGTTGATCGCGCGTTCAAAGCCGTCGCACATCTGAACCTCGTCGATAAGCAGGAAGTTTTGCTTGTCGGACACTCGATGCTCTTTCACATAGGCGAGCAGGGCATGATATTCGAGCAGGCCCTCGAACTCGTCGAGGTTGTAATTGATATGGATGACATTCGAATTGGACAGATTTGCCTCCACGTAATCGCGGAGGGCCTCGAGCAATTTTGACTTACCGCTACGGCGAATGCCCGTTATGACCTTGATGTCCGGTACGCCAATAAGGCTCGTCAACGTGTCCATATATGACGTTCTATTGATGAGTTTCATTGGTGCCTCCCTGCGGTCTTCTATCGCTATTCCTCAAAAACGAAAATTATTCAGTTTTGAGGAATAGACTCTGCAACGAATATACCTCGTTAAAGGCCGAGCTGGCTTAATTCTATTCCTCAAAATCGAAAGATTTTCAGTTTTGAGGAATAGGGTGCTGACAACCCATTCCCCAGACAACAAGACCCTCCCCGGCACAGCCGAGGAGGGTCTTGTTGTCATCGCTATCTTTGAGCGCGGGCGCCTCGCGTTACAGTCCGCGAATGCGCACGGCCTCGGGCGGAAACTCCTGCTCGCCGGCATCGGTCTTAATGGTCGCGCGACCCCAGATGTCCAGGCCCGCAAACACACCGACCGCAAGCGGCAAGCCGTTGGGCGACACCGCCGCAACTTGGCGGCCCAGCAGCGGCACCATGTCGAAGTACTCGCCCAACACGGGGGCCAGCGGACCGGCAGCGCCCTGCGGCGTGTTGGCAACAACCGCCCAGGTGTCCACACGGGTCAGCACGGCGGCGGCCAACTCCTCGACCAGCGCTTCGTCAGCCACGTCCACACCAAGCTCGCTCAGCGCCGAACGCTCAATATCCACCGTCACGGCACCGAACATGCCTGCGGCACCGGCGCCACCGTTGACGGAGACGCGTGCAAACGACGTCTCAAACGCAGGCGCACCGCACACGATATCGCTCGGCCACTGGATACCCACCTTACCGGCAAGGCCCAACCCCGGCGTCGAAGCCGTGCCCACGAGCGCGTCCATCATGCCCATCGCGGCCACAAACGGCAGGCCGTGGAAGGCATGCATGTTCACATCCGGGCGCACGACCAGCAAAAACGTCAACGACGCCTCGCCCGCGCTCCAAGCGCACCAGCCCGCGGACGCACCCTCGCGGCCCGCGTCACGCGCGGCGTCAAGCTCGGTACCGGCGGCAACAGCATTCATCTCGATCATCTACATACGCCCCAATTCGCCCACGATATGGCCCACGCGATCCTCGGGCTCCTTGACCTCGACGCCGTTGTAGCGGAAGAACCGTGCCGGATCGTGCATCAGGTCCTCGAGCGGCACCAGCACAAAGTCGCGCTCGCCAATGAGCGGATGCGGCAGGCGCAGCTTTTTGCCGCCGTGGGTCTCGCCGTCCATCCACAGCAGGTCCAGGTCGATGGTGCGCGGGCCGTTGACCTTGGCCTTCTTGGAGCGGTCACGGCCCAGCTCGGCCTCAATCTTCATGAGCTCGTCAAGCAGCACCAGCGGCGCCAGCTCGGTCTTGATCTCGATGATGGCGTTGGCAAACGTGTCCTGGCGCGTCTCGTAAGCCGGCTCGCTCTCGTAGATGCGCGAGCAGTTGGACACACAGGTGAGCGGAATCTCGGCAATCATGTTGCGCGCGGCGCGGATGTTGTCGCAACGATGCCCCAGGTTGGAACCCACAGCCACAAACGCACGGCGCGGTTGCGGCTCGGCGACAGCCCAGTAACCGTTCAGGAACTGCGCAAAGCCAGCGACGTCGTGCACGCGCACGATGTTGGCGCCGGCCTGGATGGCGCCCAGGCACACACCAAACGTGGCGGCATCGCGCGCGGCGGCCTGGGTCACGCCCGAGACGGCGCCCACAAAGCGCTTGCGCGACACGGCGCACATGAGCGGATAGCCCAGCGACGCCATCTTGGCGGTCTCGCGCTGGATGACGATGTCTTCGTTGGCCGTCTTGCCAAAGCCCGGGCCAGGATCGATGCAGATACGGTCGCGCGACACGCCGGCATGGATGAGGGTGCGGGCCTGGTCGGACAGAAAGCCCATGACGCGGCGCATGATGGGCGCAGAATCGGGCAGGGTAAAGCGGCGGAGCTGCGAAGTGGGCACATAGGCTTCCTCACGGCGGGCACTGCGGCGCATCATGGCGGCCAGGTGATCGCTGGGCTCTGGTGCGGCTTCGGTAGCTGCGGGCACGGTCTCGGGCGCAGCGGCGGCAGGGGCAGCCTGCTCGGCAGCCGGCGTCTCTGGCTCGGACTCGGGCGCGGGCTCCGATTCGCCAAGCGGCAGCGAGGGCTGCACCACACCGCCCGGAAGCTTGGCTTCAACCTTGGGCTCGCCCAGCAACTTGCCGCGACGGCGACGGGCCGGCTTCTCGGCCTCGCGCGCGGCCTCGACAGCCGCTTCGCGTGCCTTCTCGGCAACAAACGCCGCAGCCGAGGTATCGAGCTGCACCGTCGCGTGCGTGCGTGCGGGTGCGGCAACCTCGCCGGCGTGCATTACGATGACGCCGCAGGTGCTCGTCTTAACGAACTCAACCATCTTGGGATCGGTGAAGCCCGTCACGTCGTTGACAATCGAAGCACCGCAGCGCACTGCCGCCTTGGCAACCGCCACATGACGCGTATCGATCGAGACGATGGCGCCCTCTTTGGCGAGCGCGCGCACGACGGGCAGCACGCGACGCGCCTCCTCGTCGGGGTTGACCGGGGTAAAGCCGGGGCGCCACGTCGACGTGGACTCACCGCCCACGTCGATGATGTCGGCGCCGGCATCGAGCATCGCCAGGCCGTACTCGATAGCGGCATCCTGGTCAAAGTGCTCACCGCCGTCGCTAAACGAATCGGGCGTCACGTTGAGGACGCCCATGATACGCGGACGGTCAAAGCTGAGCTCGTACTTTCCGCACCGCCATGTCTTGCTGTCGTTCGCCATGAACATCCTCCTAAAATGCCCACGTCGCCGCGCTCGGGCACAGGCGGCGGGGTCGCTTTGCAATCAGTCTTTCTATTGTATCCGCGCGCGCGGGCTAGAATGCAAACGCGGCCGCGATGTCGCAAGAAATCAGCAGGTCGGCATTTGCATCCTGATCGGTGGGCGCCAAATTGCAAATGGCCAGCGTATCGCCAGTAAAGTAACGAGTGAGGCCCGCCGCCGGATACACTACGAGCGAGGTTCCACCCACGACGAGGGCGTCGGCTGCGGCGATGGCAGCAACGGCGCCGGTAAGCACACGCTCATCGAGCGGCTCTTCGTAGAGGACCACATCGGGCTTGATGCGACCGCCGCACGCAGGACACACGGGCACGCCCGCGGCATCCTCGTGCTCGCGCGCGCAAATCCATTCGGCGTTGTAGACCGCGCCGCATGTCTGACAGATATTGCGGTGGACCGAGCCATGCAGCTCAAACACGCGCCGTGAACCAGCCGCCTGATGCAAGCCGTCAATATTTTGCGTCACCACGGCGTCGAGCTTGCCGGCTCGCTCCAACTCGGCGAGTTTGGTGTGACAGCGGTTGGGCTTGGCGTTAGGGGCGATCATCTTGGTCCGGTAGAAGTCGAAAAACTCCGCCGGATGCGCCTCGTAGAAGCCGTACGAGAGCATGGTCTCGGGCGGATAGGAAAACCGTTGGTGATACAGACCGTCCACGCTGCGGAAATCGGGAATGCCGCTTGCCGTGGAAACACCCGCGCCGCCAAAGAAGACCACGTGGCTATGGGTTTCGAACAGCTCCGCCAGCGCGGCGGAGGCCTGTTTGGGGTCCGATATTGCCTGCGTCATATATGTCCTCCGTCCGTGTCTCCGGGACGGCGGCGTTCGCACCATCACTCGCGGACTCCGCCCCGCCCCTGTTGCGTTAATCTTAAGCCTGCCAACCCCGTCGAAAGGACACCATGCCTCAGACTTACACTTTCGCCTCGTGGAACGTCAACGGCCTGCGCGCCGTGCTCAAAAAAGACCCGAGCTTTATCCAGATCGCACAGGAGCTCAATGTCGATATCCTGGCGCTGCAAGAGACCAAGCTGCAGGAGGGCCAGGTACAGGTCGATCTGCCCGGCTATCACCAAACCTGGAGCTACGCCGAGCGCAAGGGCTACTCGGGCACCGCGGTCTTTAGCCGCCAGGAACCGCTGCGCGTGCTGCGCGCCGATGCACTGCTACCCTACGCCGGCGAGGGCGAGGCGGCCGAGCTCGTCGCCCAAGCCGCAACCGAGGGCCGCGTCTGTGCGCTCGAGTTCGACAAGTTTTGGTTCGTGAACGTCTATACGCCCAACGCCCAAAATGAGCTCGCGCGCATCGACGTGCGCATGGCCTGGGATGATGCCTACCGTGGCTTTTTGAGCGCGCTTGAGCGCGAAACCGGCAAACACGTCGTAACCTGCGGCGACTTTAACGTGGCGCACGAGGAGATCGACCTTAAGAACCCCAAGTCCAACCGCGGCAACGCGGGCTTTTCGGACGAGGAGCGCGGCAAGTTTACCAAGCTGCTCGACGCCGGTTTTACCGACACCTGGCGCGCGGCAAACCCCGACGTCGAGGGCGTCTACAGCTGGTGGAGCTACCGCTTTAATGCCCGCAAGAACAACGCAGGCTGGCGCATCGACTACTTCCTGGTAAGCGACGCAATCGCCGGCAACGTACGCGACACCGGCATCCGCGGCGACATCTTCGGCAGCGACCACTGCCCCGTCACCCTCGCCTTGGAGCTCTAACCCCCAAATGATCCCCCGGGGACGGACGAGAACGGATCATTTTCACCTCGCGAGGGAATCCACGCGGCACACCCGTCACGAAACTGGCCCATCTACTACGTTTAACCGATTACCCTCGACCATACCGAAATCCGAAAAAAAGAAAACCGCAGGTAGAAAGCCTGCGGTTTTTCATAAAACGCGGTCATGGTCGGGGGTATCAAGCTAAACGTAGTAGATGGGCCAGTTTCGTGGCGGACATCCCCAGCGACCGCTTAGGGACGGGGAAACGGATCTTTTCGGCCCCCTGAGATCAGTGAAGACAGCAAATTATGCCGGCTACTTCAAAACTATGCCGGTTTACGGGGCCGAATCGCGAGCCTCCAACCACGCGCAATTCGAGCAAAGTAAAACCGCAGGTAGACGGCTTGTCTATTTTCGAAAAATGCCGGTATGATCGGTCTGCGTCAATTCAGCCCCGTAAACCGGCATAGTTTTGATATGACACCAAGGCAGTATTGATTCTCGCCCCGGCGCAACCGCCACTACAGCCCGTACTTCACGACGACGCGGTTGATGCGGCGACACCAGGGCTTGTACAGAGCGGCCAAAAACACGCAGGTTGCGAGGCCATGCATAATGTCGAACGGCACCGCCGTAGCAAGACGCGCTACGGCGCCTGCCCAGGTGAGCGGCTGCACAAAACCGATGATGTCATACGCGTTGATCACGACGCCATACAGCAGGCCCGACGCAAAGCCATACGCCAACAGCGCCGGCAATCGCACGGTTCCATCGGCGCGGTCAAACGCGCCCGCATGCGCCAGTGCGCCACCGATATAGCCCACCAGACCCCAGGCATACATCTGCCACGGCGTCCACATACCCTGTCCAAAAAAGAAATTACTGGTCAGCGCTGCCAACGCGCCGACCATAAAACCATTGCGACGGCCAAGTGTCGCACCCGCGATAATCGCGATAGCGCTCACGGGCTTAAAATCGGGAATGGGCCCAAACAGGATGCGCCCCGCCGCGGCCAGCGCCGCCAGCACCAGCGTGGGCATGATCTGGCGCAGGCCCGGGCGCGAGGTCTCGTAGCCCGCAAAGAACAGTGCGAGCACGAGCGCCACTACAACCAGCATGGCAAGCGCCGTCTGCTCAATGCCCGCCAGCAACGCCGCAGTCATCACTACCGGCACCGCCAGGAGCAGCGGAATCTCCATTTTTGTGAGTAGGCGCGAGGCGCGATGATCCGTCATCCCATCACACCCTGTAGAACACGTTGTCGGCAAAGAAATCTGCTGGAGGCTCCATGCAGGCGATCTCGCCGTCGAACATCATGGCGACGTCGTCGGACACCTGCTCGGCAAAGTCTAAGTCGTGCGTGGCAATGACGACGGTGCCGCCGGCCTGCGCATGCTCGCGCAGGGCTCGGGCGATAATGCAGCGACTTGCCAGGTCAAGGCCCTTGGTGGGCTCATCAAGCAGCAGCAGCTCCGGACCAATCAACAGCAGCTTTGCCAACGCAAGCAGCTGGCGCTGACCGCCCGAAAGATCGTACGGGTGACGCGCCTCCAAGCCCGCCAGGCCCAGGCGCGCTGTCTGCTCCTGCACTGCGGCATCGTCGTATCCGCAGGTCGAAGCCCATTCCATCAGCTCGTCGTGCACCGTTTCGGCGACCAGCAGAGCCTTGGGGTTCTGCGGCAGCAGCGCCGCTGAAGCCGCCCCACGCGCCATGCGGCCACGCTGCAGCTTAGCCGTCTTGGCCAGCACCGAGAGCATCGTCGACTTGCCACAGCCGTTTCCGCCCACGACCGCATGAACCGCGCCGGCTGAAAACGTCACATCGAGCCC
>SKEU01000484.1_pt1 | contig 26197 bp, 37 predicted proteins | sample 4819571 | NCBI WGS metagenome assembly SKEU01 (sample SAMN11008801, study PRJNA524170) | human gut metagenome | biome: Human fecal sample; material: Feces; isolation source: fecal sample from pouch patient p8, p16 | host: Homo sapiens | place: Israel: Tel-Aviv | collected 2015-06-23
TCGCATTCATGATGGCCCGCTGAAAGGGCAGTGTTTCCCAGCGCCCTTCCTGGTATGCGGATTCTTTCGGGAGATAGTAATTGGCATCCGCCCATTCAACGGCGGTCTGTGGCTCCGGCCTGAACAGGGCTCGAAGCCCGGCGCGGACAAAATGCCGCAGCCTGTCAACCTGACTGTTCGATATATTCACTCAGCAACCCCGGTATCAGTTCATCCAGCGCGGCTGCTTTGTTCATGGCTTTGATGATATCCCGTTTCAGGAAATCAATATGCCGGTTATCCAGCTCAGGAAAACGTCGCTGCACCGACAGAGGAATACCGTCGAGAATACTGGATATTTCCCTTGCTATACGCGACAGCACGAAAGTACAGAATGCGGTTTCCACCACTTCAGCCGATTCTTTGGCATTTTTCAGTTCCTGCGCCGTCGCCTGAGCACGAGTCAGGCGATGGCGCTCAAATTCAAGTGTTCCGGGGTGAAGATCTGCCTCGCTGGCCAGCCGCAGTTCTTCAACCTCCCGGCGCAGCTTTTCGTTCTCAATTTCAGCATCCCTTTCGGCATACCATTTTATGACGGCGGCAGAATCATAAAGCACCTCATTACCCTTACCACCACCCCGCAGAACGGGCATTCCCTGCTCCTGCCAGTTCTGAATGGTACGGATACTCGCGCCGAAAATGTCAGCCAGCTGCTTTTTGTTGACTTCCATTGTTCATTCCACGGACAAAAACAGAGAAAGGAAACGACAAAGGCCAAAAAGCCCGTTTTCAGCATCTGTCGTTTCCTTTCTTTTCAGGGGGTGTTTTAAATAAAAACATGAAGTTACGGAGAAGAAGAACGGAAACGCCTTAAACCGGAAAATTTTCATAAATAGCGAAAACCCGCGCGCCTGACGCCCCGTAACCTGTCGGATCACTGGAAAGGACCCGCAAATGATAATAATTATCATCTGCATGTCACAACACCTGAAAGTCAACGCGCCCTGAAAGCTGATTTGCTGTTACAAGCAATGCTTTTTTCTTTTTGTTTTATTGCTCATTGCCACCAACTGTTCAGCCATCTCTCTTGTCACACTACCAGAAACTCTTTCTTGAATTTTCACAGAAAATTTTCTGGATGTAGTAGCATCGACATTAAAAAATCTGGATGTCATCAGGCAGTTATTAACAATTGGCATCAGCTCACTTACGATTGTAAAAAATTCCCGGTAAAGCTCATTTTGCTTTTCAACACACAGCTTTCCACAATCGTCCAGCTTACGCTCAAGAGCACTTAATCTTTCCATTATTGAATTAATTTTTTGCAACTCTTTCATCAAAACCTCCTGACAAAGATACCGTGCGACCACGGTCGCACGCTCCTGAATACATGCCCTGTTTCTTCCACCCTCGCACAGGACTGGCGAGCATGAGGGACAAACCCGCGAATCATTAGCGCGGTAAAAACCCGGTGTGCATCGTTTTTGATTATTTCCGCACACTCGCGCAGAGGAGTTCCCCGTCGGGCTACGGTCATGGTTAATGCGGAAATACGGCGACGATGCAGCGCGGTATTTAATGTGCGACCACGGTCGCACACGAGAAACAAAGAGATTTTTATGCTACAGAGGAACAAGCTGGCGGGTAATTCAGCGTAGTGAATACCGGCATCTCCATCTTGTATGCGTAATGATACTCAGCAGTTGCTCCAGCAGACGCTTTCCAGCCAGGAAGCATCAAAATAGCATCAGCACAACGAAGCATTGCAAAGCAAATATCCATGTATTCACGTTGTGTCAGACCATTAGGCAAAGTGGCTGGATTCAAGACAGAGTGACCATGTCGTGACAAACGATCTGCCTCTTTATTAAAGGCGTCACGATTAAAGTTCTCATATCCAGTCATTGGCCCGGCAATATAAATTTTCATTCACTATCCAACAAATTGAGTTCGTTTTTGATACAGAGGGATTAATTCGGGCATTGCGTCTTGATGTATTCCTGAAGCGTTCTCAGTGCTGTCTGGTCTCTGATGATTCCGTCCCGGATACCGAGAACGTTTCGTCCAGCAACTGGAGAGAGTTCGACGGTGGCATCATTGCCCATGCCGGAGGCGCTGGAGGTTTCGGCTGAGGATGGCACAGAGCATTTTCCTTTGACGAGCACCCGACCACCATTATCAAGCTTGCGCCGAAGAGCATCATTTTCAGCTTTCGCATCAGCCAACTCCTTCGTGTATTTTGCATCGAGCGCAGCAACATCACGCTGACGCTGCTGCATGTCAGCGATGGTGGCGGTCGCCTGCTTCAGCTCACTGACTTTTTTATCACGCTGTTCTTTGTAGGCGATGGCGTTATCACGGTAATGATTAACAGCCCACGACAGGCAGACGATGATGCAGATAACCAGTGCGGAGATAATTGCGGTTACTCTGCTCATTGTTGACCCCACAAACAGACTTCACGCTCAATCTCACGACGAGTCATCAGGCCTTTCCATTGCTTACCGCCAGCAGATATCCAGCGACGTAGCTGATCACATGCGCCTTTGATATCGCCCTGGTTTATTTTGCGAAGAAGCGTCGATGTTCTGAAATTACCAGCGCCCACGTTGTAAACGAACGAGTAAAGAGCGCCGCGCGTTGTTTCCGGTATATCGACTTTGATGTACGGGTTAATTTGTCTGGCGACAGTGGCAAGGTCTTTATTCAGGAGAGCTTTGCATTCTGCTTCGGTATACGTTTTACCTAGCATGATGTCTTTTCCAGTGTGTCCGTAACATACAGTCCATACGCCAACAATATCTTTGTATGGTATGTAACTGACACCTTCCAGACCATCGTTACCACTTGGGCCAGTGATGAGCATAGACGCTATGGCAATAGCCCCGCCACCAATAGCAGCTGTGACAGCTTTGCGTAATGATGACTGCATCATATTTCCTTCGGTGCTCTCTTCCCCAGCTCTCCAATAACCATCGCTGTAGCAGAAAGATTATTGGTATTAGTTTTATCCAATATCTCCTGCAATATCTTCGTGCGCTTCATCTGCTCGCGTTTATTGAGCCGGTATGTAAGCACACCGAGGATAATGCTGAACGCGACACCGATAATGAAGCCCCAATCCTGCAATGACAGGCTGGCAAAGAACGCAGCAAGACCGGCGCTACCATAAGATGCACTGCTGTATCGTTCATCCATCTTCATATCTCTTACCTCGCAATAGTTGCTGAGGTTTCGGCTTGGAAACTATATGGCGAAAATAACCCCTACCAAAAACGGCAGGGGAATATATTCTCCAGTTACTCAAATAACTTTTTCACTTCATCAACTGTCTGAAGATAACGTTCGCCCTCAATCTCAACACCTATTGCCTGACGTCCTAACTTCAGCGCAGCTTTAATAGTTGAGCCTGATCCCATAAAGAAATCGGCAACGATATCTCCGGGGCGTGAACTACTCTTTATAATATGTTCCATCATCGCTGCAGGTTTTTCACATGGGTGCTTGCCAGGATAATATTGCACAGGAGGAAACTCCCATACATCGGTATAAGGTACATCAGCAGTAACATGAAATGGACGGCGTAAATTTTCATACTGAGCCTTCAAATCATCATACTGCTTCTTTACTTCCTCATAATGCAATTTCAGATCGCTATAACGCTTTTCATGTTCTGAATAATCAACATTAAAAGGATATGGACACGGGACACCGAGTGAATCTGCCTTCCTGCGAAATAATTCGCATAGTTTATTAAAATCAATTAATGATGGAAGCCGCCACTGCGAATAAGAAAACCAGTGTGAACACATCTGCTTTCCTGTCGCTGAATTAATGTCTGCGGCTGATATATCTAACTGACGGCGAGCCAGCGAAAAAGCATCAATTAGTGGAGAAAAAATATTTTTTCTTAAATCTGCACATTTTGAAGCATAACCTGACTGACCTTTAGCATAACCTGACGCGCCGTAATGCTCTGCAAATAATATTCTTTCAGTAGCAGGAAAATAAGCCCTTAAACTTTCTTTATGACAACCGCGCCACATACCACTGGGTTTAGCCCAAATGATATGGTTCAGAACATTGAAACGGTCGCGAGTTAATAATTCAATTTTTGACGCAAGGCGAGAGCCGGTAAACATATACAGGCTGCCATTAGGGGCCAATATCCGCCAAAATTCTGCCAAAAATTCGTCAATCCACCCCAAAAAGTCAGCATCGCTATCCCACTGGTTATCCCATGCGTTAGCCTTTACGCCGAAGTATGGTGGGTCTGTTGCAATCAAATTGACCGAGTTATCAGGGATGGTTTTGATAAATTGCAGAGAATCTGCGCAAACGAGTTGTGCGCCATGAATATTAGTGGTTTTGAACATAGCTATTATTTTTTTGCCTGGGTAAGCTAACCCGGCGATGCGCATCGCGGGTGGGCTTTAGGTTCAGCCTATAGCTCTGGCATGGGTTGACCGCAGGACAAGCTGCAACTTGTCCTGCGCCCACTTTTCAGGCACAAAAAAACCGCCATAAAGGCGGCTTGTTGGCTGTTGGGTACAAAAAACCCAACTTAACAAAACAATAACTAAAAACCGTCATTTTGCCAAGCTTTTTCGTTTTTGTGCTGTGCGACCGTGGTCGCACAGCTTTTAGAAAGTTGCCTGCTTATATTCATCGGTCAAAGAATATCGACCAGATCCGCTACGCTTTGCAACCCCAAAACAGATCATCTGTTCGATGATAAATTCAACGGCAGCTTGACTCAAAAAACAGGCTTCGCTTAACTCTTTCAGGGAAATGTGTGGGTATCCACGCATAACACATTCCACACTCAGGGCCGCTTCAGTCATATTTCCACGAATTTCATTAATATTCATAACGCCTCTCTAATCAATCTTGAAACTGGAAATCAACATCAGCCATAAAGCGGTTCAACTCAGCCAGTTTTGGCCCCATAGTCCCAACTAAGCGACCAGCCAGTCGGTCTGTTAGGTTGGTACTGTTGAAACCATATTCCTTTTCGAAACGTTCAACCTTCTGCCACAACTCATACAGTTCGTTAGCTATCTCCGCAACGTCGCCGCGCATTTTTTCGTTACCTTGATAATTCATAATATCCTCCAAATTCATATAGTTAGTGGGTTATTGCCCCTCAATGACACGAACTGTAACTCTGCCAAACGAACACATCCAGTGTTATTTTTCGCTTTTTAATGAAATTTTTAATTTGCGTTGTTTTCTTGTTTTGGTGTATTTTATGGATGTGGAGGCTATAATATGTTTAACGTGATAACCCACCCTGCAGCACTGGATGAACTGCTTGAACTACCAGATGATTTGCGAGGTCGCATGGCCAGATTAATTGAGCGACTGGAGAAAGAAGGCAACAAACTGAAGATGCCCCATAGCCGTGTAATAGGTGGAGGGCTTTTTGAACTACGAGTAGGGGATAAAAACATCGCAAGAACGCTGTACGCCTACGCGACTGGTAACGAAATTTATCTATTGCATGCATTTGTAAAAAAGACACAGAAAACACCGGTGAAGGCTATCGAAATCGCCAGAACTCGCCTGAAGGAGATGAACTGATGAAAGCGAAAGGCATCCCGTTTAACGAAGTAAAAGAAAAACTCCTCAACACTCCAGAAGCCGTCAAAGGATATGAAGAGGCCGACAAAGAGCTGGAGATGGTCGAAATGTTATACGAAATGAGGGAAAGAGCAGGTTTAACGAAATCAGCTCTGGCTGAACGAATGGGGTTACGACCGTCAGCCATCAGCCGCCTGGAAAGCAATCCTTTAGGGGCAAGTATGAAAACTTTGGCTAAATATGCTCATGCCTGCGGCGCAGCCATCGATATTCGCGCTGTTTATTAATTAGACTCTTTTACTACCCCGTCCAGAAGGGCGGGGTGTGCATCAATGATGTGAACGCTCAACAGCGATAGTTTTCTGACAATGCTGGGCAATCTCTCGCGACATGTTGATGAGTCGTGAAACCTCACCAATATGTAGGCTGGCTTCTGGAGAAGCCAGGGTGACGCTAACCAGATCCAGAATGGCGTCAATATCTCTTAAATTTGAATCGAGTTGTTCAAGAGTTGATACGGCTGCTTCAGACATTAAATCTCATACCATTTAACTAAAAAAGGTTGTTTGTACTGTATAAAATTACAGGGTAAAACTCAAACTTTACGGTCAATTTTCAATGAATTAACTGCGTAAACTGCTGTGTGGCCCGATACTTATGCTCTCTCCCTATGCCACGATCAACTTTCTCAAGAAGTCCAGTACGGACAGCAGAATCAAGCATCCTTTTAACAATTCTGCTATTTAACCCAACATCAAAAGCAAGCATCGAAGCGAAAACAAACCCATCACCACCATCAGAAAAGCTCTTTTCGCTCCGTTTTCGTATCATTTCAAAAAGCAATGCCTTTTTATCTATTTATCCCTCCGTGACCAGTCACGCTTTGAGCGCAAGTTTCAGCCTCGTGGTTGTAAGGTGGCATGACCCTTCGCCATCAAAAATGCATTCTGAAACAGGCATTTTTTGACCACATCGCGGGCAAGTAGTAGATAGCTGCTTCTGCAGCTCCTTATAGTTTTTCCTGATCAGCAAACCAATGACTTCGTTCTCCGAATATGGAACTCGCCCTGGTCTACGCAATACACAAATTTCCCCCAACATACGTAACTCGTCAGGTTCTAGAATCCAGTCCCGTCTTGATGTGCCTTCCTTCTTCAACCGTTCCCTGCGTCTCCTTTGCCGTTCTGCCGGTGTCAGCGCCATAAATCCTCCTGAAAATTACTTAACCCAATTAACTACACCGCCAGCGGCCACAACCGCCCTTTCACAGTCACGCTCATATCTCAAAGGTTGAAATACACCATCAATAAAATATTTATCTCCACCAAACGCTGCAGGAAGTGAAACAGAAAACTGAATACGATTATCATCCGGCACTACCGTCGCTGGCGGGGCGGTGTAAAGTGGAACAACTCGCCCTCCCCATTGCTTAACACTACTCTCAGCGAACACTAAATGCTCAGTCCGATAATACCCAGGGGCATCAATATCTTTTCTTTCGCTATCCCACATGTAAACCACCGGTTCTGCTTCCAGCGAGGCTAACGCTATTTCATAAGCCCGGCGCTCAATATTGTCTCGCACGTCCAAGCTGCCTATGCGCTCTTTGATTTCTTTAATCAGTTCTTTGTCGGTAAAAGTGCTCATATCAATCTCCTTTAGTACCAACGTTTACAGCCTGGCAAGCCTCTTTGAGCACCCAGTCAACAGCGTCTTTCCATGCTCCGGTTTCGACTGGCGGATTCTCGCGCTTTACCTGTTCATAGAAACGCACTGCTTTAATCAATCCTTCTTGTGTCAGTGGCACAGGCTGAGCCGTGAATAACGCCTGAATTTCATAGTTCGGTCTGTCGTTGCAATCCTCTTTTGTCGGTACATATTTCCAGTCACCAACCCACGACTCCCCCTGAGAGTCCGTAACGCCTTTTTTCACGTAGCGATATCGCCACGCAACTGGCTCTGCTTCCAACGATGCCAGTGCGATACGAAACACATCAGCAAGCAGACTGTCTAAAGATTGATTATCGTGCGCCGGGTCGCTCAGGAAGCCATTGATGAATGATTTAATCTTCGAGCTTTCTCTGGTAATAGTGGTCATATCACTCTCCTTTGCGAAGCTCTGCGGCAAAGTCAGTCGCATGCTCACCGAGTAGTTTCCAGTTATCGCGTATATCAGATGCAAGCGACTGTTCGGATTTTGAGTTACATTTCTGTGCAAACATCTCCAATCCCTGCGCCCGCACTTCAGCCAGGCATTTGCGAAACTCGGAAACGTACTGTTCGACGCTCATTCCCCAGCTAAGTGGACATTCATTGAATGTTTCGCCTTCGTGCTCTTCATCAGGTAGCTCTTTGGTAAAGAACTCACGTTCAATGGCGTGGAGTGTGTCAGCAAAACGACGTAAGTTACTCAAACCTGTCGTAATGGAGAATTCAGGAGCATCACATCCGACGCCCATCTGCTGATAAACGGCGGTTTTGAAGGCCTTAAGCCCCGCATTCTCCGCTGCCAGCGCCGAAAACTTCTCATGTGCCAACTTAACAGCCGCATCAGCCTGCTTAATTGACTCAATCGCTCTCTGGTGGTCTTCAGTCATCGCCGCTAAATTAGCCTCCAGTTCGGCTATGCGTTCGTTCAATGCATTTCGCTCATCCAACAGAGATAGCGTAATAATCGGTGAATGGCATTGGATATACCGCGTCAGTGTGCGCATATATCCATCAGCGTTCAAATCATCTTCAAGGCCTGTCCAGTTAATTTTACTGGCGCTCTCAGCTGCTTCACGCAGTACCTGATAATTGATTTCACTCACAGTACTACCTCCTGAAGATTTCCCTGATAAAAAGCCAGCACACGCTGCATAACTTCACTTTTCCGGCAATCGTGACAAATCATGTTCAAGCGCCTGTCGTAACGACGTATTTCTCCGTCAGGTAATGACCAGATAAGGTCTGGATCAACCACTACCGATTTCTTCGGCTTTACTCTTGATAGTTTTTTACGGGCGTTTTGCCAGTCCTTGCGTGCTTGTGCAGACAGAAATATCCCGGAGCCAGAGATATACAAATCACCACTGGCAGCAAGCTCTCTTGATAAACGACTAACAGCACACCGGCTAATACCAGTTTCATCCGCAAGTTGCCTAACCGTTCCTCGTCCATTCAGGCGCACGAGTTCCACAATTTGTTTATTCAGTTCTTCCCTCTGTTCTGGTGTAAAAGCCTTTGCCATTACGATTCTCCTTGCCCTTTTACAAGACGGGAGAAAATTGCGGATACATATTTAGCCTGATGAATAGCATCAGCCAGGGCATTGTGTCGTTCGCCATCAAATGGCATATCTTTTTTAGGATTAAAACCAATAAACTGACCAAGATTAACGATTGTTCGAACATCCTGATCATTAAAATATTCCCACGGACAGGCTAAGCCAACGCGCTCATAAGCACCGCGTAAAATTACATTATCGAACGTTGCTCCATTTCCCCATACTTTCAACTTTTTTAAATTACATGCATGGCAAGTAATAAAGTGTGATAATTCAAAAAGTGCATCATTAATATCAAGGGCATCATTAGTACAAATAGCGGCTCTGGCTTCCTTGCTCTGTTTCAACCACCATAAAATGGTATCACCATCGGCGATACCACCATTCAACATCGAGCTTCTGAGATTCACTGGCACATAAAAAGTAGGACCTAATTCCTCACTTTCTGGAGAAAAAAACACTGCCCCGATAGAAACAATTGGAGCACATGTGTTAGTACCCATTGTTTCAAGGTCAATCATTACATCAGACCGTTTCCTGTCGTAAATAATCTGATTAGTCACGAATAATTCTCCTCAACGTTTATCTATACCCAAATTTTCTGTTGATATGTTCTGGATGGTTTTGGCGTTCTTTCTGATTCAGGTAAATGAACATAAACACAATATCCATCACCTAAAAAATCAGAACGAACAACCAGAACTTTCTTACCACGCCGCCGATAAGTATCTGAAAGACGCTCTGCTTCATCATGCGTCATCGGCCCCTGCTTAAATGGCGTTATTTTCATTTTCTTGTGCGACCACGGTCGCACCCTCTCTGATTTCCAAGTAACGCTTAATCCAAAGATTTTCTATATGCTTATTACCTGGCTGATTTGATAAATACCAATCGGCAATTACAGACTGCTTATTACTATCTGGTCGTGTCCTGTAACCACAAGTTGGACACCAGATAACATATTCATTTCTTACCCCCGAATACCTTAATTCTGGCTTCGACGGTTTCCTGAACATAACTTGTTTACAAAGGCAGAATGGCACTTCCTGCCCGATGGCGTTTGATGATTTCACTGCGCTTCTCCGCCGCATTTAATAATGCAGTTCGATTTAAGCTCAGACATCGCGACTTAATTAAAAGCCAGCGTTCTTTATAATCTTGTCTCCAGCTATCAATAGATATATTCAGTAGAAAACTCAGATGCCTGTCCTGCTCTCTCTCATCAACTGCCTCAGCACACGTAAGTTCTGATTTAACCTGCTGTGCCGCGTAATAAATCAATTTCCGCATGGCTTTTTTCGTGGAGGCCTTCATTTTTTTAAAGCCGCCCCCCGAATGAGCAACCAGAAAATCAAGCCATAACCACTGACAAACAATCACATCATTGTTGTAATCAGGCTTGCATCCGTAGCAATAATAAAGCCAGGCTGATTCCTCGTTATTCAACTGACCAATAGCCCTGCGCCAGCTGGCGCTCTGAAAATCAATATCAGTGAGCAACATTGATGATTGTTTAAATGTTTTCCCCTGATGGAATCTAACCGGCTCAGCAGGAACGGACACTTCGTATGAGTTATCATCCCCCACACTGATTGACCGGACTGGTTTATAGTTAAACCGTCCTGACCTACCGAGACGCATCTGCTCAAGCTGGACCTCCAGAATGCCACCCTGGCGATAATGAACATCAGCCAATGCCGTAGAGACGCAGCTGCGTATATACTCAAGCTCCACGCTTACGACTCTCCTTAATCGACTGCTTTACCCGCCGAGTTGTAAAGTCACTCTTCAGCTTATAAGCAGTACGAACTTCAATATCGCTTTGCCGCAATGAAGGAATCTCTCCAGCGGTTAACCATTGGTAAACAGCTCCGGGTGTTACACCTACCCCTGCCGCTGCTTTTTCTACACTGCCAAAATGGCGAATAAGTTCTTCTGGTTTCATGTTGTTATTATAAACAATAAACAACAATTAAAGCCAGCTATAACAAATAAATTTTATAGCCAGCTATAAGAAGATCATTTATGATTACAGTATGAAAACACGAGGCGAACGACTGAAAGCACGCCGTTTAGAGATGAAGCTGACGTTGCGAGAAGTTGCTGAGGCTGTCGATATCTCTATAGCAGGCGTCCAAAACTTAGAACGTGGCGACGTAATGCCGTCACTGGAGATAGGTATTGCCCTGGCTAAGTGCTTACGCAAGCCAGTGCATTGGGTGCTATATGGGACAGAATATGACCCTGATCGCATTCCTGTTATTGGCACAACTGAAAGTGGGCCGGATGAAGAGTGGAAGCCGGGACAGGTTCCAAATACTGAGCGATTCCTGCCATTCATCAGCCAGCGCAATACTGTGTATGCGTTAACTATCAGCAATCTTACGCAGGGAAACTATCAGCCAGGCGATTTTCTCCTGGTCGATTCTGCGCTGGAACTGGTCCCCGGCGAGGATGTTCTGGTTCGTGATACTGCAGGAAATATCACTATCCAGCGCCTGGCCCGTTTTGATGATGAAAATTACTATCTGGATGGAACAAACTCACAACGCGCCATCTTCAGGAAAAGCGATCTTGAATTTGTTCACCAAATAGTCGGAACGATCAAATCATTCATGGTTGAGGGTAGATGACTTAATACGGGGTTTATTGTTTGCTGTAAATCTGGTTTAATGCAGGGCATATGTTCTGTGGGTTGACTCAGGTTACAGCAGCAGAAAAAAGACGAAAAAAAACCCGAGTCGGCAAACTCGGGTCCTTTTCAGGAAGCAGCCACAACAAAGCGACGGATTCCGTCAATTCAAGATGTGTTTATTGTGGCTGCTCCTGCGGATTTTTTCAACCCGAAAAAACATAATTCGCATGGAATGGCTAAAAAATGACATTAAACGATTTCTATGCGGATCGCTTTGGCAGCGATCCGTTCTCGCTAATTGAAGCAGCACGGGATGAACTAACCGAGCTGGCACAGATGGCTGGTATCAACTGGCCTGCCTGTTCCGACAACATCCAACTCAACCCTCGCGGGGGGGTTGAGCGTTACTCTTCATACAATAAAACATCTCCAGAAGCTCTCGAAAAGAGCCTGAAAGGACGCGTAGAAATTTACTCCCGGCTGGAACACAGCAAAGGGATTGATTACCCGTTCATTAACTTCGTCCATAAAGGCAGCGATGCTGGCTCATGGAGCGGTTTCTCCTTCCTGTTTTCTGAATATCGCCGTGAGCAACAACGGAATAATGCGACCGTGGTCGCACAACCGGAAGAAGAACGGGAAAGAATAGAACGTCAGGCCGAAGCACGTCGTCGCCGTGAAGAACAAAAACGAATTAATGACCTGAAAAACAACCAAATGGACCATGAACGTTTGCTGGGATGGCTGGCATTCCACAGCGCGTGGGAACATGCTCCGGCTGAAGACGGCTCATGGCCATATGCGATTAAAAAAGGTATTCGTGACGTTTTTAGTTCATGTGATGTGCGTCGCGTGACCAGTCACGACAGTGCGAAATGGAGTCGGGGACCAACCACATATATGGCTATCCCTCTGGCTCACCTGGACGGTCGTTACGATGGTCGTATTGTGGGTTGGCAGCGAATCGACAAACAAGGTGGGAAATACCAGACCAGCGCAGTAACCAGCGGCGATTTCGTCGGTGCCTGCTTTGTTATCGGTGAGCTGAAAGGGGCGCAAAACATCGCTGTTACAGAAGGTTTTGCTACTGGTGCATCCATCTGGCTTGCCACGAAAAAAGATAAACGCTTTGACGCTGTGGTTGTCGCTGTATCCGCTAACAACATGGTTCATGTTGTGGAACAACTGGTAAACATGTACCCGGCGGCAAAAATCACCTGCGCACTGGATAATGACCGGAAATCTGCCACAGAAGGAAAAGGGAATACCGGCCTGCGGACTGGCTATGAAATCTTATCGAAATTCAACGATGTCCGCTGCGTCTATCCAACTTTTGAAGACGATCCGCAAATGGAGTGCAGTGACTTCAACGACCTGCACAAACTACGTGGACTTCGTGAAACAGCACGTCAACTATTTGCAACAGCAAACCGCCTGAAAACCGGTACTGATTTGCTATCTCTGACGCTCAACCGCCTGAAGACAATTAAGCGGGATAACCGTCGTACTTTTGCCAAAGAGCTGCTGAGAGCGGTGGATATTGGCATGCTAACCTGCCCGGTTCCTAACAGTCCGTCAGATTTATTTAACATGTTCTGCATCGTTCTGCGTGAAATGGGACTGGAAAATATCTATCGCGCTACGGTAAAAGACCACATTGCCCGTCGCCTGAATAAAAAGTGCCGTATTGCCCAGACTCCGCGCTCTTTCAGCGAACGCATAACTGATCCCAATAAACGCCCTCAACATATCACCTATAAGCGTTTTGAAACTTCGGTAATGACCGATGATGTCCTGAAGTACGTGCAATCACTACAGGGGATAGTCATCGTCCGTGCTGGTATGGGTTCCGGCAAATCTACTGGATTGTTACGACCGTTAATGCATAGCTCAGAACGTGGTATCTCTGTTGCTCACCGTGTCTCCCTTATTGGTGGCCTGTGGGAAATGATGACAGAAGGAAAAGGTGTAAAAGCCGATATCCTGCACTATCAGGACCCTGGCTATCAGGAAATGGCTCCATACGCCAGTAAACTGACCATCTGCATAAACTCGATTGTTAAAAACTGCTGGCAACCGTTGATGCGCCAGCACGACTATTTTGGCTTTGACGAGGCCACGCAAGGGCTACGTGCCGTTCTTTCCGGTCGGGCTATGGAAAACCCGGTTGCTGTATTCAATACGCTAATTGACGCGCTGGCCAGAACGGAACAACACCCAATCATGGTGGATGCTGATGCGAACGATCTACTGGTTGACTTGGCTGAACTGGCTATGAAACGCCGTGAAGATCTAGGTTTACCGGCATGGCTGCAGATCCACGTAATTGAATTACCTGTTGATGTTCGCAACCGCGAAACAGGTGAGCCAATCCGGGTTTTTTATACAGAAAAAGATCGCATCATGACCGAGGTGGTGAAAGCTGTATCGGATGGCGAAAAAATCATGTTGGCCACCGACAGCTCCACCTTTGCAGAAGATGTGACAGCCACCCTGAGAATGCATTTTCCTGGTAAGAAATTTCTGTGCGTAAACCAGAAAAGCAAACAGGATGAAGAAGTCGATGCCTTTACCAACCAACCAAAAGTAATGGTGATGAAATACGATGGACTGATCTACAGCCCGTCGATTTCCTCCGGGGTGTCATTTGAGAAAAAACATTTTGACCGTCATTTCGGCATGTTCTGCGGTGAAGTTGTGCCCAGCGACGCAGTGCAAATGCTACGCCGCGACCGTACAGCAAAAGAATTTATTATCGGCTTTGATAAAGCTCGTGCAAAACGCGAGACTGATCCGCAAAAAATAGAACGTGCATTCGCCCAGGCATTACTTGCTACCGCAGGCATGAACGGTGAACTGACGGATGTCGTTTTCGATGGCGACCGTATATCAATGGGGGTGGCCAATACCGACTTTACCAGGATGAAAATTAAAGCTGCCGCAATTGAAGCGTCTGCGCGTAACGACTACGCCAGCAACATGATCTGCATCATGCACAGCGACGGTTATAAGGTATCGCCATTAGCTACCGATTATGCCGCAAATGATTTTGGTAAAGAGCTGCGCAAAGAAGCGCGGGATATTGTGTGGGAACAGACGCTGGATCTGCACCTCAATACAGAGACACCAGAAGAATCAGAGCGTGAAGAACTACTAAAAAAACGTGCGCTAACGCTTGAAGAACAGGCAAAACTGGTCCGCTGGGATATTGAGAACGAACTGAAATTACCGGTTGAAGAAGGCTCACTGAAATTCTACTTCGATGGCGCTCGAGACAAAATTCGCCGTTATGAAACGATGCTGCTTGATGAAGTCACAGCCCGTCGTTATGACCGTGAAGAAGCGGCTATCAATTTTACATACGCATACCGCCAGACCGGACAGTGGCAATATTTTGTGGTGACCGCGATGACACGCGAGCAGGCTGATGATGTATTCAAAGCGAAATTTCCGGGAATAATCGACTACAAGGTAAAAGCCACCCCTGCTGTTGAGGTCGGCATGCGCGGATTCTATGCGCTTAAATCAGCAACTCTCAGGCAGTACTTTATCGACTGCGGTATCGACCCTGAAACTATGACCGGCGAAGCGACGCAGGAACGCCTTAAGTTCGCTCGAGATAATCTCATGACAGCAGAACGCCGTGATCTGTTGAATAACGTTCTGCGCATTGGTGGTTTTATGACACCAAAAGGTAAGCCTAAAGTGCCGGAAGCACTGTTTAAAAACATCTGCGACTCTCTCGGCCTAAAAACAGGAAAACGTCGCGGCAGAGATGGCGATAAGCGCCCGACATTGCGTTTTGTTGAGCCTGAGTCTGTAGCATTTATGCTTGATATTCTTGCGCAACGTCAGGAAGACGGTATGACGTTGAAAGCTCGCAAGGCGGAAAAATCAACGACCGAAGTGGATCGCGATTTGTCATTAAATATATATATGAATGGTGAAACGCGATCCACAAACACGGTGGAACAGGATTCCCCTCGTTCAGCTATATCACAGGCTTTGGCCGTATTGCCGGTGGCTGTTCCTGAGTCCTGGGCGATGAGTGCTCTGCCATCAGCTGAACTGGAATCTATCAGGGGGTGGTCAGTTGACAGCATCGCATACACGTTTGCATCTCTGTACCTCACAGAGTTCATGGATCACTTATCCAGCAATGAACTGCGGCGGTTACGTGAATACATTACCGGGAATAGCCCATGCAGCTACGAAGAGCAGGGCGCTTTCTATGGGTAATCAGTGGATATTATCTTTGTGTCTCTTGCTTTGTGTGTTCCAGCAATGGTTTTGGTTCATAGATCGAAAGTCTCACAAGGAAAACATGAAGGCCAGGAAGGCGATGTTTCGTGGTGAACAACTCGCGCAGACTTATCGTATGTGGAAACGTTTCTATCGTGATTTTTCGGTGAACGGGGAGTAAAAATATGTCTACTACTGCATTTTTGGACAAACTTGATTACCGTCAGCTGCAGTTTTGCCGGGATGAATGCGATCGACGCATTAAGGCTATCCAGGAGGAAGAAAAAAAGGTTGCCTGGGCTGTAACAGATCGTGGCCTTATCTTTGGCTGGTTCCGTACGGAGGATTATCTGAAAGCAGTGGAATTATTGGCGCGTGAGGCTGCTGAGCGTTGGGAACGAGCCGACAAGGAAAACCCGGAGACGAAGTATGAACTGAATCTCTACATCGAGGGCAACCATCTACCATTGTCAGAGTATAACGCTTTGTTTGCTGATGGTGAGTGGGGTTAAAAATGGATGTTCAATTATACAAATACGAATCCCCTTTGGTTGACATCCTCCACGCCCTTCATGGCGTGGACTCCTGCCACGCTCTGGCAGCGCCTGAACCGTTTGTGGTTCGTTCCGCTTTACCGGTCTGAAGTAGCAAATGTATTGTTATGGTGTATAAATACTCTTTCTTTTCAATAGAAAGCCAAAAGAAGGAGTATTTATATGGTGAACTGCAACAAAAATGAAGAAACTCGCCTGGTTTGGACGGTAGTAATCGGAGATAAAAAGGGCGGTGAAGAGCCTCATTTTGATTATTCTGTGGCTTTGCAGGCTCTCATCCTTGAAGCGCAGAGATACCAACAAGAGATGCAGAAGAACCCTCAACTGGAACCTCGACCAATTGGCCTATTCTGCGAGCGAGTATCAGCGGCGGAACTCCCTGATATCTGATGCCCTCCAACAGCTGATCAGGTTCTGATCAGTTAGTAAAGCAAACTATAAAAACACCTGTCCCCGTGACTGGTCACGGGGTAAAATGTCTTTTCAAATTATTGACGTGTGCGTCGTTTTGACGGTAAAGTTACTCCGCTGCGGTAAATCCCGCAGCCGGGACTCTCAACCCCGAAATCCGAACGACGCACAACACGCGCCAGCGTGTTTTTTTGTGTGTATAAGCCTGCGCATATCCGAATTATGGTAGCTCAGGCGGGGCAGCCGAAAGGCTGGCCGGTGTCGTTTGGGCCGGTGTTGAGAACCCCGCTTGGGCTACCACCCTATAGAGATTCTCAACTCTGGTGGTAGCACTGTTCTTCCAAACAAGAGTGCATACCATGTTCAAATTCAAATTTGCGGCAGTCGTTCGCACAGACAAAAAGTCACACATCCATCATCTTTCCACTATCGCGTCATCTGAACTGGAAGCTCGTCGCCAGTTCGCCAGCCGGTTTGTCCTGGTATTGTCTGCCCGTATTCCGGTGCGCGAGGTGGCTGCATGAATCAGGTAAAAATGAACACTGTTGGCCTGCTGGAGTCGTTGGATGAACGTCTGGCTCAGGTCTATGCGCTCGTGTCATCAGCCCATCGGACAGTATCCAGCTGTGAGGCGTCGATTTATCTATCAGAAGCCGGGAAGCTCCTTCAAATTGCGTGTGAGCTAACACACGAAGCACAGGGGTATTCAGCATCTCTCTCGTCGCAATTGCAGCACAATAAGGAGGCCAAATGAGCGCGTTAGCTGTATTTTCGTTTCAGGAAGAGCATCAGGTTCGTGTAGTGATGATTGATAGCGATCCGTGGTTTGTAGCGGCTGATGTTTGTAATGCCATCGGGATTATCAATCATCGTGATGCTGTTGGTAAGTTGGATGAAGACGAAAAGGGGGTCGGTTTAACAGACACCCTTGGAGGTAAACAGGGAGTGACAATTATCAACGAATCCGGCCTCTATACCCTAATCCTCCGCTGCCGTGATGCGGTGAAGCAAGGCACAACAGCTTGGCGGTTTCGCAAATGGGTAACGAACGAAGTCTTGCCCTCTATTCGCAAAAATGGAGAGTACGTTTACATCGAGCCTGAGCCAATGCGAGCAGCAGAGCCGTTGAACTGGAGGCAGAAAGCGTATCTGCGAGGGCTGATTAACGATATAGCACAAAGTTTTCGGTGCCGAAATGCCTGGATCAGTGGAATATGGTTGGCTTTGCGTCGGGCGTGTCGTAATCCATCCCCGAACCCCATAACGGTTGATGATTTGCCAGCAATTGCGGCAGAACTGCGCAGGATTTTGACGGCTGCTGAGTCGGCATTGAGGAACATGCGCACGTATGAACGGGAGTTGTTGCGTGATGTTGTTCGTGGGGGGAGGCGGAGTATGTCGTGTGGTGATTTGCCCATCATCGATATCAACTCTGATCTGGAAAAGGCGTTACCCGCACATTTTGAACTGGCAGTTCAAAAACTTGAGCAGCTATCCGCGCAGTTAAAGCCAGCAGAAATCACTAATAAATAGGGTTGGCCAGCCCGAATTTGTGCCCTTCTTAGTGAGGGGAAGCCTCGCAGTCGGGGCGGTGATGTCTGTGGTTGCAGCCGCGTTTCCTCCGTTACTTCTGCCCTTTGCAGGGGGTGGGCGAGGCAGGCCACATAACAAGGCACCGATTAATTCGGTGCCTTTAACGTATGCTTTAGCCGAAATATGTCAGCCATGCTAACTGCATTGCTGACATGGGGCTGTTTGCACTGCCTGACCACGCATAATTCTGGCCATTATAATGAAACTCGACAACGTATGAGCCATCACCAATATTTCTCACTGGCTTAAATACCGGCTTAGATACAGGCGAAGAAGGTGCAGGCGGTTGCTGTTCTTCTACGCTCTCTTCCTCTATCTCAATTTCGTCGTCATCCAGATCGTCATCCTCTGATAATTCATCCGCCAGTTCAGGTATTGCTTCCAGTTCTTCTTCGTCAGGCATAACGATTTCTGGAGTATCTATTTTCAGTTGCCATTGTCCGTTTTCGCCAACAAATTGCCCCAGAGCATCAGCAGCAAATTCCAGGTATCGACTAATCATTGTTGGGCTAAATTTGAACGCTCTTAGAGTGCTGTTCGTGATTTTTATAGAGGGGTCCTGCTCTACCAGCTGCTTAACTGTGTTATGCAGACGAACCCCGGCATCTCCTCTGGCGAATCCAGGCATTTCGTCATCAAGCTGCTGCAATGCTTCCAGCCTGGTATTTTCGTTTCCAGTATTTGGCCTCCATGTCTTTGAGAAGTTGGCCAGCTTGAATTGCTTATAGTGTAATTGAGTGTTTTCATCGTCATGGCCTAAGATTTCCATAAAGAAAACATCCTCATCTACGTTTTTCCAACGAGGATCTACGCGGAAAAACATTTCATACGCAATACGGGCATAAATAGCACGACTATCTTTATAAACACGGCGGTTATCTTTGAAAAATGATTTAACCCACGGGTTAAAAGCCTTTGCTAATATGGCATTAATACGTCCGTTTTCAGAGCGTGTGTCGTTATCTCCATAACCTTTAACGACATCATCAAAATCAGATGCTGCTGGGCATGAGCGAAGTACATTTATTAAATAAACAAATGTTTTTGCTTCGCATAATGTATATATTTTTCTGGTTATATCATCAGAAGTTCTTTTTTTAGCTTGGCCTAAAAAATCAACGGTATACTTACCAGAAACAGTAAATGTACCTTGATACATAATCTCAATCATTCGTCTTCCTGACAATGCAGCAAGTGCAAATGCCAAAGGAGCCATACCTGAACGAGTGTTTAGATTATTTAATGTAGCAGGGCTATTTATAATATCGTAAATAGCTTGCATATATTTAGGGTAATCAATGACCACCACGTTACGTTTCTTATTGTGCAGAACGTCCGCCCATCGTTGCTGGATAGATGCGCGTTCGGCAGGGCTTAGTTGAAGATGATAAAGAATCTCATGGTTAACTTTTAGCTGATTCAACTCCTCAAGCAAGGCAGATCCTTGCTGTAGTAATTTATATAAATAATCGCGCTTATCTTTCCAGTTATCGCTAGTTAAATCAGAAATGGCGAATTGCCACTCTTTATATTTATTTGATAATTTTAATAACTTATTATGACTTTTGTTATCACCAATTCTGATATTAGATAAATCTTCTGATAAAGGGAGAATTAATTTTAATTTTGCCTGTAAAGCTGACATTCTCTGGCGAATATCGGCAGCAGGTAGAGAAAGCCATGACAATAGCTCCTCATTATATAAAGGATACTTTTCAGATAGGCGATGTATATTTTTTTCAAAGCTATGATGAAGTTTATCATCAAACCGTTTTCTGGCCCTGCTCATATAGGCATTGAATGTGTTGGCTGTAATTCTTTTTTCTAATCCTTTCCCCCTAAACTTTCGCTTGTCATTAAATAATGCATTTTTAAATTTTAATGCAACAGCCTTTATTTTTTTTGTTTTTTCCCCTTGAGGACGGTCAGAGTTATCTATTGACTCAACATCGCTAACAAGTGAGTTTATTAATTCACCGATTTTTACTTTGCTCATCTTTCCTCTCCTGATTATCCGCTCGGATTATCGTAACACAATTTGAGAATAAGATAACTAATAACGCGTTAACTTAGCCACAAACTAACAGAACACAATAACGGATAGTAAACAAAAACACAATATCGGAACGTTAAAAATTGTTCCTTGACTTTGTTCTGAAAATCAGCACATAATTTCCCATTATACGCGCGTATAATGGGCAATTATGTTTCGTTATGTTCTTGATTAATGTTCTCATTTGGTGTAATGTTCTCATATTGTGTACTGATTTATTTAGCATTGTTTCTAATTCTTTATTTATGTTCTTTATTGTGTTTGTATCATTACTTTATTTTTATGTTCTTTGTTTATGTTCTTGTATTGGTAAGATTGGGAGAACTAATAGAGAAAACGTATCTCATTGATGATTCTTATCATGTTTCCCTAGTTTTACATGATTTCCTTTCTTTAAAAAAGACAATAAATATCAATTAGTTATGATTATATCGTTGTTCGTTTTATGCATTTCGGGAGGGGAACAAAAGATGATTTAGCTCAAATATTCCCCTTTGCGTTTTTCGTTTTGCTTTGCCTTTTTCATGCAAATTTGCTAGAAATAAGCAAAGATTTAATTATTAAGCAAAGTTACAAGCTGGAGATGACAGTATGTCTTTGAAAAAGTTATTGCAAGATTGTGTTACGAGAGGTCAAGAAATGACCCAAGCAATTGCTATCGCTCAATTCGGTGATGATAGTCCTGAAGCTCGGCGTATCACCCGCCGATGGGGTATAACTGAAGTAGCAGATTTAATTGGTGTAACTCCTCAAGCAATTAGAGATGCTGAGAAGAGCGGGCGTTTACCTGCACCTGACTTTGAAATGAGAGGAAGAATTGAACGTCGTGCTGGTTATACCATAGATCAAATCAACAGTATGCGAGCAGTTTTTGGCAACCCAAACCAACGACCACAAGATAAAAACCCTGTTGTGCTTGCCGTTATGTCACACAAAGGCGGCGTTTATAAAACATCGTCTGCGGTACATCAAGCTCAATGGTTAGCATTACAAGGTCATCGTGTTCTTTTGGTTGAAGGTAACGATCCTCAAGGCACGGCCTCTATGTATCACGGTTATGTTCCTGATTTACATATCCATGCCGAGGATACTTTACTGCCATTTTACTTAGGAGAACGCGATAACGCTGAATATGCTATAAAGCCAACATGTTGGCCTGGGCTAGACATTATCCCTAGCTGCCTAGCTTTACATCGTATAGAAACAGATCTCATGCAATATCATGCTCAGGGTAAATTGCCTCATCCTCCACACCTTATGCTGCGCGCAGCTATTGAATCAGTTTGGGATAACTACGATGTTATCGTTATAGATAGTGCTCCGAACCTCGGTACAGGAACCATTAACGTTGTTTGTGCCGCTGACGTTATTGTTGTTGCTACACCTGCAGAATTATTTGATTACGCTTCTGTTCTACAGTTTTTCACAATGCTTCTCGATCTATTGGAAAGCGTTGACCTAGGTGGATTTGAGCCAACCGTTCGCTTACTTCTGACTAAATATAGTCTCACTACAGGGAATCAATCACGATGGATGGAAGAACAAATAAGAAATACATGGGGATCAATGGTATTACGTCAGGTTGTACGCGTTACCGATGAAGTAGGTAAAGGCCAGATAAAAATGAGAACAGTATTTGAACAAGCAGCAAACCAACGTTCAACATTGAATGCATGGAGAAATGCTGTTTCTATATGGGACCCTGTTTGCCGAGAAATTTTTGATGATCTAATAAAACCTCGCTGGGAGAACGAATAATGAAACAGCGCTCTCTTCTAAAAAATGCTCCAGATATTAATCGCATTATGAGTAATAATCATCATGCCCCTGAACATCAGCCCGTATCACCTATGGTTGGTGATTTAAAACGTCAACTGAGTTCATTAACCGGTAACAGCATAACTTTGCCAGTATGCGGACGTAATGTTAACTTTAAGTTAGAGACAATTCCCGCAGATAAAGTTGAAATGGCAACAATGGTATGGCTAGGTAATGAACGCGATCAAGATTTATTAAATGAATCCTCTCTAGCCGATTTAATCCCATCTTTTCTAACGTCTGGACAACAAAATCCAGCTTTCGCCAGAAAAGTGTCTGGAGTCGTTGAAGTCGCTGACGGCTCACGTAGAAGAAAAGCAGCGATATTAACAGGATGTGACTATCGCGTCTTAATAGGTGATCTCGACGATGAACAGATGCATTGGTTATCCCAAATTGGTAACGATTATAGGCCTATTAGTGCATACGAAAGAGGAAAGAGATACTTACGCAAGCTAAATGACTTTGATGGTAACGTTAAAGCATTAGCCGAGGCTGAAAATATAGACAGAAATATTATCACTCGCTGTATTAATACAGCTGGTCTACCAAAAGATATATTAGCTATCTTCAATCATCCAGGAGAACTGTCAGCTCGTGCTGGAGATTCTTTGTTTAAGGTCTACAAAAAAAACATGACTGCCATGAGCAATGCTGCTCATCATCTTCTGGCAATTAAAAAAAACGGCGAGGATTTAGAAGCTTCACGGATTATACAAATATTATCTGACTCTGTTCTAGTTGGCGACGAGGAAAAAACAAAAGACGAGAAAAAATATGGGGAAGGGATCACGGCTAGATATAAAGGTAATTTTGTAACTATAAAAATTGATAGCCGAAAAATATCTAAAGAAATACTAAGCAGAATTGAGTTGTTACTAGAGGAACAATCTACTGATAATTAAGAAATATCCCCTGCATCGCAGGGGATATTGATTTATGGTTGACTTGGCCACTCGATATCTGGAGATAGTGATGTATCAACACGATTCAACAACACCCGATACTTTTTCCAGGCTTCCAGCAACGGGGTTTCTTCCTCCGTTGCATATACAGCTCACCTTTTTTCACCCACGATAAACCAACAGCCAGACCAGCAGACACGCCACCATCGGTACAGCAAAATCCATAAGGCTTGCCACATCCCACGCGCGCGGATCAAAACCGCCCCACCACGGCATATTCATTCGCTTGCCATGCCCGAACATTTCAATCCAGCGATATTCTGCCTGGGTATGTTCACGCGCAATGAAGAACGTACAACCAGCTATCGCCCCGTAAGCCCAGTTTCCGGTAAAAAGACCAACCAGTACCTGCGCAGCCACAGCACAAAGTGCATGAAGGAAAGGTGTTATATCCATTACGCCTCCTTTATCCGATATCGCTTCGGGAAACGGATAACAACTTTAATTCTGACTCAAGTTCATCAACTCTTTCAGTCAGCTTCTGGATATGGTGAATCAGTGGAACAACCAGACGTTCGTACATTACACCTTCGGCAACAAGGCCATTGCTGGAAATAGCTTCCGGTGCATCATCTTCGTTAGCTGGTCGCCAGTGTACAAACTGAGGGGCAATTTCTCCTACTTCCTCGGCAATCAATCCGTAGAATCCCCAGTCACGCCTGTCATTTTCGCATTGCGACCTGTACCACACAGGGCGCATCCTGAAAATGAGATCGGCGTGCTCTGAATCTATCGTCTCTACTGAATGTTTATAGCGGATAGACGATGTTGACCGCAGCACAGACGAAATTGCAGGGTCAGGATTAAGATAAAGATTTGCCGCCGCTGTAGTTGTGCCCAATCCCCATAAATAAAACGCTTCACGGCCAGTCAGCGGGTAAAAATCTCCGCCATAACGACCACTTTCCAGAGCGTTCACTTCCAGTTTGTTTTTCAGCTTATTATCAACTTCAGTTTTTGTGTATCTGGAGCTGATATCCTGCTTTGCACTGGTCATATCAGTCTGAAGCGTTGATACTTTTCTGTTAATTGAGGAAATATCTTCCTTGGCTTTACTGACATCTCCCTTTAGCGTTTTGATGTCATCAGGAATTACTGTCGATGTAGCCATTTGTCTCCCTCACATCCAGCCACGAAGTTGATGCTCAACAACAATCGCGTATTTATCGAATATTGACGATTTTTTTGCATCATTAATGATGCGCACGCTTACAAAATATCCGTCCTCCTTAACACATACCGGCTCGCCATCTTCAGTAAGTTCTCCGGTTTCTTTGTACACATTACCTATCACGTCAATAAGAATATCATCCTGCATCGACTCGTCATCATAATAGCCAATGCTCTCCATAAAGGCCGAAAAGTCGGCCCTGTCGACAAATTTGAGTGTTAAATCTTTCATTAGATTAACTCCCCCACCTGAGCATCAGTCAATGCTTTGTGCCATATTCTGAAATTCCTGACATGACCAAATAAATGGCGTAAACCGGCTGTAGTCTGGCCTCCAATACGGATAATTGCGGAGTTTTGAATACAGGACCATGTGGTTTTTGTTTCGCTGGATATACGCCCGTTACTTACTGCGCATGTAGACTGATCTGACTTTACACGCATCCCCATAACCATTTTTTCAAGCGATGCATTTTCGTTTATCCGCCTGTTAGCCCCACCAATATCGCAATAAGGAAATCCGTCGTAATCTGTTGAACGACCGAAGCCAAGAATAATAGCCGCTCCGGTTTGATAACCGCCGGTATCAAAAACACGCGGTGCTGCATTTGGCGTTTTATACCAGTTCTTATGTACCTCACAAAGAACCGTAAAAGGTAGATTATAAAGATTATTCTTAATTGGGACTGTAACTATATCGCTTGCCCGCGTTACCGGTGCAGCCCCCGTAACAATAAAAGATGATGCGCCTGTACCAGCCTCAATCTGGGGAGTGGTTACATCGAGACAATCCCCTGATGCCACCATCTGACCTGTATCCGGAGAATACTGGACGAAACCACCAACCGTATTTTCTGTTGTATCTGCTTTTAATGTAGCCTCAAAAAATATCCAGCCAGTTGCATCATCCTTAACAGACCTTGCTGTAACACGGCTTGTCTGACCTGTCTTGCTAATTATGCGGGTGGTAAGGTTCAGGCTTGCTGTTCCTATTGATGTCCTTACCTCCCCATCATAATGTTCAAATAAAATACGAACGTCGATATTATCAACTTCACTTTTTACCCGACAGGATATAGTTACATACTTTTCGTCCCCTGAAGTATCAACCCCTCCGGTACTCGAATACAGTCCGATAATGGTATGCGCTTTACTTGTACCAACAATCGAATCCTGTACGACAAACCGGCCATAATTAAAACCGAAACTATCTGTGCCTGTTTCTGTAACGTCCAGTGAAGTTGACTTATTCCACTTCGAAGGGTCTGTACTGTTCGGGAAGAAGTTCGTTCTTTGCCCCTCAATAAGCAGGCCATCACGTTCAAATCGTGGCTCGTCAATGGTAGCCTCTGTCAGCACACCAGATTTATTAATGTAAGTTGCTTTTGATGCGCGTTTAAACTTAACCACCTTGTCACCAGGCATCGTTATTTCGTCGTCACCAATAACAATCTTTTTATAAGATGGCGAAAAGCCCGTAATCATATCCAGTGAATCGTTAAATGGTATCCACACATCAGGCAGTGGCTGTAAGACATATTTATACGGCTCTGCTGCCTGACTTGCATACTCTCTGGCTGCGTCTTCACTTGCTTTAGCTGCTGTCTGGCTTGCTGCCGATGCTTTCGCCGAGTTCGCCGCTGCAGTCTCGCTTGTCTTTGCATTGGTTTCACTGGTTTTTGCTGCTTTTTGACTGTTGGCTGATGCAGTGGCAGAAGCAGCCGCCGCGCTTGCAGAACCAGCTGCAGCACTCTCGCTTTGGGCTGCTGCATCCTGACTGTTTTTCGCCGCAGTTTCGCTGGCTTTGGCATTCGTTTCGCTGGTCTTCGCTGCCGTCTGGCTGGACTTTGCGTTAGTTTCACTCGTCTTCGCAGCTTTCTGGCTGTTAGCCGCAGCAGTTGCTGATCCAGCTGCTAAAGTCACAGA
>SKEU01000487.1_pt1 | contig 25925 bp, 19 predicted proteins | sample 4819571 | NCBI WGS metagenome assembly SKEU01 (sample SAMN11008801, study PRJNA524170) | human gut metagenome | biome: Human fecal sample; material: Feces; isolation source: fecal sample from pouch patient p8, p16 | host: Homo sapiens | place: Israel: Tel-Aviv | collected 2015-06-23
CCGCGAGCCCGGCGAGGGCCGGCTCCGCGACGTACTTGCGGAAGGCCGCGCCCATCGTGGCGCGCACGCAGCGGGGCGAGGCCGGGTCCGCGCAGCCGCCGGTGAGGATGACCGCGCCGACGCCCAGGGCGTTGGCCGTTCTGATGACCGTGCCGACGTTGCCGGGGTCCTGCACGCTCTCGAGCACTATGGCGCAGTCCACGCGCTCCGGCGCGCGCCGCTCAGGCAGGCGCACCGTGAACACCGGGCCGGGGCTGTTCTTCACCGGCGAGGCATAGCCCACGAGCTCCGCGGGCGCGCAATAGAGCTTTGCCCCCTCCGGGAGCCGCTCCGGCGGCCGCGCCTCGTCCGAGAGGACGCTCGTGACCTCACAGCCGGAGGAGAGCGCCTCGCCCAGGAGCTTTTTCCCATCCAGCACAGTCTCGCCCCTCTCGCGCCTCAATGCGCCCTCGGAGGCGAGCCGTCTCAGATAGGCTATATACCCGTTTTTCCTGGAAGTTATCCTCTCCATTTGTAACATATCCGCCGCCCATTGTCAAAAAGTTCTAGTGCCGTCACATTATTATATAACTCTAACACAACCTCCCCGCAAGCACAAGCCCCCAAAAAAGCGCGGCGCACCTCCCGGCGCGCCGCGTTTGCGGATATTCTATTTGCTCTCAGCTCTGCTCGGCCACGTAGATGGACAGCCGATCCTGTATCACGCGGGCGGCCTCCTCGGCCGTGCATGCTCCGGAGAAATACGCCGCGGCCTCCTCGCAGATCATGCCGAGGGCGGTCTCGTCGCAGAGCGTGGAGCTCTCCACCGAGGCGAGGAAGTCCTCAAAGCGCGCGGTGTCCTCCGGCGTCATGCGGCCCTCGGCCTCGGCGACGAGTGCGATGGGGGAGCGTTGCAGCTGCATAGCGATGTTAAAGCGCGCGCAGAAATCGGCGGCTTCGACGTCGCCGCGGTTGCGTAGTGTGTTGCACCACAGCTGGTTGTAAATGGCGGCGACGCCGGTCAAGTCATCGAGCGTGGCGGCGCGCAGAGTTACGTTGTCAAGGCTCATGGAGGCTCCTTCCAGGTTGGGTCAGGCCATCTCTGAGTGTGACATGGACGCAGGATTGCCGTATCGACCATTCGGCAGACGACCCTCGATCCCTCGGGGACGGAGGGCCCTAAGAAGGAATGAGGGTGGATTTTCGGACACTTGCTCAATGAGAGTGGATAATCTCCCAGTTTGGGCTCGCATTCAGGCTCAAAGTGGGAGATTATCCACTCTCGTTTCTGTTCTGCCTACATTTGTAGGAACAGTTCGTGGAGGCGGGTGTCTTCGTCGAGTTCGGGGTGGAAGGTTACGCCGAGCTGGTTGTCTTGGCGGGCGGCGACGATGCGGCCATCGACTTCGGCCAGGGCCTCGGCATCGCCGTGGACCTCGACGATGCGGGGCGCGCGGATAAACGTCAGCGGCACTTTACCGTCGATGCCGGCTACCTGCCCCTTGGTTCGAAAGCTGCCGAGCTGCCTGCCGTAGGCATTGCGCTCGACAAGTACATCCATGGTTGCCAAACGCGGCGTGCCCTTATCGTCATGGGCGGCAAGGTCGTGAGCCAGTAGAATCAGGCCAGCGCAGGTGCCCAGGACGGGCATGCCTTCAGCGATACGGGCACGAAGCTCCTCGAGCATGCCGAGCTCGGCAAGTAGCTTGCCCTGAACGGTGGACTCGCCGCCGGGAAGTACCAGACGGTCAAAGTCCTGCTTCAAATCAGCCGCCTGCCTCAGCTCAATACAACGTGCGCCCAGCTCGGATAGTCTTGTCTCGTGCTCGGCAAAAGCGCCTTGGACCGCCAGCACGGCGACTGTCTGGTCTGCATAATCGCTCATGTGCGATCCTTTCTGCTGGACTAGCGCCCGCGCTCTTCCATGATAATCTCGATCTCGTCGGCGTTGATGCCGACCATGGCCTCGCCCAGGTCCTCCGAAAGCTCGGCGATGAGCTCGGCGTCGGTGTAGTTTGCCACGGCCTTGACGATGGCGGCGGCGCGCTTGGCCGGGTCGCCGCTCTTAAAGATGCCCGATCCGACAAAGACGCCTTCGGCGCCCAGCTGCATCATCAGCGCGGCGTCGGCAGGGGTTGCCACACCGCCAGCAGCAAAGTTCACGACGGGAAGCTTGCCCGTGGCATGGACCTCGCGCACCAGCTCGACCGGAACCTGCAGCTGCTTGGCTGCCTCAAAGAGCTCGTCATCGCGAAGGGCAACAACGTCGCGGATCTGCTTTTGGATCTTGCGCATGTGGCGTACAGCCTGGACGACGTCGCCCGTGCCCGGCTCACCCTTGGTGCGAATCATCGTGGCGCCCTCGGCAACACGGCGCAATGCCTCGCCCAGATCACGGGCGCCGCAGACAAATGGCACGTCAAACTTGGTCTTGTCGATGTGATAGACGTCATCGGCAGGGGAGAGAACCTCGGACTCGTCGATATAATCGATCTCGATGGCCTGCAGGACCTGCGCCTCGACGATGTGACCGATGCGGCACTTGGCCATGACGGGGATGGAGACGGCCTCTTGGATGCCCTTGATCATCTTGGGGTCGCTCATGCGCGAGACGCCGCCTGCGGCGCGGATGTCGGCCGGAATGCGCTCGAGTGCCATGACGGCGCAGGCGCCCGCCTCCTCGGCGACGCGTGCCTGCTCGGGCGTGGTGACGTCCATGATGACGCCGCCCTTGAGCATCTGCGCGAGTTCGCGGTTGAGTTTGACGCGATCGGCCTTGCTGGTCTGTTCTGCCATGGTTGCTCCCTTGGTTGGCATGTGCATTGCTTGACGGAACATCCTATCGGGGAGCTGGGTATGGCGAAATACTCAGTTTTCGAGATAATAACAAGGTCAGATTAATACCAGATTGAATGACTTGATAAGGCCAGGTGACAAACTCATGCTCGACTACAATTTGGAACAACGCGGCGAAGCATCGCTCTATGAGTATGTTTACCAGCAAATTCGAGATGATATTGTTGCTGGCCGTATTGCGGCGGGGGAGCATCTGCCGTCTAAGCGCGCCTTTGCCAGTCATCTGGGAATCAGTGTCATTACTATCGAGAATGCATATAGCCAGCTACTTGCCGAGGGCTATATTTGCTCAAAGCCGCGGCGTGGCTACTACGCTTGCAAGCTTCCGGATGCACCGGTTTTGGCTTCGGCTTCGGAGGGCATCGACCGAGATGCCGTCTCTGTGGACCCCAGCGCGCATGATGTCCGCGGGCGGGTCGAGCAATTCGACGCACTTTCTCCTTCCGCTTTGGAGGCGGCGCGGCTTTGGCAAAGCGTGCTACGGGCGACGCTGGCATCCGAAGACGAGCGCGAAATCTTTTCGCCCGCACCGGCGCAGGGCACTGCTCGGCTGCGACGCGCAATTGCTCACCATCTGCACGGGACAAGGGGTATGAATGTCGACCCCAACAACATCGTTATCGGTGCGGGCGCCCAGCTGCTCGATACCATGTTGGTTCAGTTGCTTGGCGCCGACAAGGTGTATGCCGTTGAGGATCCGGGCTATTTGCGCCTGACGCGCATCTATCAGGCTATGGGCTGCCAAGTACGACATATCCCGTTGGATGACGACGGCGTGGACCTGAGCGCTCTGCAGAAAACCGGGACCGATGTCCTTCACCTTATGCCGTCCCATCAGTATCCGACCGGCCTTGTGACGAGCATTGCGCGTCGCTATGCGCTGCTGAGCTGGGCCGCCGAGCGACCAGATCGGTATCTCATCGAAGATGACTTTGATTGTGAGTTTCGCCTTGCCGGCAAGCCGATTCCCGCGCTCGCGTCGATCGATGCCGCCCAGTCGGTTATCTACACCAACACGTTTTCGAAGAGCCTGTCATCGGCGTTGCGTCTAGCGTACATGGTGCTGCCCGATGAGCTAATGGAGCGGTTTAGGCGCAACCTTGGGTTTTACGCCTCGTCAGTGAGCTCTGTTGACCAGGTTGCTTTGGCGCGTTTACTGGAATCGGGTGATTACGAGCGACATGTGAACCGCGTGCGCGTTCGTGCTCGCGAGGCGCGTGATGGCCTGGCGACGCTTGTACGGAAGGCATTTCCGGCAGGGGAAGTCTCGATCGAGCATGCAGACGCGGGCCTTTACTGCACTGTGGTTGCGGAGTGCGAAGCGGGCGGAAGCTCTTTTGCGCAGGCCCTCACGCGCTCGAGTATCCCTTTTGTCGATATCAGTGACTGTTATTGGTGTGCCGATGGCGCATCTGTCCCTAAAAACTCAACTCAAATTCTTGTCCAGTATGACGATTTGAGTCCAAAAATGCTTAATACCTTGGAATTGCAGCTAATGGGGGGTGCTCTGCAATCTAAGTGAGTAGACTTTTGGCGTGATGGCGAACAGGCAGTTTTGTAGCAAGCTATCTACCTGCGGTTTTGAAAAGCAGGATGACCGGCCTGCTCGGGATGTTCAAAAAAGTCTACTCACTTGCCGCGCAAAGCTCCTGCATGAGAAAAAATGGGGTTTTCAACAGGGCTTCGTCCAGCTCTCGGCAAGCTTTTGGCCAGTTGGGGAGTGCTGTTGAAAACTTGGCAGTCCGTTCGGCGCCATTTTTGGTGCGTTCGCGCCAATGCGCGACTGACTGGGTTGAAATTCGTGTTTTCCTGTGCCTATGAAGGATCTACTTTGTGACATATCGGCTTTTAGGTACTGGCGTTTGCCTCCTCAAGTCCGCGCTTTGTGTCCGCCGCTTCCACGGCCGGAAGAAGACCGGCAGCGATATGATCTCGTCCGCAACCCGACGGCTGCGGTCGCGCTCGGTTTTCCGTTGTATACATTGGTTCGGACGAGAAACAAACGGACTTGTCCTGCCAGCATTAGGCAGCGGCTGTTTCTTGGTGAGCTCCCCAGGGAATCCGTGCTGGAAACGGAGCATGGGTTTTTGGTTACGTCTCCTCTACTGACGACATTCATCATGTCGCGGCATCTGACGGATCTTCAGCTTCTTTTGGTATTGGCGGAGATGTGTGGCTTGTTTGCGGTGTGTGCCCTGCCAGCGGCACTTGAGGCGGAGCTTTCGCGTGTAATTGATTCGGGCGCGATTTCGACAACGTTCGGTTGGGTGCGCTGCCCGTCCGAGGACGGCACCGCCTCAAATTTATGGCGTCGAGACGCTTTGGTTTTGGGCGGAGACCTTGACCGTTTTTGTTCAGATGTTTGCGGGATGCGTTACGGCAATAGATTTATGGCGGTATCGCAACTCGTTCCATTGGGTGCCGCGTCGCCTTTTGAGGTCGAGGCGTATTTGTTGCTTGGACTGCCGCGAGCCCTGGGAGGCGAAGGGTTTTGCGGCATAGAGCTCAATGTCGAAGTGACGTTAAGCACAAGTGCTCGAGCGATTGTGGGAAAGTCCCGTGTATATATCGACCTACTTCTTTCTTCGCCGGACGGTAGGCGACAGGTGGCCATTGAATGTCAGGGAAAGGCCTCGCACGGACGCGCGGGGGATGGCTTGCGTGACGCTGACCGCATGACGGCCCTTCAGGCCATGGGCTACGATGTGCTTCTCCTTACACACAGACAGATATCGGATGAGGATAGATTCCGCGCGATCGTTAAGGCCGTATGCAGGATGCTCGATGCTGAATATCGTGATAAAAGCTCAGATGAGCAAAGGGCTGAGACATTACTCCGGTCTGAACTATTCATTGACTGGACAAAATTGGGAGTAATCGACGGAAAGATGCCCGTTAGACACAAAATGGCTCGATCGTGGACGGCTGCGAAACTAAGTGAGTAGACTTTTGGCACTTTGGCGACCAGGCCGTTTTGCAACAAGTCATTTACCTGCGGCTTTATAAAGCAATATGGGTGGTGTGCTCGGCAAGTTCCAAAAAGTCTACTCACTTAGTTTTTGACGAGAAGCCGATGCCGAAGGCGGTCCTATTTCAGGGCGTTAACAAGTTCGTGAGGCACGAAAAAGGCCCGAACCAATATGGTCCGGGCCTCATCAAGCTAGAGGTTATGTCTCAGGCGGTTGGCTTAGCCAAAGTAGCGCTTGAGCAGGCCGGCGAAAGCCTTGCCGTGGCGGGCCTCGTCGCGAGCCATCTCGTGCACGGTGTCGTGGATGGCATCGAGGCCAGCGGCCTTGGCGCGCTTAGCAAGATCGGTCTTGCCGGCGGTGGCGCCGTTCTCGGCCTCAACGCGCATCTCGAGGTTCTTCTTGGTGGAGTCGGTCACGACCTCGCCCAGGAGCTCAGCGAACTTGGCGGCGTGCTCGGCCTCCTCGTGGGCAGCCTTCTCCCAGTACAGGCCGATCTCGGGATAGCCCTCGCGATGGGCGACGCGAGCCATGGCCAGGTACATACCGACCTCGGAGCACTCGCCCTCAAAGTTGGCGCGCAGGTCGGCAACGATGTCCTCAGAGACGCCCTCCATCTTGGCGACGCCCACGACGTGCTCGGCAGCCCACTCGAGCTGGCCCTCCTCCTGCTTCAGGAAACGAGAACCGGGAACGCCGCACTGGGGGCACTTGAAGTCCTCGGGCAGCTGGTCGCCGTCGAACTCTTCCACATAACCGCAAACGGGGCAAACAAACTTCATGATTCGATCCTTTCGATCGATGGCGATTGTGCGCTCGTCCGGTCCCGTAAGGGCCCTCTCCGGACGTGCGTCTTGACGAGTTCTATTATCCATAAATGAAACCAAATGTGAAGCCTATTAGGAATGATTTTTAATAAAACAATTTGAGATATGAAGATGTTGATTGATTAACGATTGGCAGGCCGTCTTTGACCGCCGCTGAGTACAATCGGGCGAGCAAATGTTGATCTATCAACAAATGAAGGAGTTTCCTTTATGCATCTAGCCCGTCGTGCCTGGTGCCGAACATATCAGACGGTTTTTCGCATTGCATTGCCGATCCTGCCCTATACCGAGCCGCGCATTTTAGAGCATGCCGAGGATGTGCCCGCGGTGCTTCAAAAGCGCTCGATCCAGAAGGTCCTTATCGTGACGGATCCCGGTATTGCCCGTCTGGGGCTCACGGCACCGCTCGAGACGGCGCTCGCATCCAGGGGGATTGGCGTTACGGTCTATGCCGAAACGCGTGCAAACCCCACGGTTTCAAACGTGGAAGAAGCGGCGTCCCTGTATCGAGAGAGCGCCTGCCAGGCCATTATCGGCTTTGGCGGTGGCTCGGCCATGGACTGTGCCAAGGGCGTGGGCGCACGCATTGCGCAGCCAAACAAGCCTATCAACAAGATGCGCGGCCTGCTGCGGATTCATCGTCGCCTGCCGCTGCTCATCGCCGTTCCCACTACCGCCGGTACGGGAAGCGAAGTCACGCTTGCGGCGGTAATTACCGATGACGAGACTCACTACAAATACCCCATTAACGACTTTGTGCTCATCCCGCGTTTTGCAGTCCACGACCCCGAGCTTACGTGCGGCTTGCCCGCTTCCATTACGGGGCAGACGGGCATGGACGCCCTGACGCATGCCGTTGAGGCCTTTATCGGGCGAAGCACCACGCCCTATACGCGTAAGATGGCGCGACAGGCGGTGCAGCTTATCCACGACAATTTGCTCGAGGCCTATGAGCATGGTGACGACATGCGCGCTCGTCGCAATATGCTTTCGGCGGCGTATAAGGCGGGCGTTGCGTTTACCCGCTCCTATGTCGGATATGTGCATGCCATCGCGCACAGTCTGGGCGGCCGATACGGAATTCCGCACGGTTTGGCCAACGCGATCATCCTGCCGCACATGCTTCGCGCTTATGGTGACGCCGCCGCCCCCAAGCTTGCCGATTTTGCTCGCATGGCGGGCATTGCGCCGGCTACCGCGCAGGACAGTCTTGCGGCCGAGGCCTTTATCGATTGGGTCGACCGCATGAACGAGGCCCTGGGAATCCCCAAATATGTCTCGGGTATTCGCCGCTCCGATATTCCGCAAATCGCGGCCCATGCCGATGCCGAGGCCAATCCGCTATACCCCGTTCCGCTTCTAATGGACCGCTTGGAGCTCGAGCATATGTACGAAGTCGTTGCGGGTGGTATGTTTGAGGACGAGAATTAGGAGGGTCCATGAACACCGAGGAAATTCTACGCATCGTCGGCGATCAGCGCGCCTACTTTAAGACGCACGCTACGTTTGATGTCGATGCTCGACGCCGCGCACTGGTGCGCCTGCGCGATGCGGTGCGGGCGCACGAGGACGATATCGCCCATGCGCTCAAGACCGATTTGGGGAAGTCGCATGACGAGGCCTATATGTGCGAGATCGGCACGTCGCTTTCCGAGATTCGACATCAGATCGCTCACGTGGCTCGGTGGAGTCGTCCGCGCCTGCGTCCGTGCGATCTCGCTAACGCCGTGAGCGTGTGCAAAACGCAAGCCGTGCCCTATGGCGTCACGCTCATCATGGCTCCGTGGAACTACCCGTTTTTGCTAACACTCGAGCCGCTCGCCGGCGCCCTTGCCGCGGGCAATACCGTGGTCATCAAGCCGAGTGCCTATGCTCCGGCATCGAGCGCGGTGCTCAAGCAAATCTGTGAAGAGGCATTTGATCCGCGCCTGGTGACGGTTGTCGAAGGCGGGCGCGCCGAGAACGAAGCGTTGCTCGATGAGTGCTGGGACAAGATCTTCTTTACCGGTAGCGTTCCGGTCGGCAAACTCGTCATGGAGCGCGCAAGTAAAAACCTTACGCCCGTGACGCTTGAGCTGGGCGGAAAGAGTCCCTGTATCGTGGATGCGACGGCAAACTTGAAGGTCGCGGCGCGGCGTATCGCCTTTGGTAAATGGCTCAACGTGGGGCAGACCTGCGTGGCGCCCGACTACCTGCTGGTCGATGCGCGCGTGCATGACGAGCTGCTGGACCTCATCAGGGAAGAGGCCCGCCGTATGTTTGGCGAGCACCCGCTCGACAACGAGGACTACGGGCATGTCGTCAACGCCAAGCATTTTGCGCGCGTGCGCGGGCTGATCGATCCCGATAAGGTCGTGCTTGGAGGTGCCGCACGCGAGCCTTCGCTCAAGATCGAGCCGACGATTTTGGATGGCGTGGCTCCCGATGACGCCGTGATGCAGGAGGAGATCTTCGGTCCCATCTTGCCGGTGCTGACGTTTGAGAGCCTAGACGAGGCCGAAGCGTTTATTACGGATCGTCCGACGCCGCTGGCCCTGTATATCTTTAGCCAGGACCGTTCGGTTCAGCAGCGCTTTGTGCGCTACGTGCCCTTTGGCGGCGGCTGTGTCAACGACACGATCATGCACTTGGCTACGAGCCATATGGGCTTTGGCGGCATGGGCGCGAGCGGTATGGGGCAGTACCATGGACGCGAGAGCTTCGATACGTTTAGCCACAAGAAGAGCGTCGTGAACAAGCCAACGTGGCTGGACGTGCCATTCCGCTACGCTCCTTACGCAAGCTGGAAGCACAAGTTCGTGCGCATGTTTGTGCATTAGAAAAGGGCGCAGGTAATACGAACAAGTGTTCCTATTACCTGCATTTTGCGTTAGACTACTGTTATGGAGCACGGATGGACCAACTCCCTTTAGAAGGGATTTGGTATGAACGTAAGCGATGTTATTTCGTTATTAGCGTTGTTGATCGCGGCTATCGAACTCGGCCTATTTATCGGCCGAATGAAATAGCCGCCCCCGCGTAAGCGAAGACGGCCACTTCTCACGATGAAAACGTGTATCGGAGTTGGCAAGACCCGCGGCAACGGGTGCCATCCGTGTTCCTATCTTATCTGCAAGCGTTCTGTCGCGCAAGCGTTGAGGCAAACGATTGAAGGACGCAGACAGGATGTATTTGTGTCCGCACGGGCCCGTAGACTTCTCGGTAAGGTTACACACCGGTTTATCCGGCCGTTAGAGGAGCTGCCATGTTTGATGACGATGACCTGTTCGATCTGACAGATGATCCGTTTGAGTGGGATATGCTACTCGATGACGATGAGTTGGAGCAGGGCCGTAGGAAACGGCAGGACAAGAACGCCCAGGGTGATGCGTCGAAAAAGAAAGACAAACGCCGCCGCGGACTGTTCGGCGGGCTCTTTGGATAACCGCCGCATCGCTGTGTCTGTATACTTAGCACGAGTTTGACGCGTTACGAAATGAGGGCATAGACGATGATGTGGTTTACCGCCGACCTGCACCTGGGCGATACGAATATCTTGCACGATATGGATCGACCGTTTGATTCGGTCGAGGAGATGAACCGCAAGGCCATCGATGCCATCAATGAGTGCGTGGCTGCGGACGACCGCCTCTATATCCTGGGAGACTTTACGTATCGCTTGCCCATGGCGGAGGCGGTGCGCCTGCGCGAGCGTATCGAATGCCAGAACGTAACGCTCATCCGTGGTAACCATGACGGCGACTGGGAAGATCCAGCTGCGCCCCAAATCTGGGATGACGTGCGCGATTATCTGGAAGTCGCTCCCGGTTACGCCAAAGGCCATCGCCTGGTAATGAGCCACTACCCCATGCTCAGCTGGAATGGAAAGGCGCGTGGCGCCATCATGCTGCACGGGCATATCCACAGCAGGGGAGACCGCACCAACGCGCGCAACCGCGATCGCGAGCGCCCCATTTACCGCTACGATGTGGGCCTCGACGCCAACAACTACAAGCCCGTAAGCCGAGACCAGATCCTGAGCTTCTTTGGACTGTAGCTCGCAAACCACCACAAAGGGGACAGGCGCCTTTGTGGTGGTTCTGGCGCCGTTGCCATTATGGCGGCGGCGCCTTTTTTGTCCGTGCGGCGCGGTAGAGTGTAGGCGGTTGAAATTTGCGTCCGTCGAGGAGCTGCTATGAACGAGATCAAGTGCCCGCATTGCGGCGAAGTTTTTAAGGTCGATGCGTCCGGCTATGCGGATATCGTCAAGCAAGTGCGCGATGCCGAGTTCTCGCGCGACCTGGATGAGCGCGTAGCGGCGGCTCGACGCGAGGGCGAGCAGGCGCTGGAGCTTGAGCGTTCGCGTTCGGCGTCTGCCCTGCAGGAGGCGGAGTCTCAACGCGACGCTCAGATTGCCGAGCTGCAGGCCAGGCTCGCCGCGGCGGACAAGGCCCAGGAGATGGCGCTTGCCGCTGCCGCGGCAGAGTCGCAGCGTGAGCTCGATGCCGCTCGCAGCGAGGCCGAGCGCGTGCTTGCTGACTACCGCGCGACGGTACAAGAGAAGTTTTCCGCCGCAAAGGCACAATCTGAGCAAGAGGCCGAGGGTCTGCGTGCCCAGCTGCGCGAGCAGGAGCTGATGGCAAAAATGAACTTGTCGGAGGCAGTCGCGGCGGCGGAACGAGAGCGCGATGAGGCGCGTGCCAAACTGACGAGCGAGCTGGCGGTGCGCGATTCTCGCGAGGAGCAGGCCAAGGCGGCACACGAGCTCGAGCTTGCGCAGGCCAAGCGCGCGAGCGATGACCTGATTCGCTACAAGGACGAAGAGATTGAGCGTCTTAAGGACATGAAGGTCCGCCTGTCCACCAAGATGGTGGGCGAGTCGCTCGAGCAGCACTGCGAGACCGAGTTCAATCGCCTGCGCATGACGGCGTTTCCCAATGCATATTTCGAGAAAGATAACGATGCATCCGAGGGCACCAAGGGCGATTTTATCTTCCGCGAGTGCGACGCGAGCGGTAACGAGGTCATCTCGATTATGTTCGAGATGAAAAACGAGAACGACGAGACCGCGACCAAGCATAAAAACGAGGACTTCTTTAAGAAACTCGATCACGATCGTCGCCAGAAAGGCTGTGAGTACGCGGTGCTCTGCACACTGCTCGAGCCCGAGAGCGAGCTCTATAACGCAGGGATAGTCGACGTGAGCTATCGCTACGAGAAGATGTACGTGATCCGCCCGCAGTTTTTCATTCCCATGATTACACTTCTTCGCAACGCCGCCATGGGTTCGCTGCGCTATAAACAGGAGCTAGCGGAGTATAAACAGCAGAATATCGACGTTACGAACTTCGAAGCCAAGATGGAGAAGTTCAAGAACGATTTCGGCCGCAACTACGAGATCGCGAGCCGCAAGTTTCAAACGGCGATCGATGAGATCGACAAGACGATTAGCCATCTGCAGAAAACCAAGGAGGCGTTGCTGTCCTCCGAGAACAATCTGCGCCTAGCCAACAAGAAAGCCGACGATCTTACCATTCGCAAGCTCACCTGGGGTAACAAGACCATGAAGGTGGCGTTTGACGAGGCGCGCGGGGCTGCGACGGAGACAAACGATGAGCCCGCCGAGGCGGATTCATATGAGGTCGAGGATGCCGAGTAAGGCATAGCATATAGTGCAAAAGTGGGGCCGCTGGCGATGTTACCAGCGGCCCCACTTCATTTCGTTCCAGTATGTACGGCTAGTCCTCGAGCAGGTCCTCGATAAAGCCGACGCGGTAGTTTTTGAAGATGACCTCGCCGCCGTCTTGCGTGGCGTCCAGATCGACATCGCCCATGATGCCAAAATCGTGGTCGCCATCCTCGTCGGCAAAGATCTGGTGCACGTGCCATACGTGCGCGGTCTTCTCGTCGGACTCATCGATGGAAAACATCGCGGCGCTGCGGGCATTTCCGTCGGTGAGGATTTCCTCGTGCTGCTCGTGGTAAGCGTCGAGTGCTTTTTGCCAGCGGATCTCGCTCATGCCCCAGTTGTCGTCGAGCTCGCCCAGGTCGCGAACGTGCTCGCGGGCGGCAAGGGTCACGCGGCGGAAGAGCGCGTTGCGCACCAACAGCGTGCAGCCGCGACGGTCCGCCACGACCTCGTCGATGCCCTGCGGCGGCGCAGCATCGAGGGCTGCCGGGTTGCCGGCGTTCTCCCACTCGTCCACCAGGCTCGAGTCCACCGAGCGCACCACAAAGCCCAGCCACGAGATAATGTCGCGCAGACGCTCGTCGCGCTTCTCGATGGGTACGGTGCGGTCAAGTGAACGGTAAGCCTCTGCCAGGTAGCGCAGCAGAATGCCCTCGGAGCGGGCGATTCCGAGCTTTTGGATATAGCCCTTAAAATCGCTCGCGCTTTCCAGCATATCGCGCAGGACGCTCTTGGGAGAGAGCTGGTAGTCGTTTGCCCAGGGCACTTCCTGGCAGTACTTGTCAAAGGCGGCGTCGAGCAAATCCTCGAGCGGCTTTTCGTACGTGACGTCTTGAATGCGCTCCAAGCGCTCCTCATACTCGATGCCGTCAGCCTTCATTTCGGCCATCGCGTGGTCGCGCGCGGCGCGCTCCTGTGCGCGCAATACCTGCTTGGGGTCCTCGAGCGTAGCCTCGACCATCGAGATCAGATCCATGGTATAGGTCTCACTCTCGGGGTCGAGCAGCTCCAACGCGGCAAGCAAAAATGGCGAGAGCGGCTGGTCGAGCGCAAAGTCTTCGGGCAGGTCGACCGTCAGCGCATAGTCGATGTCTGGTGCGGCGTCAGTCGGGGCGTCAGGCGCGGGCGGCACCTCGGTGCGAACGACGACGCCGGAATCGATGAGCGTGGCGAAGATTTCGTCGGCGCGAACCTCGAGCTTAGCCTTTTCCTCGGAAGTCTGCAGGCTCGTCTCGATGAGGTCGTGTACGCGGACTCGGGCATCGCCGCCCTGCTCGACCACGCTAATCACCATGGAGTGCGTGATGCGCAGGCGCGGCTTGAGCGTCTCGGGCTGCGTCTCAATCAGACGCTCAAAGGTCTGCTTGTTCCAGGTGACAAAACCCTCGGGGGCCTTTTTCTTTTTAATTTTACGGAGTTTTTTGGGGTCGTCGCCCGCCTTGGCCATGAGCTTGGCGTTCTCGATCTCGTGCTCCGGGGCCTCGGCGATTACCATGCCCTCGGTATCGAAGCCCGAGCGGCCGGCGCGACCGGCAATCTGATGGAACTCGCGGGCGCGCAGGCGACGCATCTTGTAGCCGTCGAACTTGGTGAGCGCGGTGAGCACCACGGTGTGGATGGGTACGTTGATGCCGACGCCGAGCGTATCGGTGCCGCAGATGACGGGCAGCAGGCCCTGCTGCGCCAAGCGTTCGACCAGGAGGCGATAGCGCGGCAACATGCCAGCATGGTGCACGCCGACGCCGCATCCAAGCAGGCGTTTGAGAATCTTGCCAAAGGCCGTCGAGAAGCTCGTTCCCTTTGCCGCTTCCTTAATGGCCTCGCGCTGCTCCTTGCTGGCGATGCCAAAATTGGCGAGCGACTGCGCCGTCGCAAGGGCGGCATCCTGGCTAAAGTGCACGATATAGAGCGGGGCCTCGCCGCGGCGCATGGCGAGCTCGACCGTGCCCTCGAGGGAGGTCGTCACATAGTCGTAGCTCAGCGGAACAGGACGCGGGGCGTCGACAACCAAGTCGCAAGCAGCGCCGGTGTGCTCTTCGAGAGAGGCGGCGATGGCAGTGACATCGCCAAGTGTGGCGCTCATGAGCATAAACTGCGTATGGGGCAGGGTGAGCAGCGGCACCTGCCAGGCCCAGCCGCGGTCGGGGTCGGCAAAGTAATGGAACTCGTCCATGGCCACGCAGCCCACGTCGGCGTCCTCGCCCTCGCGCAGCGCATCGTTGGCAAGGATTTCGGCCGTGCAGCAGATGACGGGCGCCTTGGTGTTGATGTGCGTATCGCCGGTGATCATGCCGACGTTATCGCGGCCGAGCACCTGTACCAGATCGAAGAACTTTTCGCTGACCAGAGCCTTGATAGGAGCCGTGTAATAACAGCGCTTGCCCTGCGCCATGCCCATAAAGAGCATGCCCAGCGCGACGAGCGATTTACCCGATCCGGTCGGTGTTCCCAAAATGACGTGGTCGCCGGCAGCCAGGTCCATGAGGGCCTCTTCTTGGTGATCCCACAGCTCAATGCCGCGATCGCTCGTCCATTCAAAGAAGCGTTCGAAGGCTTGGTCGGGCGTGAGCCACGGTTCGGGCTCGCTGCCGTCCTCGGGCTCCCACCAGGTGGGGGAGAGCGCGCCGAGCGAGCCAAACTCGGCTTCGGTTCCCGTGCCGCCCGAGAATGAGCTGGCGGCGCCGGCGCCGGAGACGGTGCTGGCGGCGGTATCTGTCGTGGTCTGTGCCATGTGGTTGCTTTCTCTCGCGATTGTCCGCCAACTATTATGGCGTAGCGGCGGCACGGGGTGCCAGCGCGCGAGAAAATGCAGGAAATGGGCGTTCTACCCAGCCGTTTGGTGCAGTTGCCGGCTAAGTGAGTAGACTTTTTGCGATGTCGTGAGCACATGGCTTTTGCGCAAGGGCTCTATCTGCGGTTTTAGTTTTCGTTATGCGGGTTGTGCTTGGCTATTGCAAAAAAGTCTACTCACTTAGGTTTGAGGGTCGTTCGCTGGCGCCTATTTTCACTTGTTTGCCGACGCCGCGACCATCAGAAGCCCCTAGGACCCCTGCGGCAGGCGTTTTTTGCCTTTGCGAGCATGGTTTCTAAAGTTCTCGACGGCTTCTTCCATGCCCAGGGGTACATAGGTGAGTTCATCGAGGTTTTCGGGCAGGTAGCAGGCGAGGCTTTGCTCCTGCGCGCGGCCCGCCGCGAGCTGTTCATCGCTGGGCTGCGCTCCAGGTGTGGCGCAAATGCCATAGGCGGTGGCGCCCATCTCGCGCGTGCGGCGCTCGTACTCGGTCTCGGGATGCTCGGGATGGTCGCGGCGGACGTCGTCGCTTACCCAAAGCGTATCGTAGCCGGCCGCGGCAAACTGTCCCAGGGCGTAATCGCGCAACGGCTTGCTATCGGTGCGCAGTGTGACGGTAGCGCCGGCTGAAAAGAGCGGGCGGTAGAGCATCAGATGGTCGACATGGACGAGTCGTTTTTTAGCGTACTTGGCCTTGGGCTGCGGCGTGGGAAAGTTAATGGTGATGGCATCGAGCTCGCCTGCGGCAAACAGCTGTGGCAGCGATGCGGCGCCTCGGGGCAGGACGAGTGCGTTGGATAGCCCCTGTTCGCAGATTTTCTGCGCGGCATAGGCGATGCAGATGGGCTCCTGGTCCATGCCGATAAAGAGGGTGTCGGGCTCGCGGTGGGCGCGCTCGACCAGATAGGTTCCCTTGCCACAGCCAAGATCCAGGTGAAGGTGTTCGAAGGGCTTGCTGCCTGCGGGCGCACAGGCCTTGCGCCAATCTCCGGCATAGGCCTCGGGGTTCGTCTCAATCGCATCGGCGTAGCGCTCCAGGCGCTCCTCGAGCACAAAGTTCTTAGGCGTGCGAACGTGGACGGCTCCCATGAGGCTCCTTGGTCATAAGTTTGGAACGCATAGCTGCACGTTCCGTCAATGGATTGAAAAAGGGCGGGCATAGCTTGCCCGAAAGATGCGGTGCAGCCCGGCGGCGAGTCGCCGATACCTACAGGCGCTTGAGAATCACATAGCGGTTGAGCTCGCCGCTGCGACCGTCGGCATGGAAACGCTCAAGCTCGCGCACGGGGACCTCGCCACTCTTGTAGAACGTACGGACGCCGCGCACCAGGTCGGTGATCTGCTGATCGTCAAAGTGATGACAATAGCGGTAGGCGTGGCGGTCGTTTTGCCAGCCGATGAGGTGGTCGCCGGCTTCAAACTGCGCGGAATCGTAACCCTCAAACGGCGGGGTGAGCTCGGCGCGGGCCTCGGCGCGAACAGCCTTGCGCGCCATGCGCTCGTCGTTCATAAACTCCCAAAAGCTGATGGCGATGATGCCGCCCGGGCGCGTCTGGCGCACCAGAGCGTCGAGCACGCGTACACGGTACTCGCACGACGGCACATGGTGCATAAAGCCAAAGCAGACCGAGATGTCGGCGAGCGGGGCGTCGAAAAGCACGTCGGGCGTCTCGGCGGGGTTGAGCTTCATAAGGGCGTCGAGCACGTCGAGTTCCTGGAAGTGCAGGTTGGGAATGCGCAGCGCGTGGCCATGTGCATCGATGGCCAGGTCTTGGCACGAGTCGACACCATAGAACTCAAACGGGCAGCTGGCATCTGCTGAGGGGTTTGCGCCATCGACGCCCTTGGCGGCAAGTGCGCCGCCGGCGGCAAAGTTCTCGAATCGCATATTGCCACAGGCAAGATCGAAGACGCGGACGGGATGCTCGATCGTGGCGACGTCGAGCTGTTCGAGCGCGATATCCATGGTGCGTACCCAGCCGGGCCACGGGGCCTGGCGCGTATCGGAAAAGGAAGCGGAGTGCTCGCGATAGAACGTGTTGTTGAGCTGGATGAGCGATGAGGCGAAATCGCGGTTCACGGCGCGGAACTCCCTCCGTTGGCGGTGCGGAATAAACAGTACGACCATACTACCGTTAACGCCGCAACGGGGACAACCGAGCTGCGGGTCATTGCTTTGTTTGGACACATTTCCGCAGCTCATATGTGCCCGCAACCGCCGGTTGTCAAAAATCTCACTAGAATAGGTGGCATGCTTTTGGCAGTGGCGGATAGATTTTTAACTGTGCAAGGCGCCTTAAGAACAAAAACGGTCCGGCGGCACGGCTGGTATCACATAGGAGGAACCATGAATGTAGAAACTGCGCAGCGGCTCGCCGACCTTCGCCGCAGCAAAGGCTTTAGCCAAGAAGGGCTGGCACGAAAGCTGGGGCTGTCGCGCCAGGCGGTCAGTAAATGGGAGCGCGCGGAGAGCTCGCCCGATACCGAGAACCTGATCTCGCTCGCCAAGCTCTATGGCGTGAGCCTGGACGAGCTGCTCAATCCGAGCGATGAGATCGAGGACGATATCGAGTTTGAGAACGAGGACCGCGCCCGCCAGCGCGAGGCCGAGGCGGCAGAGCGTGCCCGCACCCATGAGGCGGCGGCGCGCGCCACCGAAGCGGCAACACAGGCGAGTGATGCTGCGGCCAAGGCGGCGCAAGCGGCAAGCTGGAGTGCGCAAGCCGCCAATGCTGCTACGGCGCAGGCGACGAGTGGCGGCGCAGTTGGCTCGACTCCGGTGAAGGGCCCCTTCCAGTCGTTCCCGTATTGGGCCGTGTGCTGGCTGCTGTTCTTTTTGCTGATGTTCCTGGTTGGTGTCAGCCCCTTTCCCGCACTGATCTTCTTTACGATTCCCATCTATCACTGGGTGGCGCGTGCGCTCGATGGCGATTGGGCGCGCGGGGATATCCAGGTTGGTCCGGCGCCGGTGGTGGCTAGGGCTCAGAATGTTTCCGCTACGGTTGATACTGGCGTGGCTACCGCGACTACCACTGACCCGATCGCCAAAGAGGGTGATGAATGATGAAGCTTTCGCATGAATCCAAGGTACGCTTGGGCGTTGGCATCGGAGCGTTCGTGCTCATCATCGGACTTGTCTTTGGCATTTCGCGGACATTGATTCATTTTGATGGCCCGTGGGATCTCGACGATGTTGTATCCGGCTTGTCTGGTAAGGACGATGCGGTTGACGAGGGCGATCTTTTGGATGGCGGTAAATATTCCGCTCGGCCTCAGCAGCTTTCGTGTACGACCTTTGATGCTGATGAGTTTCGCTACCTCGATTTCGATATCGATGCGGCTACGGTGGACGTCAAGGTTGCTGATGGCAACAAGGCTCGCGTTATCGAGCGGGGACGCGTTGCCAATGGTATGGATGCCTCCAAGGCCGCGACGCAGAACATCGCATCCGTCGAGGAATCGACGCTCAAGGTTTCTCAGTTTGGAAGTGATGACGGTAAGGCAATTGACCGCTCGGTTACGGTTGAACTGCCGCGCCGTGTTGCCGAACATCTGAAGGGAATCAACGCGCACGTGGGCTCGGGTGATCTGCAGATTGCCGGTGTCACCTGTGATGGTTTCGACCTTTTCCTGGGTGCGGGAGATGTAGAGTTTGCGGGCAGCGTGACTGATGCGCTTAGTGCAGAGGTCGGGTCGGGCGATGTAACGTTCGAGCTCTACCAGGCCCCCGCGAAGTCGATGGACGTGAGTGTGGGCTCGGGCGATGTGGAGATGACGGTTCCGAACTCTACGGGCTTTAAGGCGAGCCTCACCTTGGGCAGCGGCGACTTCGAGAGCGATTTCCTTCCGCTTGGCTACGACGGCGAGACCATATTGAATCTTGAATTCGATAACGGGGATAAGTCTGCTACGTATTGTTTTGAGGTCGGTTCGGGCGACATGTCGTTTGATTCGGAGTAGTGAGGCAGACGAAAGCCTAGGCGAAGATATAGACGCGCTGTTTGATGAAGGCGCCGAAGCCGTGACGGGCTTCGGCGCCTTTGCCTTTACAATGGGGGCATGGAACAGATTATCTTGAACATACTCGAGGCCCTGCGTCGTGGCGAGACCGTGGACGACAAAGCGCTCGTCAAACTGATACATGCCGAGGCGCGCCGTGAGGGTGCCGACAAACGCGATTTGGCCAAGCGCCGTCTGCTGCCGTTCTACCAGCGGGTAAAACGTGAGGAGCCGGCTCGTTGGGCTGGGTGGAATGTCGATGCCGAACTGGAACGTCAACTGCTGCAGGTGCTGCGTATGAAGCCGCGCCGAACGGCTTCGGGCGTGGCGACCATTACCGTCATCACCAAGCCCTGGTCGTGCTCGGGCGATTGCCTGTTTTGCCCCAACGATTTGCGCATGCCCAAAAGCTATCTGCACGCTGAGCCGGCGTGTGCCCGTGCGGAGCAAAACTGCTTCGACCCGTATCTGCAGGTGAGTGCCCGTTTGACGGCGCTTTCGCAGATGGGGCATGCGACCGATAAGATCGAGCTCATTGTGCTCGGCGGTACCTGGAGCGACTATCCGCAAGGGTATCAGGCGTGGTTTATGTCGGAGCTCTTCCGCGCGCTCAATGACGATGCCGTGGCTGGTGTGGCGGCTAACCCCATGTTGGCGCGTCCGGGCATCAGCCGTGCCGAGGCGGGGCGTCTGCTCGACGATGCGCCTGCCGATGCCCTGCCGCCGGTGGTAGCGGAGCGCCGCGAGCGCTATCGGGCTGCCGGCATTGCGACTGACGAGGCTGAGCTTGCTGCCGGCGTTGCCGACGAGCAGGGTCGTGTGGATGCTGCCGTGGGCGGCTATAACCGCGCGGTGCGTTGTCTGTACGGCCCTGGTACGCCGTGGGGCGAGGTTGCCGAGTGGCAAACGGCAACGATGGAGGAGCTTGAGCGTCAGCAGCGCATCAACGAGACGGCAAAGCATCGCGTGGTGGGACTCGTTATCGAGACGCGTCCCGATGCCGTAACGCCGCAGGCACTTACGTTCATCCGCCGCCTGGGCTGCACCAAGATCCAGATGGGTATCCAGAGCCTCGACCAGCACCTGCTCGATATCAACGAGCGTCGCATTTCGGTGACGCAGATCGAGCGGGCGTTTTCGCTTGCGCGCCTGTTTGGCTTTAAGATCCACGCGCACTTTATGCTTAACTTGTTGGGTGCCACGCCCGAAGGGGACAAGCGCGACTACGAACGCTTTATGACCGAAGGGGCCTTTATGCCCGACGAGGTCAAGGTCTACCCGTGTGCGCTCATCGAGGGCTCGCGTCTGGTGGGCTGCTACGAGCGCGGCGAGTGGCGCCCCTATACCGAGGAAAAACTGCTCGATGTGTTGGCCGACGACATCGTGGTGACGCCGGCGTTCTGCCGCATCAGTCGCATGATCCGTGACTTTAGTTCCGACGACATCATGGTGGGCAACAAGAAACCCAACCTGCGTCAGCTCGTCGAAAACCGCTTGGCCGCTCGGGGTGACGGTGCGACGGTGCGCGAGATTCGCTATCGCGAGATCAGCACGGCGGGTGCCGACTTGGATGAGCTATCTCTTGATGAGGAGGTGGCGTACGAGACGCCGGTGACGCACGAGCGCTTTTTGCAGTGGGTGACGCCGCAGGGCAAGATCGCGGGCTTTTTGCGGTTGTCGCTGCCCGACCATTCGTTTGTTGCCGCGCATGCGGACGAGTTGCTGACGATGCCGGATGAGGCGATGATTCGCGAGGTACACGTGTATGGCATGGCGGCGCGCGTGGGGTATCAAGGCCAGGCGGCCCAGCACCATGGGTTGGGGCGTCTGCTCGTAGAGCGTGCGTGCGAGATTGCCCGGGATGCGGGTTATGCGCGTATCAACGTGATTAGCGCGATTGGCACACGCGAGTACTATCGCCATCTTGGATTTTATGACCATGGCCTTTATCTGCAAAAGGAGCTCTAGATGAACAAGCCGAGTGTTTCTGCTGGCGTCGTTGCCGGCGTTGCCCTGGGAGCCGCGGCGCTTGGTGCGGCCGCCGTCGCTGTTCGTGCTGCCTGTCTGCAGGTTGCGCGAACCCGCAATGGGTTGGCGCGTGTGAAGCGCGTGCACGATGGGGATGGCGATGAGATTCGCGTGTTGGTGCAAGGCGGCGTCTACCAAAGCGCAAGCTACGTTGGTGAGCGTTGGGCGGAGCCCGTCTTTGCGTACTATCGTGCGTTTGACGACGTGTTTGAGTCCGAGGATGCGATGCGCGATGCTTATGGTCACGGCATCGACCGCATGCTTGTGCTGGGTGGCGGCGGGTTTGCCTATCCCAAGTTCGCGCTGATGTCGCACGAGAGCTTGCGCATGGACGTCATTGAGTACGATGCCGAGGTTACGCGCCTGGCGCGCCGCTGGTTCTACCTAGACGAGCTGGAGCGCGCGGCGGGCGATCGCCTGCGGGTGATAACCGCTGAGGCTCGCTCGTATTTGGGTGTGACGAGCGTGGGCCATCGTCGCTACGACGTGGTCGTGAGCGATTGCTTTGGCGGTGCCGAGCCCGTGCGCGGGCTGGCGACCGTTGAGGCGCTGCGCCTGGTGCGGGGCAGCCTGAACCCCGGGGGTATCTACGTGGCCAATATCGTGAGCGCAAACGAGGGGAGCGATGTGACGTTCCTGCGCGACTGTGCCGCCACGGCGCTTGAGGTGTTCGACCATGCTTGGGTGGTCCCCTGTGGCGATGCAGAGTTCGGCGGCGAGGAGAATTATCTGCTCATCGCCAGCGACGGCGACTACGCCTTTGCCGAAGCTGTGCCCTTCGACACCGACTTCCTCGGCACCATCCTTCACGACAAGTAAGTCTCCCCGTCCCAAAAAGGACTGGCCTTAGGCGTGGTCGCGCCAGCTGCGGACACGCTGCTTCATGCCCTCGATGTCGAGCACGCCTTCGGCGAAGCCTTTGCGCACAAGCTCCTCGGGAACGTACTCGTCGTAGCGATCAAAATAAGGCACCTCGCCGGGATAGACGAGCTCGATGGGGTCGAAGTCTTTCTCGGCTTCGGCGGCGAGCACTTCAAAGAACGTCTCCTCGTCGGCCTTCATTTTAAACTGCATAAAGTACGGGCGTGACGGATCGAGCCCGCGAAGGCCCAGCTCCGCGGCGCATTTAATCTTGAGCATGCGCTCGAGTGCCAAAAAGGCGTAGCTGCCCAACCAGGGGAAGAGCACCCAGGTGTCGCCACCCAGGTTGATGAGCGGCTTAGTTCCCGCGCCCGAAATCTCGGCGGTATGACGAGCCTGCGCCAAGCGAGCCCGTGCGTTACCCATAAGGTACGGATATGCCGCGTGCTCAGTGAGCGCTTGGCGCATGCGCTCGAGCACATGCGTGTTAATGTCGCCGGGGCAGTCGCCAAAGTAGGCCGGCACCCGGCCTTTGACCTGCGTGGCAAAGACGGTATGGCGCTTCCAGTCCACTTCTTCGACAATCCAGCAATGTCCGGCGATGGCGATGCGCTCACCGGGCGGTGGCGGGTTGACAATCGTGCCCAGCTCGGCCGATTCACTGCGAACGGTAAACTCCTCGTTTTCCTGGAACACGGCGTAGAACTTAAAGTTGTTAATGATGCGCTCGCCCGCGAGACCCACGATGAGCCCGCCACCTTCGGTGACCTGGATATGGTCGATCTTAATGAGGTGACGTAGCAGCACACGGTAATCGTCTGCCGAGACACGGTGGAAATAACTGAGCGTGAGCACGCGCTGGGCTAGTTCGGCCGGCGTGAGCTCGCCGGTGCTGGCAAGGGTCGACATAGTCTGGTGATAGAGCAGGCTGTAGGGGAGTCGATCGAGCTCGGGCGGCTCGACCCACTTTTCCTCGCGATAGAGTTGTACGAGCGCGATACCCTGCAGGAGCTTCCAGGGAATGGTTTCGGGCATCATCGTGCGCGGCTCGGGTTCTTCCTCGCGCATGACAAACCACATCTCGGGCGGAAGGTCGCGACGGCCTGTGCGCCCCATGCGCTGCAAAAAGGAGCTGACGGTAAACGGCGCGTCAATCTGGAAGGCGCGCTCCAGGTGGCCGATATCGATACCGAGCTCCAGCGTAGAGGTGGTGACGGTTGTCTGCGCCTGCTCCTCGTCGCGCATGAGCTCCTCGGCCGTCTCGCGCAGCGATGCCGAAAGATTGCCGTGATGGATGAGAAAGCGGTCGGGCTCGTGTCGACTTTCGCAGTAGCTGCGCAGCATGGAGCACACGGCCTCTGCCTCCTCGCGCGAGTTGGCAAAGACCAGGCACTTGCGGCCGCGCGTATGCTCAAAGATATAGCCCATACCGGGGTCGGCGTTGTCGGGCGCCGTGTCGGTGGGGTTGAGAAGCGCCTGCTCGGTCGCTCGTGGGATGTCGACTTCGCCCTCGGGGGCCGAGGAAGTTCGGCGGTCCTTGGGTGCGGCCTTGCCCCGTGCCCGCTCACGACGTTGACGGCGCTCCTCTTGTGTGAGCTGTCCGCTGTGACGCATGTCTTGGGCGCCGGCGGGCAGTGCCGCTGGTGCCGCTGCCTCAATGCGCTCGCATGCGAGCACCTCAGCTTCCTGCGGGCCTGTGCTCGCGAATCCTCGCTGCTGCGCCTGGGGACCCGAGTTGTAGAAGTGCTCCATGGAGATGCGCCACACGCGGCGCGGCTCCTCAAAACGGGGGATGACGCAGTTGCGTCCCGTCCCCTGCGACAGGAAGGCGCCCGTGCGCTCGGGGTCGCCGATGGTTGCCGACAGACCGATGCGGCGGGGCTGCACGCCTGCCATGCGCGAGAGCCGCTCGATAAGGCAGAGCGTCTGCCCGCCGCGGTCGCCGCGCATGAGCGAATGGACTTCGTCGATAACCACATAGCGCAGGTCGCAGAATATACGAGGGATCGCCATGTGCTTATGGATCAGGAGCGCCTCGAGTGACTCGGGCGTAATCTGCAAGATGCCGCTCGGTTTTTTGATGAGCTTAGCCTTGTGCGACTGCGAGACATCGCCATGCCAGTGCCAGACAGGGATATCGGCTTCTTCGCACAGATCGTTGAGGCGGACGAATTGGTCATTGATGAGCGCCTTGAGGGGGCCAATGTAGAGGGCGCCCACGCTTGCGGGCGGCCTCTCCCAAAACTCGGTCAGGATGGGAAAAAAGGCTGCCTCGGTTTTGCCGGAAGCCGTGGATGCCGTCAGGAGCACATTGTCCTGCGTGTTAAAGATGGCATCTGCCGCCGCAACCTGGATAGAGCGCAAGCTCTCCCAATCGTGGGAGTAGATGAAGTCTTGGATAAACGGGGCGTAGCGGTCAAAGGCGTTCACGGGGCCTCCTCTCAAAAACGAATCTCTTAACGCGGCTGGCAACGGCTTGCTGCATTACAGTCTCAACGTTCGCCCAGATAAAACCTGCCAAAATAAACCTGTCCCTTTTTGGCAGGTTAGATGGTGAATTCGGCGAAGTTACGGTCGCCGCCTGCGGTGCCGGTGTCGCCTGTTGCTGCTGCCGACACCAGCGCGTCGCCGCCGACGCTTTGCAGCAGCTCGGCTACGTTGGCGTCGGGGTTCTGGCATAGGATGTCGAGCAGCTCGATAAAGTCGCGAATGACTTCACGCGGCGTCAGATGTGTGTCGGCTCCCACACGACCGAACTCGATCTTGAGGAAGTCCACCAAGTCGTTCTCGGTAAGCGTGGGCGTCCAGCCAAAGTAGCCGGCGTGAATTTGCATGAGTTTTTCGATCAGCACCAGCAACTCCTCATAGGTGAGTGGCTGCAGGCGGATGATGGGCGCGAGCATGTCCTTAAGGTCCTCGCGCGCAAAGCGGCCCTGAGCGAGTCGGCTGCGCAGGGCCTCGTAGGAGAACACGCCTCGGCGGCGGTCTTCGATAGAGGTTGGAGTGCCGCCCATGATCATGCCCAGGTACTGCGCCTTGCCCTGGAGCGTGTCGTTGTACATAGTCAGAATCTTCTCGTAGTTGTATTGGCGCGTGATCGCGTTGGGAATCTTGTACAGATTCACGAGTTCGTCGATGAGCACCAGCATGCCCTTGTATCCGCTGCAGACCAAAAAGCGTGCAATGAGCTTAACGTAGTCGTACCAGTCGTCATCGCTGATGATGGTCGAGGAGCCCAGCTCGGCGCGAGCCTCGCTCTTGGTGCGGTATTCGCCGCGGATCCATTTGGTCACGCGGCTCATGGCCTCTTCGTCGCCCTCGGATACGGCCGCGCGGTAGCGGCGGAGCATGCGGGCAAAATCGAAGCCGTGGACCATCTCCTCGACGGGCGCCATCTGGGCCTCGAGCGCCGCCGTGGCGTCTGGGGCCTTCTCGATGTTGGCGACCCAGCGGTCGAGAACGAGCTGCAGGGCGCCTCCTTCGGGTCGCGTCTTGGTGGAGAGGTTGCGGATGAGCTCGCGGTAGGTGGCAAGGCCCTGTCCCTGGCCGCCCTGTAGGCGGCGCTCGGGCGACAGGTCGGCATCGGCGACGACGAATCCCTCGCCCATGGCGTGCGTGCGGATGGTCTGCAAGAGGAAGCTCTTGCCGCTACCGTAGCGGCCCACAAGGAACCGGAAGGAGGCGCCGCCATCGGCGATGAGCGAGAGGTCGGTAAGGAGCGCGCGAATCTCGGCCTCGCGCCCGACCGTGATGTATGGCAGGCCGATGCGCGGCACCACGCCGCCTTTGAGCGAGTTGATGATTACCGCGGCGACGCGCTTGGGCACGCGCGGCGCGGCTTCGGCTGCTTTCACGTTGTCTGTCATGCGAGTACTCCTCTGACGTCGTCCTCGTAGTCCTCAATTACCTGCGGCCCCGTGGAACCGAATTCGATAGCTGTGTCTCCGAGC
>SKEU01000286.1_pt2 | contig 25704 bp, 26 predicted proteins | sample 4819571 | NCBI WGS metagenome assembly SKEU01 (sample SAMN11008801, study PRJNA524170) | human gut metagenome | biome: Human fecal sample; material: Feces; isolation source: fecal sample from pouch patient p8, p16 | host: Homo sapiens | place: Israel: Tel-Aviv | collected 2015-06-23
ATATAAAATTTTCAATTTAACAAAATATGAAAAAGATTACGAAAAGAGTGGTATTCTTCTAGTAAGAAGCAAAAAAACTATATGACTGTAAAGGTGTATCTTGGAGCTTCTCACACAAAAATAGGAGGTACACCTTTGTCTTTCAATGTGCTAAATATCTAAAAAACTGAAAATAAAGATAGCAATATTTGGTCGTTTGGCGAAATATTGCTATTTTTGCATCCTATAATATTGCAAACTAGTTTGAAATCATGTCATTAATTGAAATTAAAAAGGTCGAAAGCAAGAAGGATTTGAAGACGTTCATCGACTTCCACTACGACCTCTACGAAGGCAACGAATACGATGTGCCTAATCTTTTCAGCGACGAAATGAATACCCTGAGCAAGGACAAGAACGCTGCGTTCGAGTTCTGCGAGGCAGAGTATTATCTTGCCTACAAGGATGGAAAGCTGGCAGGTCGCGTTGCTGCTATCATCAACCATAAGGCAAACAACAAGTGGGGAAAGAAATCCGTCCGATTCGGATGGATTGACTTCATCGACGACCGTGAGGTTTCGAAGGCTCTTCTGGATGCCGTTGAGAAATATGGCCGCGAGAAAGGCATGGAGGATGTGGTAGGTCCGCTTGGATTTACCGATATGGACCCTGAGGGTATGCTCGTCTGGGGATTCGACCAGCTCGGCACCATGCCTACTATCTACAATTACGCTTACTATCCGGAGCACATCGAGGCCCTGGAGGGTTTCGAGGTGGATAACAAATATGTGGAGTTTAAGATTATGGTGCCGGATGAAGTGCCTGAGAAGTACGCCAAGATAGCGATGATGATTGAGAAACGCTATAATCTGCATGTGCGCAAGCTTACCAAGAAGGATGTTTTCCAGGGCGGAATGGGTCAGAAAATCTTTGATCTCATCAACGATACCTACAAGGATCTCTATGGATATTCCGAACTCTCGCAGAAGCAGATAGACCAGCTTATCAAGTCGTATCTCGGTTTCCTCGACTTCAACCTCATCACCTGCATCGAGGATTGGACGGACGGAGAGCATAAGCTCATCGGTGTGGGAATCACCATGCCGTCGTTGGCTCATGCCCTGAGAAAGTGCCGCCGTGGCAGATTGCTGCCTTTCGGATGGTATCATGTGTTGAGAGCCATCAAGCAGCACAAGACCAACATCGTTGACCTCCTCCTCATCGGTATTCTTCCTGAATATCGTGCCAAGGGTGCCAATGCGCTTCTCTTTGCCGACCTGATTCCTTGGTACCAGAAGTACGGCATTGAATGGGGGGAAACCCAGGTAGAGCTGGAAACCAATGCCGGCGTGCAGGGACAGTGGGGAGCTTTGACCCCAGTGATGCACAAGCGCAGAAAATGCTACAAGAAGATTATTAAATAGTAATCAAGAAGATTATTGAATAGTAATCGAAAAGATTATCAAATAGTAATCAAGAAGATAATTAAATAACAAGGAGTGAAGGAGTTAGGGAGTTAAGACAGATGGTTTTGAATCATAGCTCCTTAACTCCTCCTAAATTTTATAACTAGGAGGATTCTATGTCAGAAGATAATAACGAATTGAATGCCCCGCAGGAGCAGCAACAGCAGCCGGTGGCTTATACCGACGACAATATCCGACATCTGAGCGATATGGAGCATGTGCGAACCCGTCCGGGTATGTACATCGGTCGTTTGGGCGACGGTAACTTGCCGGAGGATGGTATCTATGTGCTCCTGAAGGAGGTGGTGGATAACTCCATCGACGAATTCAAGATGAACGCCGGTACCCGCATCGAAATCGACATCGAAGACCATCTGCGTGTCAGCGTGCGCGACTATGGCCGAGGCATTCCGCAGGGAAAGCTTGTCGAGGCGGTGAGCGTGCTGAACACCGGAGGTAAGTATGATAGCAAGGCGTTCAAGAAGAGTGTGGGCTTGAACGGAGTGGGTGTGAAGGCGGTGAACGCCCTCAGCTCTCATTTCGAGGTAAAGTCGTTCCGCGACGGCAAGGTGCGCCATCTGAAGTTTGAGAAAGGTATTCTGCAGAGCGATGTTACCGAAGATACTGAAGATGAGAATGGTACTTTCATCTATTTTGAGCCTGATAACACCCTCTTCAAGAACTATTCCTTCCACGACGACATCGTGGAAACCATGCTCCGCAACTATACTTATCTGAACACCGGTCTTACCATCATGCACAATGGCCGCCGCATCCTCAGCCGTCACGGTTTGAAGGATCTCCTTACGGATAATATGACCAACGAGGGCCTCTATGAGATTATCCACATGAAGGGCGAAGACATCGAGATAGCCTTTACCCATACCAACCAGTATGGCGAGGAATACTATTCCTTCGTAAACGGCCAGCACACCACCCAGGGCGGAACCCATCAGAGTGCCTTTAAGGAGCATATAGCCAAGACCATCAAGGAGTTCTTTGGCAAGTATGAGTATGGCGACATCAGAAACGGATTGGTGGCTGCCATCGCCCTGAACGTAGAGGAACCGGTGTTCGAGAGTCAGACGAAGATTAAGTTGGGTAGCACCACGATGACTCCGAATGGCGGCGAAACCATCAACAAGTATGTGGGCGATTTCCTGAAGAAAGAGGTGGATAACTATCTGCATATCCACAAGGACGTGGCTGAGATTCTGGAGAATAAAATCAAGGAGAGCGAGCGTGAGCGCAAGGCGATGGCGGGCGTTACCAAACTGGCTCGTGAGCGTGCCAAGAAGGCGAACCTCCACAACCGCAAGCTGCGCGATTGCCGCATCCACTTCAGCGATGCCAAGAACGAGCTGAAGGAGGCAAGTTCCATCTTTATCACTGAGGGTGATTCTGCCAGCGGAAGCATCACCAAGAGCCGTGACGTGAATACCCAGGCGGTATTCTCGCTGCGAGGAAAGCCATTAAACTGCTATGGTCTGACCAAGAAGGTGGTTTACGAGAACGAGGAGTTCAACCTGCTGCAGGCTGCTCTGGATATAGAAGACGGTTTGGACGGATTGAGATATAATAAGGTGATTGTGGCTACCGATGCCGATGTAGATGGAATGCACATCCGCCTGCTCATCATCACCTTCTTCCTGCAGTTCTTCCCTGACCTCATCAAGAAGGGCCACGTGTATGTGCTTCAGACTCCATTGTTCCGAGTGCGCAACAAGCGAACCAAAATCAAGAACAAGCAGGCGATAGCGGATGCCGATGCCAAACTGGGTCCTAAGGAGAAGAAGGGCGACTTCATTACGCATTACTGCTACAGCGATGAGGAGCGCCAGCAGGCCATCAAGGCGCTGGGTCCTGACCCGGAAATCACCCGATTCAAGGGATTGGGAGAGATTTCGCCAGAAGAGTTTGCCCATTTCATCGGTCCGGATATGCGATTGGAGCAGGTAACCCTGCACAAGACCGACCAGGTGCAGAAGCTCCTGGAGTACTACATGGGTAAGAATACGATGGAACGTCAGAATTTCATCATCGACAACCTGGTGATTGAAGAGGATATTCCGGAGGAAGACTCAGCACCGCTGGATTAAGTGAAGAGTGAAGAACGAAGTTTAAGAAAATGAAGAAGATAATTTTATTTGCGTTCCTGGCATTCCTGGCAGTAACTTCTGCCAGTGCCCAGCTGCGTATCAAGATGGGCAAGAATAGCCCGATAGAGAAGTTGGGCAGGGCGGAAATCGCCATCACCAACCTCTATGTGGATAGTGTGGATGAGAGCAAGCTCGTGGAGGATGCCATCAGAGGCATGCTCGAAAAGCTCGACCCTCATTCTTCCTACACCACAGCCAAGGAAACCAAGGCGATGAACGAACCGCTGAACGGAAGTTTCGACGGCATCGGCGTTCAGTTTAATATGGTAGATGACTCCCTGCTCGTTATCCAGCCGGTTACCAACGGACCATCTGAGAAGGTGGGCATCATTGCCGGCGACCGCATCGTTGCCGTAAACGATACCGCCATTTCGGGCGTGAAGATGAGCAAGGAGGAAATCATGAAGCGCCTCCGCGGTCCTAAGGGAACCACGGTGAATCTTACCATCGTGCGCCGTGGCATCAAGGACAAGCTCACCTTCAAGGTGAAGCGCGACAAGATTCCTGTAACCACGATGGATGCGGCTTACATGATTCGTCCGGGCATCGGTTATATCCGATTGGGAAGCTTCGGTCTGACCAGTCATAAGGAGGTGACCATGGCGATGGATTCGCTGAAGAAGAAGGGTATGAAAGACTTGATTTTCGACCTGGAGGATAATGGTGGCGGCTATCTTCAGACGGCGGCTCAGATAGCCAACGAGTTTCTGGAAAAGGGCGATCTCATCGTTTATACCAGCGGTCGTGCGGCTCCACGCCAGGAGTACAAGGCGCAGGCGAACGGCAGATGGCGCAAGGGCAAGGTGGTGGTGCTCACCAACGAGTTTACTGCTTCTGCCGCCGAGATTGTTTCCGGAGCCATCCAGGATCAGGACCGTGGCGTAGTGGTTGGTCGCAGAACCTTCGGCAAGGGATTGGTGCAGCGTCCGCTCACCTTCGATGATGGCAGCGAGATTCGCCTCACCATCGCCCATTACTATACGCCTAGCGGCAGATGCATCCAGAAGCCATATAAGAAAGGTGATAGACTGGATTATGCGATGGATCTCGACAAGCGATACAAGCACGGCGAGTTCACCAATCAGGACAGCATCCATCTTTCTGACAGCTTGAAGTATTATACATTGCGCAAGCATCGTGTGGTTTATGGTGGTGGCGGAATCATGCCCGATTATTTCGTGCCGTTGGACACAACGAAATACACCAAGATGCATCGCCAGTTGGCAGCCAAGAGCATCGTCATCAACCAGAGCCTGAAGTTCATCGATGCGCACCGCAAGGAATTGAAGAGCCAGTATAAGGATTTCAATAAGTTCCTGGCAACTTACGAGGTTCCTTCTTCGCTCATCGATGCGATTATCGCCGAGGGCAAGAAGGAGAAGATAGAGCCGAAGGATGAGGCTGAATTGGTTCAGACGAAGAAATATCTGGCCGTGCAGCTGAAGGCACTTGTGGCAAGAGATATTTGGGATATGAGCCAATACTTCCAGGTTTGGAACGAGACCAACGAGATAGTTCAGCGTGCCGTGAAGCTGCTGACCACAGGGAAATAACTATAGAAAAAACGGCTGTTAACTGTTAACCTGTTAACCGTGAGGTAATGATATAAGAAAAGGTCGTGAGGTTTCTGATAGAACTTCACGACCTTTTTTATGTATTAATCCTTTTCGGAATTCATGAATCGAATTGGAATTCATGAATCGAATTGGAATTCATGAATCCTTTCCTAATTCATTTACTTCTTCTCATGCATGCGATCCCATTTCAGATAGATTCCTGCAAGGATGGTGCCCGAAATACTGTGCCAGGCACAGCTGATGGCGCAAGGCAATACAGCGAGAGGCTGGGCAGCAAAGAAATTGCCAGCAAGAACCGTGGCAAGACCGGCATTCTGCATTCCCACCTCAATACTGATGGTACGCTTCTTGGCAGTATTGAAGCCCGCCAGCTTTCCGGCAAGCCAGCCCAGAAGATAACCCAGCGTGTTGTGGCAGAAAACCACGGCAAAAGTCCAGAGGAAAAGCGATAAGCCACGAGCCACCAAATCATCGTGAACCGTAGAAATCACGCCTCCCACGATGATTGCCAGACACGTTACGCTGATGCCCGGCATCAGACTCTGGATGGTAGGGAAGCAATCCTTCTTGCCATAGATATAATTCAAGGCGCAGCCGATGGCCACAGGAATAATCGTAACTATCAGAATATTGATGAACATTCCCACAGCATCTACATGGATAATCTCGCCTGCCGTAATCTTCATCAGCAGCGGAGTCATCACAGGCGCAAGAATCGTAGAGGCACAGGTCATTCCCACAGAAAAAGCCACATCACCATGACACAGATAACTCATGATGTTGCTCGAAACACCGCCCGGGCAGCAACCCACCAGCAGGATGCCGAGCGACAGGGCTGGGTCAAGATGCCACACATGCACCAGGGTATAAGCCACGCCCGGCATGATGATGAACTGGGCGCAGGCACCGATGAATACATCCAGCGGGCGCTGAGCCAGAATCTTGAAGTCGTTGGTGGTCAGGGTCAAGCCCATGGTGAGCATGATGATACCGAGAATCACGGTTTGGGTAGTTCCGCGCACCCAGTCGAAGGTATGTGGGAAGAAGAATGTAAATACTGCTACACCTATTACAAAAATAGATGTGTAATTGGCCAGCCAACGGCTGAGCCCTTGAAAAAATCTAAGCATAATTCTATTCTTTTAAAAAATCCTGATATTTCTCTATATTTTTTCTATTCTCAATATTTCTCTCTGTTTCTTTCTGTTCCTCTCTTTTATTGTTATTTATTGTCTCTCTTTCTTTCCTCTCTTTCCTTTCCTCTCTTTCAATATCGAGTACAAAAGTACGTCTTTTCTATCGAATAAACAAATTATTTGCCAAGAAAATGACAAATTATAACATTTTTAATAGATAACGCTTGCAATTCTGCACGAATCTTTTTGGATTGTGCAAAATCACAAGCAAAAATACAAGCAAAATAATTAGGCTTTTCTTCTTTAATTCCGCAACAAATGTGTAACTTTGCACCATATTATCGATAATAGTCATAGAATGAACGAAGATTTTGATATAAGACAACAGACGGTTTCGCCTGCCGAAAAGGAATTCGAGAAAGCACTGCGCCCACTGAAGTTCTCCGACTTCAGCGGACAGAATGGCGTGGTGGATAATCTCGAAGTCTTCGTAGAGGCAGCCAAGTATCGTGGCGAACCGCTCGACCATACCCTCTTGCACGGTCCTCCGGGACTGGGTAAAACCACATTGAGTAACATCATCGCCAACGAACTGGGCGTGGGCTTCAAGATTACATCAGGCCCTGTGCTCGATAAGCCGGGCGACCTGGCAGGAATCCTTACCTCCCTGGAGCCTAACGATGTGCTTTTCATCGACGAGATCCACCGCCTTTCGCCAGTGGTAGAGGAGTATCTCTATTCGGCGATGGAGGATTACCGCATCGACATCATGATAGACAAGGGTCCTTCGGCACGAAGCATCCAAATAGATCTGAATCCGTTTACCCTCGTGGGAGCCACCACCCGCAGCGGTCTTCTTACGGCTCCTCTCCGTGCCCGTTTCGGCATTAATCTGCATCTGGAATACTACGACCCTGAGACGCTTCAGAAGATTATCAAGCGAAGTGCGATGCTCCTGAATGTGCCTATAGAAGATGAGGCGGCAGTAGAAATCTCCCGCCGTTCTCGCGGAACCCCTCGTATTGCCAACTCGCTGCTCAGAAGAGTCAGGGATTTCGCCCAGGTAAAGGGCAACGGAACCATCACCTTTGAGATTGCCCAGGTGGCGCTCAAGGCGCTGAACATCGACCAGTATGGCTTGGATGAGATAGACAACAAGATTCTCACCACCATCATCGACAAGTTCCGTGGAGGTCCGGTGGGCGTAAGCACCATCGCCACGGCTATCGGCGAAGATGGCGGCACCGTAGAGGAGGTTTACGAGCCATTCCTCATCATGGAAGGCTTCATCAAGCGCACGCCACGAGGCAGAATGGCCACCAAGCTTGCCTATGAGCATCTGGGCAGGAATCCGTATGGAAGCAACATCATGCAGGGCGACCTGTTTGAATAATGAGTAGTTATTAGTGATTAGTTATTAGTGATTAATGATTAGAGATTGATGAGAATAGGGATATTTACGGGTACATTCGACCCATTTACGATAGGACATCAGAACATCGCCGAGCGTGCCTTGCCCATGTTCGACAAGCTCGTGATTGCAGTGGCGATGAGCAAGCTGAAGCACGCCAGCGAGGAAATCTCGAAGCGTGTAGAAGATATCAGAAAGGTTTTCCCGAAGGAATGTGCAGAGCTGGTAGATGCGGAGGATGCATCCAAGGGTTATCGCCTGGAGGTGGTTGCCTACGATGACCTCACTGTCGACCTGGCGCATCGCCTGGGAGCCAGGTTCCTGGTTCGCGGCGTCCGCTCTGCCAAGGATTTCGAGTACGAGCGAGAGCAGGCGGATATCAACAAGCAGTTGGGCGGCGTAGAAACCATCCTGCTGTTTTCCGACCCAAGATACAGCAGCATCAGCTCAACGCTGGTTAGGGAATTGAGATTCTTTGGAAGAGAAGTAGATGAATTTTTACCAAAAATAAAATAAAAATAGGAGGAAGAAGCGTATGATAACATACAATGTAGATGGCGTGAAAATGCCAAAGATCAAGAAGCGCGACACCAGTGCCTGGATTCGCAAGGTAGCTGCCTCTCATGGCCGCAAGGTGGGAGAGATAGGCTATATGTTTGTAGATGACGAGAAGATTCTCGAAGTGAACAACGAGTATCTGGGTCATGATTACTATACCGATGTCATCACCTTCGATTACGATGAGGATGATGTGATTAACGGCGACATCGTGATTTCGCTCGATACTGTCCGTACCAATGCCGAGCAGTTTGGCAAGACCTACGATGATGAGCTTCACCGTGTCATCATCCACGGCATCCTGCACCTCTGCGGAATTAACGACAAAGGTCCGGGTGAGCGCGAAATCATGGAGGAGAACGAGAACAAGGCGCTCGCCCTGCTCGAAGGTGCTTCGATATTGAAGAAGTAAATTCCCCTCAGAATGTGAGGAGTCATCCCCCTCTCATCCTTGGGAAAGTATAGAAAATACAGCTGTTAACTGTTAACCTGTTAACTCCTTAATGTGGTTAATGATGCGAGCTGTTTGTCTTGGTGATGTTTCTCGTCAGATTTTTAGGCACGGATTACACGGATTTTTTCTAAAAAATACATGGCGCAAGCCTCCGCGTAATCCGTGTAATCCGTGCCTAAAAATAAATCGTGCCTAAAAATAATCCGTGCCTAAAATTTATTCTATTGCCTTGATTCTCTCTCGGCATTCTTTTAATATTTCTTTCAATTCCTCCACGGTAGTGGCTCTCAGCATGGCGATTCTCGTCTGGCGGAAATCGGGAATGCCCTTGAAGATTGGGGAGGCGGCTAGGTGGCGACGGGTATGGAGAATGCCTCTGTACTCGTCGATGCGCTCCACGTTGATGCGGAGCTGCTCCTCCAGGAGGTCAATTTTCTCATCCACGGTTAATGGGGCAGCACCCGTATTGTCCAGATAATCACGTATTTCTTTGAAAATCCAAGGTCTGCCGAAGGTGGCTCTACCAATCATTACCGCATCTACACCGTATCTTTCGAAGGCAAGCTTGGCTTCTTCTGGGGTCGTAATATCGCCGTTGCCGATGATAGGAATATGGATGCGGGGATTGTTCTTCACCTCTCCGATGAGGCTCCAGTCGGCTTCTCCTGTGTACATCTGGCTTCGGGTTCTGCCGTGGATGGTGAGTGCCTGGATTCCGCAATCCTGCAACTGCTCGGCAAGCTCGGTGATGATGAGGTTCTCGCAATCCCAACCCAGTCGGGTCTTCACGGTTACGGGCACGTTTACCGCCTTCACCACTTCTCTTGTAATATCCAGCATCAGCGGAATATTCCGGAGCATTCCGGCTCCCGCACCCTTTCCGGCAACCTTCTTCACCGGGCAACCGAAGTTAATATCAATCACATCCGGCTTCGCCTGTTCCACGATCTTGGCAGCTTCCACCATATCTTCGGTAGTTCTGCCGTAAATCTGAATGCCCACAGGGCGTTCCTCATCGCTTATCGTAAGCTTGCTGACTGTGCTCTTGATGCTTCGCACCAAGGCTTCCGCCGATACGAACTCAGTATAAACCATGGCAGCTCCGAATCGCTTGCAGAGCATGCGAAAGCCAATATCTGTTACGTCTTCCATCGGAGCGAGGAAGAGGGGCTGAGGCCCAAATTCTATATTACCTATTTTCATCTGAATCTTTCTGTTCTGTTTTTGCGGCTGCAAAGTTACATCTTTTTTTTGAGATTACCAAGCATCACCTTGAATGATGATGTTTTTGCAAGTATTGTTTTTTAAAAATCACGCTTTTTAGGTATTGCATCGTATCGGTAAGTTTTGTACCTTTGCAAAAAAAATAGATATGTGCAATTTTATGCTTAAACGCAATTCTCTAGGGCTAGTTGCGCCATAATATTATAGCTCTATAAATTATAATAAAAATGAAAAAAAAGTTAAGTTTGTTATTCCTAGTTTTGGGATTAGTTTTGTTTTTCTCATGTACGGATGATGATTCGCAAGTTGAGAAAGTGCAAGGCAGCAAGGTGTCTTCATTTATTGTGTCTCCAGATTCTGCAATTGCAATTTCTAATCAAGCTATTCGTGCTATTTCTGAAAATAGCGAAACTCGAAGCTTACAAAGTAAACGACAAGTTAATAGTGTGAAATTGGTTAATCTTGCTTCAAATATATGCGATTTCTGATACTGGTAATATCGCAATTTCAGATACTATTACGAATAAAAGTCTGGCATTATTCTTTCATGGAGTAGAAAGTGATATGGGAAGTGTTGCAAGCGATACTCTTCTATTAAGCAATAGTGGTGGTAATGGCTATTTTTATTTGAATAATGGTCAGCTTGGTGGTTCTGCCTCATTATTTGCTGGTGGAGATAATGGTAATCAAGCCACAAATAAGTATAAGGATTTACAATATATAGCAAATTTTAGGATTAATAGAGATAAAGAAAGGGTTAATTTATGATGAAAAAAATAGTATTAATGCTTTTTGCAGTGCTGTTTTCGTTTTCTAGTTGCAGTAGTGATGATGATCCAGCCCTTGTAGGTAAAGGGGAAATAATGGAAATATCGGCAGAAAATGCCACGTTGGATAATTCTAAAGGTGAAGCAACTCTGTATATAGATGTTCCTGCGGCAGGAAGCACGTTTCGTTTGAAAGTTACTAATTATGATGATTGGTGGATACATTCGTTTTCTGTAAAAGAACTGTCGAGTAATAGTTATGTATTAGTCCCTAAAACAGACAATAAAAAAGTATCTTATAAAGATTGGTTCAATGCTATGGTTGCTTCCAATCAGCTTAAATGTACTATTTCGGAGAATATATCTTCTGTACCTCGTACCATAAAAATGGAAATGACAGTAGGAGATGTTTTTGAGACAATTTATATAGTCCAAGCTGCTCCAAGTAAGTAAATTTGAAATAAAAGGGATGAGAAAGACTGATTGTGCCTTTCTCATCTCTTTATTTTACTTCAAAAGATGATACATTCCTCCTGCCAGGGTGCGGATGATTCCCTTCATTTCCATCTGGAAGAGGAGGGAGGTGAGACGGGAGATGTCGATGTTCGATTTCACACTGATAAGATTGATCTGAAGATCATTGGTCTTCGAGAGGATGCTGACGATGAGCTCCTCTTCGGGCGATAACTCCGGGAAGAGGCTGCGCTCGATGCCTTGCTGCTTGGCTCGCATCAGCGTAGCATCATCCTGCCATCCCATATCCTTGATGAAGTCGGCGGCACTGGTGATGAGACCTGCCCCGTTGTTTCTTATCAGATTGTTGCACCCCTCGCTATATGCGTCCCCGATACGGCCAGGAAAGGTAAAAACATCCCTGCCGTAGGCTTGGGAAATTTCGCAGGTGATGAGTCCTCCGCCATGGGCGGCGCTCTCTATCAGGATGCAGGCATCCGACATTCCTGCCACGATGCGGTTGCGGCGCACGAAGTTGATTTTATCTGCATTTGTTTGGGTGAGGAATTCTGTGAGCAAACCGCCTTGCTCTATCATTCTGGCAGCCGTTTCCCGGTGCTGGCGTGGGTAGAGGTCGTCGAGACCATGAGCCAGTACGCCTATGGTTTCGTAGCCGCAGGCGAGTGCCTGGCGATGAGCCACGATATCCACGCCATAGGCTAAGCCGCTCACGATGAGCACACGAGGTGAGAGCTGCTTCAAATCCGTAATAAAGCGGCGGATAAGGTCCTCGCCGTAAGGAGTGCAGTGGCGTGTGCCCACGATATTGATAACCCGCTGCTGGTTCAGGTTGGCATTGCCTTTATAGAAGAGCATGAGCGGCGCATCATCGCAATCCTTGAGTCGCTGCGGATAGCGGTCATCGTTCATCGTTATCGGTTCGATACCATATCTTATGTCGTACTCCAGTTCTACCTCGGCTCGCTTTCGAGCCTCGTCGCAGTTTTGGATAGCGTTCACGAGTTTATCCGAGGCATCGGGCAGGATGTCTCTCAGGTCGTTCTTATGCTCAAGGATGAGCGTGGCGGAGCCCACCTTTCTATATAGCTCCAGCATTCCCGCAAGGCTGAAATAATTCAGCCTTGTTAGGAGGATAGTATTTAATATTTCCTGTTGGTCACTCATAATCTTAAAAAATAATTAGTTATCTCTTCAAGTATTCATACCCAATCCTGCACCTCAGGCATTCCTTCTTGTCGCAGTATTCCTTCTTCAGCTGGATAAGCGCCTGGCTATCCCCGGCGTTCTCCACCTCCAATCCGCACTGCTGCCACATCCTTACTATATGGTTATTCTCAGCCTTCAGCTCCTCCAGGAAATCGAAGGCACGGTCGCAGTATTTCTCCTCGCCACGGTGTCTGCCGTAGGCAAAGAGGATGGGAACCACGGTGTTGATGATGAGCAGATTGAGCGAGAAAGGGGAGAGGTGCTTCTCGTTGCGGATGCTCGTGCTGCCGAAGGTATAATGGGTTTCCCAATACTCCGTAACGCTGGTTGAGAGCACCTTCTTTGCCTCCTTCACCGTGGTGGCTTCCAGCAGCTGGCTTAATCCCGCACGGCGGTTATAATAAAGATTCGCCAGCTGCGAGATGCGGATGTGCGGGAAGTTCTGCGGACGGAGTCGCAGGAATCGCCACAGCTTGTAATCCATCGGCTGCAGCGAGAACTTGTGCGAGAGATAAAGATACTCATTTCTCAATCTCGCAAAATACCCGTCGTTCAAGGCATCCTTCTGATACCTTTCGGGAATGGTGTTCAGCTCCAGCAATCCCGCCTGCCCCATGAAGATAGCCTCTATCTGGAAGAGGTCATCCCGGTGATGATCCACCGCCCTCAGAGGCAGCTTCAGTGCCCACTGCTCAAAGGCATCGCCATTGATTCCGAAACCATAGTTTCTGGCCAGAGTCACGAAGTAAGCATTCTCCCAGTCGCCGTTGCAGCGTCGTACACGCTCCTCTATCGCCTCCGTCTTCTGCGAAAGGCGCTCGGTTTGCAGAGCACTCATCCACGAATGCACGGTGAGTTTCGAGAGCGATGGAATAATCTGATAACAAGGAGGATACTGGTCGATGGTGAGCAGCTCCTGATAGTGCTTCAGTACATGATCTGGAATATCGAGCTGCATCTGAACCAGCAGGGCACCCTTCGAGTTTCGGGCTTCCGTATCGATGGTGCCGCAGACGTGCAGAATCACGTTGTCGTATCTCTCATCCTTGTCGTGGGCATGAAGATACCAGTCGCTCGCCTTGTCGTGAATCTCCACGTTGCCCACCCACAGCGTACCGTTAATCTTGATTTTAGCGTTGAAGAAATCGGGCCCTGCATTGCGGTTGTGCAATCCGGGGTCGATGACTTCCACCTGCCTGTGGTCGGTGGTGGAAAGAGGGGAGAGCGGGAAGAGTTTGTGCTTCCACACATAGTGAAGTAGTTGCTCCATGTTGTTTCGGCTTTATAGGGTTTATGGGTTTATAGGAATGCCTCTTTCGGAACGCAAGTTCGGAAGCTCGTGTGCGGAAGGGGTATTGAAAATCAGCTGTTAACCTGTTAACTGTTAACTATTAACTCTCAACTATCAACTCCCCCCAAGGTATTTCTCGAACGCCTTGTCGTAATCCTCGCTGTTGCCCAGCTTGCCGTTGATGAGGCAAACCAGCTCAACGGTGGCCTTCAGGCAGAGCTTCTCATCGCTGGCACGGAAGATGTCCTGGTGGAAAACATATCTCACGCCCTGCTTCTCCAGCCACAAACGCGAGAAGAACTCATCATCGCATTGCAGCGGAACCTTGTACTGCAGGTTCATTCTCGCCACCACGGCATCCACGCCCTTATTGTGCATTTCGGCAAAGCTGAGGCCGCACTCCTTCAGAAAGAGATGACGGGTATGCTCCATGTAATGCAGATAGTTGGCGTTGTTCACAATGCCCTCAATATCGCACTCGTAATCCCTCACTTCCATCTTCGTCTCAAATATGTATTTGCTCATCATTTTCTCTTTTTTAGTTACTAAATGAGGCTAAAAGCCCTAAATCACTGCAAAAATAACCAAAATTTTCTATTTATTATAATAATAACCCGTATTTTTCAAGGTTTTTCGAAGAAAAATGTGTATTTTTGCATAAGAAATGAGTAAAAAACAAATAAAATTTGGATAAAGATGAAAATAGCTTTGATTGGCTACGGAAAGATGGGACACATGATCGAGGAGATCGCCCTGCAGCGTGGCCACGAAATCGTATGTAAGATTGACGTGAATAACCCTGAGGATATCGACAGTCCGGAGTTCTGCTCTGCCGATGTTGCCATCGAGTTTACTAACCCTACTGCCGCCTACGGCAACTATCTGAAGGCATTCTCTCACAACGTGAAGGTGGTTTCAGGTTCAACAGGTTGGATGAAAGACCATAAGGAAGACGTGGAGAAGCTCTGCGCTGACGGCAAGCAGACCCTCTTCTGGGCGTCTAACTTCAGCATCGGAGTAGCCATCTTCTCTGCCGTAAACCGCTATCTGGCAAAGATCATGAACGGATTCCCACAGTACTCCGTATGCATGCAGGAAACCCACCACGTACACAAGCTCGATGCGCCATCAGGCACAGCCATCACACTGGCCGAGGAAATCATCGACAACATCGATAGAAAGAAGGATTGGAAGCGTGGCGTAACCTACTGGACAGAGGATGGCCATCACGATGAGGGCGATGCTAACATCACCGACGAAGATTTGGTAATCAACTGCGTACGAGATGGCGAGGTTCCTGGAATTCACGCCGTGATGTATGATTCAGATGCTGATATGATTACCATCGAGCACAGTGCCCACTCACGCAAGGGCTTCGCCCTGGGAGCCGTTCTTGCAGCAGAGTTCACAGCCAACCATTCAGGTTTGCTCACCACATCAGATTTATTTAAGTTCTAATAAATCTAATAAATATGATTGATAAACAGAAACAAAACCTCAATATGAAGGTGCAGTGGGCGAAGTTCGCAGTGGTTCTCGCCCTCTACCTCCTCTTCCTGATATGGGTTGAGAGCTGGCTGGGACTCATCGTGGTTCCGTTCATCTTCGACGTTTACATCACCAAGAAGATTCACTGGCAGTGGTGGAAGGATGAAGAAGGCCCCGTGCGCTTCATCATGAGCTGGGTAGATGCGCTGGTGTTCGCTCTTGTAGCGGTTTATTTCATCAACCTCTTCTTCTTCCAGAACTATGTGATTCCGTCATCTTCTCTCGAAAAGAGTCTCCTCACGGGCGACTATCTCTTCGTGAGCAAGGTAAGCTATGGTCCTCGCATCCCTGAAACCCCGCTCACTATGCCATTAACCCAGCACACCCTGCCGCTGGTTAACGTGAAGAGCTACGTGGAGTGGCCTCACTGGGATTACCGCCGCGTAAAGGGCTTGGGCAACGTGAAGCTCAACGACATCGTGGTGTTCAACTATCCTGCCGGCGACACCCTCTGCAACGAGGAGCGCTATCAGGCGAATGATTATTATCAGATGGTTTACTCTATCGGTGACCAGCTTCTGGAGCAGAACGGACAGCAGCAGGATGTTCGCGTGCTGAACCCATTGCAGCAGCGTCACTACTTCGAAAAAGTGTATGCTGCCGGTAGAAACTACATCGCCAGCATGCCGGGCGAATATGGCGACATCATCAGCCGTCCTACCGACCGCCGCGAGAACTACGTAAAGCGCTGCGTGGGCTTGCCGGGACAAACCCTGCAGATCAAGAACCGCATCGTTTATCTGAACGGAAAGGCAAACAAGGAGCCTGATAACGTGCAGTATACTTATAAGATGAAGCTCAAGGGCGAGTTCCCAATCGACCTTGCCGATGAACTGGGAATCACCAACGAAGACCTGCTGATGTATAATCAGAGCGGCGTGATTCCACTCACCAAGAAGGCTTACATGGCTCTGAAGGCGAACAAAAACCTGGTAGAGAGCATCTCCATCAACACCGATGCGAGATACGGCGACCTCTATCCGCTCAACGCCTATACCGGCTGGACTTGCGATAACTATGGTCCTGTATGGATTCCGAAAAAGGGCAAGAGCATCGCTCTGACGCTGAAGAACCTGCCAGTATATGAGCGCTGCATCAAGGTTTACGAGGGCAACGACCTCAAGGTAGACAGCCAGGGCAACATCTTCATCAACGGCAAGCTAGCGAAGAGCTACACCTTCAAGCTCGATTACTACTGGATGATGGGTGACAACCGCCACAACTCAGCCGATAGCCGCTACTGGGGCTTCGTGCCAGAGGATCACATCGTTGGCAAGCCAATCTTCATCTGGTGGAGCCACAGTCCTGACCATCCGGGCTTCTCAGGCATCCGCTGGAACCGCCTGTTCAACTTCGTAGATAACATCAAGTAATAGAAAGATAGATTGAAAATCGCAGTTAAATTCCTAATAGCTTTAGGCTTGTCGCTGCTCCTGGTATGGGCGGTGCGAACCTATGCATTCACTGTCTTCACGGTGCCCGCCGGGGGTCTCCCTCCGCATTTGGAAGAGGGCAACCGGGTGATAGTGAATAGGATTGACTGCGATTTTTTCAATCGTGGCGAGATAGTGGTTTATGCCGATTCCGTGGCCCTTCCGCTCCGCAACCAGGGCCTCAGTCAGGGTCGCAATCCACGCTTCAAGCGAGTAATCGTAGAATATTTCATCGGGCAAATAGAGAAGCTCCCTGGCGATACCCTCCGCATCGGCAAGGCGAGCTACATCATCCCCATGGAGTGCTGCAAGCGCTGCGGCTGCAAGGATTGCCGCTTCTATCTCCTGAAGACGCCTGCCGGTGAGCAGCTGGTTCACAAGCATCAGATGATAGGAAAAGCCTATAAGCTATTTTGAGAATAAACACATTATTAATGAGAATAAACACATTATTAATAAATACATAAGAATTTGAAAGCATTATTATCCTCCACCTATTTCGGCCCCATTCAGTGGTATCAGAAGCTGAACCGCTACGACGAGTGCCTGATAGAGCGCCACGAGAGCTTTATCAAGCAAACTTATCGCAACCGCATGCTCATCCCAACCACCAACGGCCCCCTCTCGCTCACCATCCCCACGAACCACAACACATCGCTGGCGATGAAAGACATCCGCATCTCCGACCACGCCAACTGGCGCCATGTACATTGGAATGCGCTCCTCTCCGCCTACGGCGAGAGCCCCTTCTTCGAGTATTACCAGGACGACATCCGCCCCTTCTACGAGAAGAAATACGAGTTCCTCTTCGATTTCAACATGGAGATTACAGAGAAGATGATAGAACTTCTGGATATCCGTCCCAAGATTTCAATCACCAACGAGTACTTTTTAAGTGAAGAACGAAAAGTGAAGAGTGAAGAATTCAACAGCTTTACTAAGCATAAAGTTGAAAGTATCAAGGATTTCCGCGAAGCCATTCGCCCCAAGAAACCGCTCCCTGATGCCGAATTCGAGTCGAAGCGCTATTATCAGGTGTATGAGCAGAAATTTGGTTTCCAGCCCAACATGAGCATCCTTGATCTTCTCTTCAACGAAGGCAACGAGGCGATATTCTACCTATAATAATAAGGTAGAGTATCGCCTCGCTGCCTTTAAAAAAGCTCAGTTATTCATTTATTACTTGAGTTATAGTTAATATCTTGGGCGCAATGGAACTAAAAAACGAAAAAACGAGCTCCCATCCCCATGGAAACTCGTTTTTTTCATAATTTATTTGTATAAGTAAAAGATGATGATAAAACGTTTCACAACGTCTTTTTGTTTTAACTGATGCAAAGGTACAAACTTTTTGTGTCTTCTTTTCGTAAAGATTGCCTTTTTGTGGTATAAATTCTATTATTTTGCCACATAAAAAACAGAATTTACCCCCTGTTTAGTTAAAAATCCACCTTTTTGCGCTATTTTGTGGTAGCAAATCCCCAGAAAAAGTGCCTGAATTTGCTGTTAACTTAGAAATAGTACCCCAGCTTTGCGCGCAAGCCATTGTGATCGATGCCGAATCTATATTTGCCGTCCCATCCTGCCGGCTGCTTATAAGAGGTGCTAATACCGCCAAAACTCACGCCAGCCGACCAGTGCTTGCTGAGCAAGTATTCGCATCCCATTTCCGCATAGACCCCAAAGCCATCCATGGTGTTGAAATCATCGTCTGTGCAGGCGTAGCCAAGGCTCAGCACCATATTCCAGATGAAGCGCTTGTTGGTCTTGTAGGCCATTTTGTAACCCGCACCGACGAAATAGTTCATGATCACATCGTTGGCATCGTTGCCGAAGCCAGTAGGGATTCCCACCTTGGTTCTGCTGCCCACAGCATTGATGGAGAAGCCCATATAAAAAGGACGGCGGTAGGCGTTCGGCTGCTTCCACAGATTCCACAGATGGGCGTATTCCAGGGTAACGTCGAAGCCCGTAGGTGTTCTGTTCAGGCTTTTGCCGTTAGCCGTAAGAATTTCGTTGCTGAGCCATGAATATCCGCATCCGGCGCTGATGCTGTTGGAAGGCAGGAGATGCTTCTCGTATTCAATCTGGTTTAATTCAGAAAGAGTACCGATGGTATTTCTTTCGGTATTACTTTCGGTGAAACCTTCGGCGTTTTTGGCAACTGCAGGCGAGAAACTCGTCAGGCTTACCCACAACAGTAGCGTCGCTGAGGCGCTTGCTGCTAATTTTGCTACTGATTTTGAATTCATACGTTTTATCTGTTTATACGTTTATACTAAAAAAATAATAGTTAATATCCGGGCGCAAAGGTACAAAAAAATACGGAAAACCACTTCAATGCGTTAAAAGAATTCACTTCAATACGTAAAAAAGAAGCGTAAAAGCGTAAATGGATGCGTCAATGTGTAAAAAAGAAACGCTAATGCGTATAAATCTTCATCCCAGGCGGCTAGGGCTATTTCTCGTTTGAATCTTTTTTATATCTTTGCAGGTAGAGTGATATAATCTTCATTATTAATAACTTATAAATTTACTGTTATGAGAAGAATAAAATTAATCCTTTTCCTCTTCCTGTTTTGCATAGGAATACAGCCAGCTTTGGCAGAGGGAAGAGATCTTCTTTTTGAGGAGACCTTTGAAAAAGTAGTGGGAACTTCTGATGGTAAGACTAAGCTGAATCCATCGCAGTTGGATAACCCCTCGGGATGGACTTTTGATAATGTCTATGCCGGCGAGGGTAATCTGATTATCAAGGAAGGAGGAAGCATAACCCTACCGGTGATTCCTGAACTTATCGGCAACGCCTGTTTATCTGTCAATGCCATTCACTGGCATAATCCCGATAAGGAATATGATGATGATGACCCATTTTATTGGGATTTCCTGGCAAAAGTAAATGTATCTATTTCCAACGGCAAGCTCAGTTCTGATGAATGTGGCGAAGAGAGGATAAAAATGTATGGCGTAGATGGAAACAGTCGTTTGAAGATTACTGCGCCAAATGATATTGTGCTGCGCAGTGTTTCTGTTTATTATCCATTTGGATCTTCTGGTGGGCACTACATCAGATTCTCGCATGAGGCAGGACCTTTCTACGAGCCATTTGATTTAACGCTCAATCCATGGAATATTCAGGTTGATGATGGCGACAGTATATATAACATCACCGTTTATACATTAGATGGTTCTATGCCAAACCACCATTCCCAGCGTTATCATAAAGATGATAAAATCCATATCGCCTCTACCACTACGGTGCGTGCAGCCATGATTCTGGCAGACGGGTCAATGAGGTATAATGATCCTATGACCTATACTCTGACGAAGCGATATGACATCAACGAACAGCCGGAGAATACCTATCAGATAGAGGTAAAGCCGGGTCAGCTGAAAAAGCAGCTTCTCGATTTGGATCCTGATGAGGTAAACGGACTTGTGCTTACCGGCACCATGAATGGTGAAGACCTGAAGTTTCTTGCCGATGCCCAAGGACTCGTAGGAAGCCTTGCTTATCTTGACCTGGAAAAGGTGAAGTTTGAGTATGATGAAACTCTGTATAGATCATATTCTCCACCTAAAGACTTTCATGCAGATGCATATACATATAATTATATCTTCAGCAAGGAGAATCGTACAGTACAGGTACCTGCAGGATTTGGTCGTAAGCGATACGACTGCTACCGTAATAACTTGGCAAGAGCATTTTTCAGAAACAGAAGTCTTGTAACGGTGAAACTTCCTGAAAGCATGACCGAATTAGGAGAAAATATTTTCGATGATTGCAAAGCGCTAAGAGGTGTGAAGCTCCCAGAAGGAGTGGCCCACATAGAAGGAGCAGCATTCCAGGGCTGTAATATTTTGGAAAAGTTAAATTTCCCTGCGAAACTTACTTCTGTGGGGGATAATGCCTTTCGGAGTTGTTTAAGTTTGGAGTTGGATAATCTTCCAAATAGTCTTCTGTATGTTGGCCGAGAAGCATTCTGTGATGTTCCGTTGAAGGCTCTTAAGTTAGATAGAAAAGTGGAGATGGGCGCAGGCGCCTTTTCTAATACTCCGATTACCGAAATCGAGATGACAACGCCATGCGATAGTATCCGGGAGGGTACATTTAGAGACTGCCCGAATTTGACGAAGATTACGATAGGAGAGGGCTTGAAGTATATTGGCTATAGTGCCTTTAGTAATTCGCCAGTAAAGGAGGCAAATCTACCATCTACACTTCGTGATATCAGTTCTTATGCATTCCTTGGTTATAGTTCTTACTGCCCGTTTATCAACGATATCCAGCCAGAGAATCATATCCGCTATATTGGTAAAGTGGCTTATCAGTGTGTAGATAGAGACCTCGAGGAATATACTATCAAGGATGGAACCGTAACATTGGCAGATGAACTTTTTGAAAGCTCGCAAGGAAATGCATTCCATATCCCAGCTTCTGTGGAGCAGATTGGTAACAGAGCTTTTGCCTATACGCAAATAAAGGCTCTGCCTGAAATGCTGGGACTCAAGCGAATTGGTGGTGAGGCATTCTACGGATGTAAGAATCTTAAAAAGCTAACCATTCCTGAAACGGTGGAGTATATTGGTGGTAGTGCTTTCTATGGTTGCTCAAATATTTGGAGCCTTACCTATAATGCAATCAATGCCGAATGCGAGTCTTTTATGGAACCAAATGCACCTCTGGAGAAGATTGTCATAGGCGATAAGGTGCGTCGTTTGCCGGGAGGAATTTTCTCTGGTAGAGAGTTCACTGAGGTAGCTCTTCCTTCTTGCTTGGAGCGAATAGACGATTATGCTTTCAGTGGATGCGAGAATCTTACAACCATCAATTTATCTGATAGCATCAGATATATTGGAGATAATGCATTCTCTGGATGCAAGAATCTTACAAGCATCAATTTATCTGATTGTATCAGATATATTGGCAATAATGTATTCTCTGAATGCAAGAATCTTACAACCATCAATTTATCTGATAGCATCAGATATATTGGAGAAGGTGCATTCTATGGCTGTTCTTCTCTGAAAAATATCCACTGGCCACTTCGTTTGACAACGATAGGAAATTATGCATTTAGACAAACGGCCTTAGAGACCATTTCTTTGCCAGAAGGCGTTACGAGTGTAGGAATCAATGCTTTCCATAATTGCCCTTTTGCTAAGACGGTTTATATTCCTTCTACGGCTAATGTCGAGGATAATTGTAGCTACTATTTTGAGTAGGAAGAAGGGGTAAATTGCGTGATAACTTGCATGTCGCCAATACCTCATCCAGATGCTAAACTTTGGAATAAAGGCGTTGCTGCCATCAAGGTGCCTGCCGAATTGGTAGAGCAGTATAAGGCTCAGTTCCCAGATATTGCTGATAAGGTGATGGCAGTTAACCAGGTGGGTGTAATGGATAAGGATTCTAAAACTTCGTTTGCTGCAGGCATTTCAGAAGAAGCTGATTTGGGCGATGCGGTGATTGGAGATGTTTATGTTACAGTGGGCGATGGTGATGGCTACGACAGTACTGATGGAAGTATCGTGCTCAATTCTACCATGACAACTGCCGAAGTGGCAGGAATAGGCAGCTTGGCACCAGGAAAATCGGATATTGCCAATCGCTTTAATGGATTAATCGTAAAGGTGAATGCCGGCGACGGAACGATGGTGATAGATTGCAAGACTGTGGGTAAAAACACGCTCAATGTAAAGGTGGGCGAGGCGGAACCACAGGCCTTTGTTAAATCGGATAGGGGAACCATCGAGGTGGCTTATCGTGTAGATAAGGAAACTTGCGTTTATATCTATGGAGCCGAGCAGGAGGTGGCTGATGATACAGAAGCTGCAAAGGCTCACCAGGTAGCGGCTTGCCGCCCATTATCACGAGCTGCGGCACTTTCGGCTTCGGCTTCCGAAAACTGCGTGAAGATTTATGCCGTAGGCGTATCTCAGTCAACGGGCATCAATCATACTTTGATAGATGGCAATTCGCCTATCATTGGCTATTACACCTTGGATTGTGTGAAGATAGAGCAGCCTAATGCTCCTGGCATTTACGTAGTTCGTAGAGCCGACGGAAGTAATTATAAACTGGTGATAAAGTAGATTGTAATTGTCTTAAACTATGCCCTTAGAAGCATCAACGGTGGTGTTTCTAAGGGCATCTGATTTTGATTTCGCATGGGGAAATGATGAAAATGTAACGTTAAAAATCCTAACTCATAGTTTCCTTAAGGGAAAATCATAGTTTCTTTGCCAGAAAGTACATATAAAAAGTGTTTGAGAGAAGAATGAGGAAAGTTTACTGGTAATCAGTTACTTTCCTCATTTTGGTTAAAAGTGGCGAGGACAGACGAAGACAGGAATACGACAAGATGAGACAGAGGAACGTTACCTATCCGTAACCTATACCCCAAATGGGGAATGTTGAGGTTCGGAAGAATAAAGAAGGTTACGAATTGAATTTGAATGCTCTGATTTATAGTGAGTTACTGATGAGCAACGTAAGATTTTTGGTTACGAACCAAATTTGCCGTGTTCTGCCGTGAAATGCGTAGCAAGAAAAGACTCTTCATATATTAATTTTGAACGCAAAAAAGAATGACGTTATGAAGAGTACATTTTCAATTATCTTCTACCTCAAAAGACAGGTAGTAAAGAAAGACGGTACTGTTCCAGTTATGGGACGTATCACAGTGGACGGAAGACAGGCACAGTTCAGTTGCAAGATGACTGTGAATCCCAATTTGTGGGACACCAAGGGCGGACGCATGACTGGAAAAAGTATGCAAGCCTTGGTGGTGAACCGCAAACTGGACAAAATGCGTGTGAGTATCAGCAAGCATTATCAGGAGATAATAGATCGAGACAACTTTGTCTCTGCCGACAAGGTTAAGAACGCTTTTCTTGGATTGGAGTATCGCTGCCATACCTTGATGAAAGTCTATGAGCAAAGCAGGGATGAAATAGAAAAACAATACAAGGCTGGCATGAAATCTTTGAGCACAATCACAAAATATAGAATCGGTTGTGCTTACGTGGGCGAGTTTTTGCAGTCGCATTATCGTGTAAAGGACATTGCCTTGAAAGAATTGTCCCTGCCGTTTATTACGAACTATGAGACATTCCTTAGAATAGACAAGCAACTGAAGATAAATTCCGCAATGGTGTTTGTCCGTAATCTCCGTGCCATGATTTTTCGGGCGATTGATAACGAGTGGCTCGTCAAAGACCCTTTCAGACGATACGAGTACAAGAACGAGGAAACAACAAGGGAGATTCTGACAAAAGAAGAAATTCACCTGTTGATGGAAACTCCTATCACCAGAAAGCATATGGGGTTGGTGCGTGACTTGTATCTATTCTGCTGTTTCACAGGTCTCGCATTCATTGACCTGTACAACTTGAAGGAAGAGAACATCAAGACATTTTTTGACGATGGCGAGTGGATTGTTATCCACCGACAGAAGACAGGAACGGAAGCCGACATCAAGTTGCTTGACTATCCCAAGCAGATAATGGAGAAATATCGTGGATTGTGCAAGGATGGCAGAGTCTTTCCTGTACCACCTTATAGAAGTTGTCTGCGTTCGCTCAAAAGATTGGGAAAGAAATGCGGTATCACCAAGCCACTTTCCTGGCATTGTGCAAGGCACTCGTTCGCAACCTCGGTTTGCCTCTCCAATGGTGTACCAATAGAAACAGTAAGTTCCATGCTTGGTCACAAAGACATCAAGACCACGCAAGTGTACGCCAAGATTACCAAGGAAAAGTTGAGCAAGGATATAGAAAAGTTGTCCCAACAACTCAATCACATTGAGGAATTCACATTCGGGAATATTTGCAGCGATAATACGAACACAAAAAAGGCATAGTATGAAACGACAAGTGATAACAATACAAGAAGATATGGTCATCTACGCCCCACATCATGGTGAGGTGTGGATGACAGTTTGGGAGATTGCCGAACTGTTGAATGTAACAGGGACAGCAGTGAAGAATACCATCAAGCGCATTTGGAAACAAAGTGTACTGAAAGATTTCCAGCATTCTCAATACATCAAACTTGAAAATGGATATTCTGCGCATGTCTATGATATGGAAGTGATTATCGCCATAGCACTTCAAATGGATACATACCAAGCCTTGTTGTTCAGACAATGGTTTATCAGTAAGGTTGTAAACCGCAAGGATTGCCATGCAGAGCAAGTAAAACACGAGTATCCGATGATTATTGTGATGAACGGAACGATGCCAAGAGGTGCAAGTTAGAATTTCTCATCTTTTAATAAGATTCCTACACCTTTATAATATAATAGCGTACAGGGGGAACGATTTTTGTCGTTGTACCCTGTACGCTATTTTTGTTTCGCTATTATGAAGCAGTACCCTCCCCTTGTGAAACAGTGCCGTCGATTATCGGCTTGCGGTAATTACCAGTGAGAAGTGCTTGTATCTTGGATTCTGGATAGAGGGTTTTGCCACATAATATAATGTAGGGCAAGATGCCTTGTTTGCGATATTCCTGCAAGGTGCGGCGACTAAGCTTCAGGAGCTCGGAGAGTTCCTTGTCGGTGAGGTATCGCTCCCCATCCAAAGGTGGGCTGTAGGACTCGATGAATGAGGATAGCCAGTTGTTGGCTTTCTTCAAGGATTGCATGGCGGTGTCTATCGACTTGCTCTCATGCGTAAGAAGTTGGTTCATGTTCATTGTTTACAATTTGGATTAAGTGGTGAATATAAAATGTGTTGGCTCGCCCAGGGTAAAGTTTTCAGCCTTGCCTTGGGCGAGTTTGGTTTTATGCTATACCGATTTGATTCTGGCGATAAGCGGAACGATGGCTTTGACCTCTTCGGGACAGTAATAGAATTGGCGGCCTATCTGGGTATGCCCCAAGAAACGGCGGTCACGAAGTTTTTGTAAGGTGCGCTGGCTGATGCGAAGTTGCTGGCAGACCTCATGACCTGTAAGCCATTTGTTCAGACGCTTGCCGTTAGCCTTATGCTTCAACAACTCTACCTTCTTTACCA
>SKEU01000498.1_pt1 | contig 25454 bp, 19 predicted proteins | sample 4819571 | NCBI WGS metagenome assembly SKEU01 (sample SAMN11008801, study PRJNA524170) | human gut metagenome | biome: Human fecal sample; material: Feces; isolation source: fecal sample from pouch patient p8, p16 | host: Homo sapiens | place: Israel: Tel-Aviv | collected 2015-06-23
TTTATGGGTATACTAGTAACAGTATCCAAATTTACGATGGAGGAATTAGCGTGTCAGCACCCCTTTTTTCAGTGGTTGTACCAGCTTACAACCAGCACAAATTTATAGATAGCTGCTTGACTAGTCTACAACGCCAAACCTTGACAGACTTTGAAGTCTTCGTGGTTGATGATTGTTCGACTGATGACACTGGTGAACAGATTGCCGCGTTAATCAAAGGCGACGACCGGTTCCACGTGATCACTCACGCCCATAACCGGGGCGTCTCCGCAGCTCGTAACTCCGGTATGGCTGCTGCTAAGGGTAAGTACCTTTGCTTTGTCGATGGCGACGATTGGGTCGAACCAGACTTTCTGGCAACCTTCCTAGCCGCCTACCGGTCAGCACCCGATACCCAGCTCGTTGTATGCGGTCACTACGGTTACTTAGCCGTTCCGAGTCCTGCCAAAACATACAACCAAAAAGACTTGATTGCCAACATCAACTTTGGCACGGTTGGCGGTTTTTCGTGGAATAAAGCATTCATTCGCAGTATTATTACCACGCATCACCTCAAGTTCAACGAAGATATTGATTTTCTTGAAGACCAGTTGTTTGCCTTTCGTTACGCTAACTACGTACAGTCCTCCGAATACGTACCGGACCGGACTTACCATTACCGTTGGCGTTTTCGAAGCAACCTTGCTCACATTGGAATTCCATTCTTCACCGCTCGTCGTAAGATGATGAAGATTCTCAAGCAGGAAAACAAGCAAGTTTTGAACGAAGATTGGAATAATCAGTAGCAACGTTACGTTGCCATCGCCTCTAAAGGTCGGTAGCTGAAATAGCTATCACCCTTTAGGGGATTTTTTGATACCTAGCATAATCGGCTACGATGACCAGAAGATGCGCAATTATTCGAGGCTAGTAGCCATCCACTCGCAGCCTCAAATGCGCTTTCGCCGCCGATTAAACCGACCGTGGCGCGAAACAAGCTAGCTGCTCAAGCTCTTTTTGATATCAGCGACAAAATAAAGTGGCAATTAACAATTAAAGACTTGTTGAATGACGAGTAACGCTTTACAATTGGACTATATTAATTAATTTGATGGGAGGGTTAGCGATGGCTACGATTCACTTATACTTAGTCCGTCATGGACAAACCAAGCTCAACGCGGCCGGCCGTTTACAAGGCATCTATGATTCGGAACTCACACATACCGGTGTGCGCTCCGCTCAACGGTTAGCCCGCATGCTAGCAGATGTTCATTTCGACGCTGCTTACGTCAGTGACTTGGGCCGAGCACAACAAACGAGTCGCATTATCACCGCACTCCATCCTGAAATAAAAAAGCCGACGATTGACGTCGGCTTACGCGAATTTAACTTCGGTGGGCTTGAAGATACCAGAAACATGTGGATCGTCAAGCAAGTCCAAAAACAATTGGGTATTGGAACGTTTGTTAAGTTGATGTTGAGTCGTGAACGCTTCGCCACCCTACTATGGGTCTTTAACTCCCTCGACCAGACTCGTGGCGCCGAGACTTTGGTCGGTGTCACGGATCGAATCAGTAGCGCGCTACGACGAATCTGTTTGTATGAATCTCAGGATAGTCAGCATGACAAGAATATTCTTATCGTTTCTCACGGGCTGGTTCTCAGTGCATTCCTATACCAAATCAGCCCCCGTGAGCTTCCCACCCGACTCCTGAAAAATACAAGTGTTAGTCGCGTGGACTACCAAAATCGGCAATTCAAGTTGATCGACATTAATATCACCCCTAAGAAGCGGGCCTAGTTGTCTCGATGCTAACAGGTTGCGTGGTACAACTCGGAAATTGCAAGCGCGCCTGAATACCAAAAAAGGCTTTGATTTTGCGTTGTAATTCTTGACCAGTTGCATGCACTGAAGCTTCACTTGCATCTGGATCGCCAACTACAATTAAAATGCGACTGCTTTTACTATCCAAATTAGGCCTGATTGGGGTGGTAGCATCCGCTGAAAGACTGGCCCCCTGTGCCGTTAAATGAAGCTGAACCTGCTCAGTGCCAAGCGTATTCATATCCCACGCATTGATCTGCACTGGATGGCGCGCGTGAATCACTTGAAGCAAGTCTGCCAAAGCATTCTGCGGCTGAGCAACGGCAAGCCCTTGTGCAGCTAATTGTTTTTCAATTGCTGGATTCAACTCACGGTTATCAAGATTGCTCATCGACAAAATTGCTAATGGAATTTCCGTGGTAGTCGTCGGTAAAATTTCAATTTTCAACAGTTATCACTTCCTAAAAACACTTCAATACTAAGTGTGCCAAATTTGACGTAAAAGTCAATTACCACCACTTAAGTCATAGCGAAATTTTAATAATACCACAAAAGCGATTCCCACACACGTGAGAATCGCTTTTTTAATGGCCTTATTGTCCTCGTCGATACACCGATACGCTTGTAAGCTGACCTTACTTAGTCGTTGATAATGGGTGGGCCGCGAAGTATTTTTCTAAGAATAGTGCCAAACCATCATTATAATTCATATCAGTTACATAGTTCGCAACTTTCTTAACTTGTGGCAAGGCGTTGCCCATTGCCACCGATAAGTCAGCTTCTGCCATCATCCCAACGTCATTCAAACCATCCCCAAAGACAAACGTGTGGGCGGCATCGACATGTTGCTCACGTTGAATTTGTTTGACCGCCGTCCCCTTATCCGTATTCAGAGGAATCATCTCAATATTATTCGGGTTCGATGATGAAAGTCGCAACAATTTACTATTAGTGAGCTTTTCGCGGGCAGAATCCAGCCGTGACATGTCTTCACGACTGAGAATGACGCCGTTCGTAATCTGGTCCTCAATCGTGGCTAATTGCGTAAAGCTCTTCACTTCTTCATAGCCAATCGAGACTTCATCCGCATCAAAGTTAGCCGCATTACGAGCAACGAACCGTGGGATTTGTTCCGTATAGTAGGCCATGTCTGGCGTGAACAACATCATTGGTAAGTTATCACGACGTGCAATCAGATAGGCAAGCTCAACCGCAGCACCCCCGAGTTTGGTTAGCTCACGGCCCTGGGCACCATCGAACACCGCCCCGTTAGACGTCACCAAACGAACGTCAGCGTTTACTTTGTCTCGAACGATCTTCGCCAGCTCGTACATGCGCCCCGTAGCGATGTAAAATAACACGTCCTGCTTCTGAAACCGTTCAATCGTCGCTCGAGTTCGCTCCGAGACATATTGGTGATCCGTTAATAATGTTCCGTCAATGTCCATAAAGACTAAATATTTTGGCATAGTTGAACTCCTCCTACGTATTTACCTATATGTTGTGCTAGCTAACTGATCATCTGTGACATTCAGCTTGACTGCTTTTGCTGGGTTTGCCAATCAGTCGGTACCATCCTGCCATCGTCAGTAAATACGCAAATTGGCGTATCCGCACTGATGAGTAAGCCGGTTGGCCGGACTTGAATGGGCTTAAATTAAAAAGATGACGCACCGCCGCCTTTTTTAGCAATCATAATTAGCACAAGGCTTATTTACACTCCCAATTGTACGCTATTCCCTCCTATAATGGAAATCGCTTTCAAAACCGAACTAGCCACCGCATTTTCACCACGTAAGGCTAAACAATCTTAAGTTTAGAAGCTATTTAGAGCATTATTTGCCCTCATCAGCTTTATATACCAAAGAATTCAATCTCACTACTTGACATTCACCAGTCTAGCCGATAAATTAGAGAACAATTAATAAATGATGATAAAAAGCATTGAACAGTTCAGTAGTTGCCGGTCGTTAGCCTTAGCGAGTCTGAGATGGTGTGAGCAGACCTAATCCGGTATCACGAATATCGACTGTGAGTTGTATGGGTGAAATCAAGTAACCCGTACTGGTTAACACCCACTAACGTGTGGTACATCTTTCATGATGTGCTTAAGGTCAGTAATGTAAATTGCTGATGAATACCGGTGGTAACCCGCGCTCGCGTCCGGCAGACGACTTCGTCTGTCGGACGTTTTTATTTTCATTTATTAATAAATCATTTTAAAGGATGGTCATACATATGCATTTTACAGTACTCGGCGCAGGCGCCATGGGATTACGTTACGGTGTGTTATTACAAGAAGCAGGCAATCAAGTTGATTTTGTGGATACTTGGCAAGCAAATGTTGATCAAATTCATCGTCAAGGTGGCGTCTACGTGTCGCGCGATCACCAGAATCGACACTTAGTTCCCGTCAAAGTCTCAACTCCCGAAGATTATCACGATGATCCCGACGTGTGGGTCGTATTTACTAAACAGATGCAACTTGCTGATTTTTTGACTCGGACGGCCCACGCTTTTAATGGTCGCCAGTACGTGCTCACTTGCATGAATGGGATGGGTCACGTTGAAAAATTATTACACTACTTCAAACCCGAAAAATTATTAGCTGGGACCGCACTAGTCGCTACGGTCTTAAACGGCCCTGGTGATGTCGACTTCATTGGAGCTCGCGGCGCCGGCACCATGAATCTCGCCAATTATACGGAACACCCTGACGAAATGACCCACCGAATCGTGACAGAATTAGATAAATGCCAATTCCACCCTAATTTAACAACGAACTTCCGCGGCACCTTGCTGGCTAAAGTCGTCTTCAACTCAGTGGTCAACACCCTCTGTACCCTCTTTGAAATTACGATGGGCGAATTCGCGGCCTATCCAGGGGCTGATGAGCTGAGTCGTCAATTGATCGATGAAGCCTATGATGTCTGTGAGCGTGATGGTGTCACCATGTTGAATACCCGCGCGGAAGAGCTCGCCTCTGTCAACTACGTCAGCAAAGTGGCTAATCCCCTCCACTACCCATCGATGTATCAAGATATGTCTCATAATCGGCCAACTGAAGTCGACTATATCAATGGCTACCTCGTCAAGCTCGGCCAAAAGTACCATTACCAAGCAAAAACGCACGCGTTTCTGACCCATCTGGTTCACTTAGCCGAAACCACCCGCCAAACCAGTGCCACAACTGAACACACTACTGAACAAAATGCTCAGAACGCGACCGAACAGGCTAGTCAACAAGCAAGTGCATAACCGATTCCCCTTTTCTCAGCAAAATCATGTACAATGGAGGTTAAGTTGATTTTACTGAGGAGGCGGTTTGCTGTGCAAGTCAGTCGGGAATTCAAAGGTATCTTTCTTGCTAGTATCAGTGCGACCTTCTGGGGGATTTCCGGAGCCGTCGCACAAACACTTTTTGATACGACCGATATTAATTCTATTTGGTTAACGGGAATTCGCATGCTGGGTGCCGGAATCGCACTATTACTGGTCAGTTTGCTGACCCATGTTGATTTGTGGTCGATTTGGCGTCAACCCCGCGATCTCCTACAGATCGTGGCCTACACACTATTGGGTCTAATGCCGGTTCAGTTCACCTACTTTTTAGCAGTTGAAGCTAGTAACGCGGCGACCGGAACAATTCTACAATTCATGGGACCCGTGTTCATTGCTCTGTGGATGCTAGTCGCTCATCGGCAATTGCCGACCCGTGCAGAAGGCCTTGCAATTATTTGTGCACTACTGGGCTCATTCTTGCTCGTGACTCACGGCAACCCTCAGACCCTAGTCATCTCCGTCTGGGCGTTGATCTGGGGACTCTTATCGGGGGTCTCGTCCGCTACGAATACCTTGCTACCAACCAAACTACTTACTAAGTACGACCCAATGACCGTCAACACCTGGTCAATGTTGTTAGGGGGTATCTTGTTTAACATCGTTCAGCCAGTCTGGTCAATCCATATTCCACTGACTATGCTTAATATCAGCAAGTTGACCTTTGTTGTGCTGTTTGGAACATTGTTAGCTTTCCTATTCTTCTTGCAAAGTTTGCAATATATCCGGCCAACCGTTGTCAGTCTACTAGACGCTTTTGAACCTTTATCCGCAACCATCATTGCGGTGGTTCTACTCGGTGTCAGCTTCGGTTGGCTCGACATTCTGGGCAGTGTCCTGATTATTAGTACCGTCTTTATTTTGGCTATTGGGCAGGGTCCCAATGATCGCACGGCAGAGAATTTCAAGCAACCATAAACGATGACTCATAATTATGAAACCAGTAAAAGCCGGTTGTGACTAAGTCCTAGTCACAACCGGCTTTTACATTGCCGCTACCGTTACATATATTCAATTAATAACCACGATTCAGATCCACTTGGTTACGTACCAGCGTGCCATCTTTGACAAACTGTGCAAAGTTCGCCGCAAAGATTGGAAAAACGGTCGCCCGAAAGTGGGCAATTTGACCTGAAATATGTGGCGTAATCAGCACGTCATCTCGTTGCCACAACGGGTGGTCCGTCGGTAATGGCTCTGGTTCAGTAACGTCCAACGCTGCCATACTGAGTTGATGATGATCCAGGGCGGTCATTAACGCTGTAGTATCAACCGCCGGGCCACGCCCAATATTAATCAACATCGGTTGCTGTTTGGTCTGCTGAAATAATTCAGTACTAAACAAATGATGCGTTGTTGGCGTTAATGGCAAAGCGTTGACAATAAAGTTAGCCGTTGCTAACGCGTCAGCCGTCGCGGTAAATGCCACTGTTTCATGAAAATGATCAGCGGGGTGACCGGTCGTATTGACCCCAATCACGTGCATGCCTAACGCACTAGCCTTAGCCGCTAACGATTGCCCAATTTGGCCCGTGCCATATATCAACAACTGTTGCCCGGTCAAGGTAGATGTCGTCATTGGCAAGGCCCATTGCCGTGCCCCGCGCTGATTCAGCCAGGCCGCATGGTACCCCCGGACTACGCTTAACATCGCGGCTAAGACCGATTCACTAATCGCATCGGCGTGAATACCACTCGTGTTCGCAACCACCACCCCGGCCGCTTGCAATGCCTTTAATGGCAAATAATCGACGCCAGCTGAAATGACCTGTACAAACTTTAACTGATTGGTTGGCCGCGCTAGGATCGTCTTTAATAACGGATGATTACCATACATGACTTCAATTTGGTCGTAATCGGCCGCCGTGACCGCCGCCGCATCCTTGAACGTCCAGTCCGGATAAGTGGTTTGTAACTGTTGCAGCTGTTCAGGTTTGGTTGCTTGAGCCATCAATACCATTGGCATAACTTATTACCCCATTTCTAATTTCTTGATCAATACTTTTATCATACCACTATCATTCACTTGAACCGTAATGATCCACAACCGGATATTAGCTAAGATTGGCCAGTAAGTTAGGCTGACCCTTTTTTAGCCCACAGTTTGGTTTAAATCACAATGTTTGACGCTACTGCTGACAAACGGCTCGCAAAATACCAACAAAAAAGCGATGTTCGAAAGTCGCACTCCCGAGCATCGCCAATCGGTAACTAACCTAATTGGGTTTAATCGTTGACCAATTATTTAACAACCGCAAAGCCACCGGTCCAGCCGATTTGTTCACTGGCTGCTAATGTCATTTACATAAACCCCATCGCTTCAAGCTCACGGGCCCGCTTTAACTTACCTACATCCTTCACTTCTAACGGACTGTCAGCCAAGGCGCGGGTGAAGCGTTGCTTGGCGCTATCGTCATTACCAGCAACTAACACGGTTGTTGGTTCCTTACCATTGACCTGCCCACTCTGAAGCGTCGCCGCAAAAGTCGTATTGAAAGCCTTGAGCACCTGACTATCTGGTAGTTGCTGCTGTAATTCTTGGGCAGCCGAACTATCAGCTGGAACAACCAAGTCATCCCACGTGTCAAAATTCAAGGGGTTCGTGATATCAACGACGATTTTGCCCTTCAACTGAGTCGCGTACTGTTTAGCCAGCGCAGCTAAAGCGGGATAAGGTACCGCCATGATCACGATTTCACCGAGCGTTGTGGCTTGGTCCTTGGAACCATAATAAGTGACCTCGTGCCCAGCGATTTCAAAATTATGACCAATTGATTGCCCCATGTTGCCCTTACCAAAAATTGTGATTTCCATATCAAAACACGCCTCTTTCACTTTATAATTAATTTTATATTTACATTCTAACATTGATGTCCCATTTACATCACTTTTATGTCTGACAGTTACCGCAAACCGGTCGTCAATCGCCCTAGCTAGTAGTCGCTCCTTGAATGACGACAATTAGTGGAACTAATGGCTAATCAGCTCGGATATTCACCTGCCTGCACGCTTCCCAGGTTATTGACACGAGTCGATCAGTCACTAACGACCAAAAACCGACCAACTTAATTATGAATTAATTAAGCTGGCCGGTTTTTAAATTTTCAGTCGATCATCAAGTTTACTGGTCTGTTACCCCCAAAAATTAATTATTGCCCGTTGCCGTACTATAACCATCTGTAGAAGAAGCAGTGCCACCGGTCGTTGTTGAAGACGTATCTCCATAATTCGTCGTTGAGCTACTATCGGTGTTTGCACTATAACTGTAGCTAGGCGTACTTGAGCTTGACGTTGCCGAGCTCGTGTCCGTATCGTTGCTATAACTATGCGTTGAAGCCGAACTACTGTTGTCACTACTTTCACTATAAGTCGAATATGATGAACTCGACGATGATTCTGGTTCACTATAGCTATACGTGCTCGAACTTGAGGTTGAAGACGATGCGTTATTCGCTTTCGCCAACTTCTTGCGATCCGTAATCAACTTCTGGTAATCATCGGCCGCTAACTGCGACTTTTTGCGATAAGCTTTCAGGTTTGCAAGTACTTTATCGACTGTCGTTGACGGGGTCGAAGCCTTGAGTTTATTTTTCTTGTTATATAATTTTTGAAAATCAGCATCATAGCTGACCACTTTCTTAACCGTTTTTCCCGTTGTCGTAAACAACTTGTCATACTTCTTAGCAAAGTACGGCTTACTACTCGTTAAGCCAGCAGTCGTCAACCGCTGCTGACCCTTAGTAATGGTGTCCATGGTCACGTCGGTCTTAAGTAACCCCTTAGCGTTGCGTAAATCTTGGTAACTAGTCCGGACCGTCAACATCTTAGCAGCCGTATCATGCTGTTTCTGCAAACGGGTCTTTTCACTTGAATCCTTCATATTATCAATATTATTTTGCAACTTGGTCAAAGTCGAGCTTGAGGCACTCGCCCGCAAGTCCCGTTGGGCTGATGATGTATAAACTTGGTCCACGATCTTTTCCGCATTGGTTCGTGCCGCAGCTTGAGTGGCTTGCCCATGGTTCCACATGAAGAAAGCTCCACCAGCAGCAACAACCAGAATCGCAACACCAGCCAACATCAACTTCCAGTTATAGCGCCGAGCTGGCTTCTTAAGATGTGGATTCTTTTCATCCGTTTCTAACTCAGAAAAGTCACGGTCGTCATCCGGCTGATCATCATGTGGTAGCCGCTGTTCTTCGTGCCGAGCGACCCGTGACATGGTTGGCTTATTGGGCTGCTTGCCACCGTTGGGCTGCTGATCACCATACAACTCTTCACGTGATAATGGTAACTCAGGCTGCGTGTCATCATCCGCTTGTTCCGTCCCCTTGACCGCAATCCGCGGTTGCTGTTTACGAGCAACCGGTGGAATATGATCAGCTGGGATGCGCCTTTCGACCTTCGGCTGTTTAGCAGCAGTCGCTTGCGGATCCTTAGCGGTTGTGGCCGTGGCCTGAGATACCGCAGCCTTTGATGTCGCTGACTTGGGGGCTGTGGACTTCGGGGCCGTGGATTGTGCTACCGCAGATGCGGCGGCCGCGGCACTCGATGTCGAAGCACTAGACTGTTGACTGTGCGTCTTGGCCTGACTGGCAGCTTCCTGACTAGCACGCCGGGCCATCCGCGTCATTGGAACTTCCGACGTTGCCGCCGACTGATGAACCTTGGTACTTGCTGTTGTTTTAGCCACACGCTTCTGATCAGACACTGCGGTGCTGGTTGCTTGTGACGCTTCCTTAGCGGCCCGCGCTGGTGCCGATTGAGCCGCACTAGCTGTCGTCGAAGCTGCGTGCTTGGAACGCTGGTCACTTACTGCCTGTGATGAGACCGCGCTGGCCGTCTTTGGCGCCGCCTGACTTGCTGTTGAGGCCGGTTTAGTTGCGGCGGACTTTTTAGTTATTTGCGCGGATTCCGCCTTTGACGACGACTGAGAACCAGCCGAGCCTTTTTGCTTAACCGCACTAGTCGCCCCATGCTTGACGGGTGCCGCCGATTGTTTTACAGCCTGGCGATTGTCTCCGGAATGGCGCGCTTTTTTAGCCACCTTTTCTGGTTCAATTACTGCGTCAACAGGTTGCTTTTCGGCACTGTTATTCGCCGTCGAGCGGGGAATATTGACCGTTGATTTTGTTTCGGCTTCGTCCGCCTTTGATGCGGCCGAGTCTTTCAGATCATAGGCCAAAGGGATCTGTTCATTATCTTGTTCAGTACTATCATCGTCGGGAATTGGCTCAGTAATCGAATTCCAGAGCCGTCTACCCAATCCTTCTTTTTTATTTTTTCTAGACAAAACCAACGCTCCTCGCCAATTTATAATTTACATTAGATTCCTGGTTAAGCGCCGACCAAAAATTTTTATCAATTTCGGTAAAATAACCATTAATAGTTAAATTATAGCATGGAATTGGTTACTGAGAAACCACTGGTCAAGCGGATTTGTGAATAACTGCCCAATACCTTAAATTAAGGTTAAAACTCTGCTATAATCGGCTTATCAAGATATTTGAAAGCGAGGAGTTCATATGGCTACTGCGAAAGTTATTTTTGCTACCATTACCGGTAACAACGAAGACGTTGCCGATATTATTACTGAAAAATTTGAAAAGCTTGGGGTCGATGTTGCCAAAGAAGAAATCTCGCAAGCCGACGCAACTGAATTCAACGATGTTGATATTTGTGTTGTCGTCCCTTACACCTACGATGAGGGCGCCCTCCCTGAAGAGGGACTCGACTTCTACGAGGACTTACAGGATTTGGATTTAACCGGTAAGATTTACGGCTGTGCCGGCTCTGGCGATACTTTCTATGATGATGATTATTGCCGCGCCGTCACCGATTTCAGTAACGCGTTGAAGAAGGCTGGGGCTACTCAGGGTGCCAAGGACGTGTTCGTTAACCTTGCACCAGAAGCTGATGATGTAAAAGCCCTGGATTCATTTACTGAACAACTCGTTGCTAAAGTTCAGTAACCTGACTAGTTTGATTGAGTGAATAGCAAAGAAACGCTTCAAGAATTCATGACTAATTCTTGAAGCGTTTCTTTTATTAACTGCTATCGACACATCATCCTGACGCTGATACCGAAAATCACAATCACCGTAATCACTTTTATTCAGTCCTTACGATTTCGAGCACGTTGTTTAATGGCGTTTCACACGCCGAAATCCGAGCCAACTACCGAACATGGTCAACCCCAATAGCACTGTTCCCATCACATTTGCACGACTTGGCGCTTCACCAGTTTGCGGTAAAGCCGATGTGCCGAGTTTGACCGTTACAGGCTGAACAGCTACCGAAGCTGATTCAGTCGGCCATGATTCTTGATGATGACCGCCAACGATAGTTTGCGCGTGTTGCAGACTAGCTGTGTTGGTCATCTGGCTCCGATGTGGCCATGAAGTGACTACTGATTTAGCCCCATTAGCCGTCGTTTGCATGCCAGAATTACGATCCGCACCCTTTCCATGATTCGTGCCAACCGCGGGTGTTGCGTCATCAATAACTGCATTTGCATCAACGTCAGCCGCATCACCCTCCATCTGGTCAGCATCATCCGTAGGTATTTCTGCTTGATCATCACCATCGATACTTCCAGTCGAGCCGCCGTTCACATCGTCATTGGTATTGGTAGCGCCTGGCTGTTCAGTATTCGTATCGCCATCGCTCGCCGCAACGACCGTGACTGTTGCCACGCGAGTGAAAACTTGACCACTCGCATCCGTATACTGATAAGTCACCTGGTAAACACCGGCTTGATTAGTATCGACCGTGCCAGTTACGACTAGGTCAGCAAGCGACAATTCACCGCCATTAACATCCGTAGCCAAGACTAAATTATCGCTTGGTTGCCACGACTCACCGACAGTAATAGTTGAATCATGAATCTGTAAATCGCTTTGGGATTCCGCCTGTTCGTCGGCCTCCTCGATAACCACCGTTACCGTCATCGTTGCCGTCACCAACTGACCAGTCTTGTCAGTAAATTGATACGTCAACCGATAGTCCCCGGCTGTAGTCCAATCTGGCGTTCCAACGACCTCAATGGCCGACCAGTCTAACGTTTGACCATCACTATCAGTGGCATTCTGAAAATTGCTTTGGGGCTGCCAAGTACTGGTTCCCTGCCCATCCGTATGCACCGTTGCGTGGTTTTGATATAAGTTCAAACTGGCTTGGTTTTCCTTAACAGTTACAGTAATCGTCTGCGTCTGACTACCATACGTGTAAGTAATCTGGTAATCACCCGGAACCATGGTGTTCACTTCACCTGTTATCGTCACATCGTTAAAGTCGATGGCGTGACCGTCTTTATCCGTCGCCCCGTCAAAACCGTCCTGCGCATGCCAAGTGCCACCAGCGTGTAACTCTGTATCATGGACAGTCAAACTTGTCTGGTCAGCTTTCACGATCACCAAAGCAGTGACCGTCTTACCTGCATACTTGAAAGTGACCTGGTAAGTACCCGGCTGACTTGTATTTACTCGGTCACCCGATAGTTTCACAGCCTGGGGATTAGCCACATAGAGGGCCTGAACATCGACTTTTTGACCAAATTGGTCGGTTAAACTCTCGATACTGTCCGTCCAGTTCCAATCATCGCCAACTTCCAGGGTAATGTCGTTGGCATCGATAACTGCTTGGTTTGCTTCCCAGATGTAGGTTCCAATCGGCGTATTTTTTCCTGAATACAGATTCATCAGTTCAGCACTAGTTAACCGTTGCTGGGGATTGGCTACATTTATCCAGTAACCGGTATATTGGTCATTAGCTTCAATGTCCATTAGCCCAACCGACTCGATTTTGGCTGGCGTCAAATCAGTATCCGGACCAAGTGTAATTTTTTGTAGACGCTCACATCCCGCAAACATGTCGAGATTTTGTTCAACGCGATGCAAATTAAAACCAGATAGATCCACCTCAGTTAAATTGGAACATCCTGAAAATAGCAAATGAATCCAAGTAACCTGATCTGTTTTGAACTGAGACCCGAATTTAACACTGGTTAAGTTGTGCATGTCCATAAACCAAGCAGCCATATTGTCAAGGCTATCAGTCTTCCATTTGGATAAGTCTAGCTCCGACAACCCCGTTTTGATAAACAAACCGCCTGCTTCTTTTAGGCTTTCAAAGTTCAAATTCTCGATACCAATAATACGAGTTAACTTTTCATTGGGACCAAACATGTAGTCCGCTTCACTTACTCGACGAGTGTCCCACCCTGAAATATTGATTGTCGTTAGTTGGCTAGTCCCTGGAGAATTGAAAAACAGGTAAGACATATCAGTCACATTTCCCACCTGCCAGCTGCTCAAATCTAGCTCCTTAACATGCGTATTTTCTGAAAAGAAATATCTTAAATCCGTCGCAGAACTAACATCAATTTTTTCAAACCCTTCATAGTGTTCAACATTCGTCAAATTTTCAAAGAAGCCCCCACTATCACCTATAATGCGAATTGGCTTTGAAATCACAACTTTAACTATTTGTAACACCCACGATTTTGATTGCCACGGACTATCCCCATAGCAATCGTAAATATCGCCACCGTCCAACACTAACACACCAGAATCCGCGTCAAAATGCCATTTAATGCCATCGGCGTTGTAACCAGCACCCCAGATGCCGGCCATCGAGTCATCGTCTTCCATATCATCGTTGCGATAACCATCCGTGAGATGTGGGCGTTCTGGATTTCGAATCACGCCAGCCAAATCACCGCTTCCCCGCTCATTGATGGTTTCCGTTTTATGCTGCGACGACAAGACTTTTGCAGTACTATCCGTGTCAATATCTTGCGACTGCTCGTCGGCACTAACCGGCTGTTCAGAATCATCAGTTGTCGATTGGTTCGGATGCGTATCAAGTGTTGCAGTATGTTCGTCTGACGGAACGGGGGTCTCACTGTCAACTTGATCCGTGACCGGTACACTGACCTGATCAGAATTCGCATGCTCATCATCAGATTGATTGACAATCTCATCAGTATACTGTTCTTCAGCGGCCTGCACTTTAATTGGTTGAGCTTCAGTTACCAGTTCACTCATTGCGGATTCATCCATGGCGTCCGTTACTGGGGATTGCTGCTCAGCGTTACCTTCAGACAAAGTTGCCACTGCCGGTTCAGTCAATGCTTCTACGTGTGTTGATTCATCTGCTCGTCCCGTCACCACATTCATGTTCAACGTAACGAGCGTGATTCCAGCGAACAACCACGCCTTACCACTCTTGTACATCTTGTACCGTTTCTTCACTTGTTCCATTAATTTCTCACTCCTTTATTAATTAACCTTGCCGACGTTTAATGCCGACGATGCTGGCTAAACCAGTCACCATTAACATCATGAGTCCCAGCAACCCGAAGCGATTAACTTGTTCGCTAGTTTGCGGTAGCTCACCAGCTACTGACGCTGGATGGCTGACTGGGGCCATAGTCACTTCCGGTTTAGCTGTATCAGCCTTAGCATAACGTTTAGCATCAATTCCGTCCTCATTGCGTTCAGCCGTATTCAGTTTCAAGTTATCACGAAACACCGTGGTCACTTGCTTCTCTAAACCACCGTTAAATTCTGGTCGCACTATCGTGTCTGCTTGCTCCCTTTGACTGCTGGAACCAGCGTTTGCGCCCGTTAAACCACTGCTAGGATCACTAGTATCAGGGTGTTCAGTAGTTCCCGGTTGTTCTGATTGTTCAGGAACTTCCGGCAGTTCTGGTTGATCAGGTGTCCCTGGCGCTGACGGTTCCCCTGGTGTTTCGGGGGTTTCAGGGGTTTCAGGGGTTTCAGGCTGTTCGGGTGTTCCTGGTTCTTCCGGTAACTCCGGTTCAGCTGGTTCTCCCGGTAACGGCGTTTCACCATTGCCAGCACCTTCGACTACCGTAATGGTGGCTGTTTGAGTCCACTGCAGGCCATTGGCGTTCGTGTATTGATACGTGATTTCATAAGTACCGGGTTGCGTCGTGTCAACGTCACCAATCACAACTAAGTCCGCTAGTGTTAATGGCCGTCCCGTCGCATCACTGGCACTTACGAAGTTGTCTGCCGCCTGCCAGTGGTCGCCAACTGTCACCGTTGTATCTTGAACAACCATTTCTGTCAGGTCTTCAACGTCAGCCTCTTGTTCAGTCACCGTGACGGTCGTTGTCGCCGTGACTAACTGTCCGGTCAAGTCAGTGAACTGATAAACGACCTCATATGTCCCCGGCCGTGTTAAGTCTGGTTCTCCAAGCACCGTCACGTTCTGCCATTCCACTGAACGGCCATCTGCATCCGTTGCACTCGCAAAATTATCCCGTGGGCGCCAGACAGCGCTTCCCGTTGCGGGATCAATTTCAACCGCAACTTCTTGCGCATGCAAATTTAGTTGACTTTGATTAGCCACAACCGTGACAACCACGTTTGTTTGCCGACCCGCATAAGTTAGTATCACGTGATACGACCCTGGCCGGCTGGTGTCAACAGGCTCACCGCTAACTGTCACCGCTTGGGGGTCTGTACTGAACAAGACTCCTGGATCAACTAACTGGCCATTTTGATCAACTAGTTGCGCAATATTTTGTGTCCAGTCCCATTTTTGATTCAAGAAGAGCGTGCTGTCTTTACCGGTAATCGCGGCCGCAGAGACGGTTTCCCAGACAAACGTCGCCGTGTCAGCGTGGTTTCCCGAATATTGCGCCAGGAGTTCAGCACTCGTAAACGTTTGCGAGCTATCAGCTACGTTGACCCATTTGCCGGTATATTTGCTATTCTTAGGCACTTCCGGTAAATCAACTAAGGGTTGCGTGCCGTGTTGACTAAAATCAAGTCCCGGACCAAGTGTCAACGTTTGCAAACTTGTCAAACCAGCTAGCATTTGCCAGTTTTGTTCAACACTCTGCATATTGAAATGGGACAAGTCGAGCACCTTTAGTTTGGCATCATCATTAAACAAACTATTGATTTGAGTGACTTTAGCGACGGTAAACTGCGTACCGAATTCGATACGCTCCAAATCGGACATCTGCGCAAAGGCACCATCGATTTCAACCAGGCTGGCTGAATCAAAGCTCGTCAGATTCAAGTGACGGACGCCTGTGCGCGCAAACATGTTAGCCATCGTCGTCACACTGCGCGTATCCCAGTCAGTCAAACCGTCAATAGTTCGAAGTTGGCCGTTGAACTGGAACATATTTTGCATGTTGGCGACATTATGAGTATCCCAGCCACTGAGATTAAGGTATTTAAGTTCAGTACCCATGAAGTTCCCCATAAACATGTTCACCATTGTGGTCACATTGCCGACTTGCCAAGCACTCAAGTCCAGTCGCTCTAGCGAGGTATTTTCTTTGAACAGAGACTGCATGTTGGTCACAGCACTGGTATCAATCTTTTCTAACCCTTCGTAACGCGTCACGCTGTCAAGATTCGCAAACAGACTATTCATGTTAGTACCGGCAACAATTTTGTCAGCAATCACGATACACTTGATCATCGGCGCCCAAGACTTGCGACGCCAAGGATTATCCCCATAACTGTTATTTAACGTTCCCCCGTTCAGCGTTAGCGTGCCTGTACTGGCATCAAAGTGCCAATCAACGCCAAAGTTACCAGACATTTCATCCTCATCCGCCCTAGTCACAGCACGAGTATCAACGTGCTGTGACTCCACCTTAAGGTCATCTACCAGCTGATGCTGCTCAACATGTTGCAAGTCAGCGGCGGGTTTACGTTCTGACGCGTCAGCAGTATCGAGTAATAACTGTTCACTCGCTTCAGGCTGTTGTTCACTAACAGTCGATTCTGCGGCATTACTGAACAGATCGTCAGTCCGTGATGCTTCATAACTGTTCGTCGCGGGCGCTACCGTGTTTAGTCCGTTCACTGCTGCCATCGAATCAGCGGCTACCTCACTATTGGGCGCGCCAGATGTCCCGTTCAACGCAGCCGTTGATGCAGCGGATTGCGGCTCGTCATTAGTAGCTGGCTGTGCATCGATTACCGTCTGATTAGTAATCGAAGCGTTCTCATCATTAGCCACGACAACGTTATCCGTTTTAGAAACCGAACTTGCCAGTGTTTGATTGCTGCTACCTTGATTTTGAATTGACACACCGTTAGTCGCTACGACACTCGTTTCGCTAGTCGATGCAGATGTTGGTTCATCCGCATGTGCGGTTAACAGTTGAGTATTCAACAATAATAGTGAAGCGCTCGCAAACAACCACATCTTGCCACTTTTATACATTTTATAACATTTCACTTCTGATTCACGGTAATTGATAGTAATTCCCCATTTCTTCAAAAACAACCTAACTGACCTAACGATTAATCTCATTAAATAAAGTGTTCTTACTATATTTGATTATCGTGTTTAACTAGTACATCATTTACGATTTTTAAATATACCATGGTACCCTCATAATGCTCAACTGATTATCACAATTCTAATTAACCTGTTATCATTATGATTAATCCGCTTGTTTATCGCAAAAATATAATTATCAACTCCCTATTTCTGCAATCGTTTTCATCGTGGTGATTCATTAATTCTGGTCGTTTTAGTATTCGACCACCACTATTCGTTCACCATACTGACAGTTGCATCATGCACCGGTCAGCTGTCACCATGGCGACTGACCAGTGTCTTCCAGTAATCCCCGGCCATCAAAAAAGCCTTGAGCAATATTACTGCTCAAGACCTGGTTTACCCATTCTAATAGCGTATTTCCCTAATTTGAATCGAAAGACTCCCCCCGCGTAATCATGAGCTAGTAGATACGATAATTGTCACTCGGCCCCGAGTCATTTGGATCGTCGTTTCACAACGATTTGTCGAATCGCATTATAAACTAGCTCAACGATGACAAACAGCACCGTGATACCCACAATATCAATTAAATACGAACTAAGTCGATAGCCCACCTTGCCGATCCACAAATCATACGGCCCTTGAATCAGTAAGAAATAGATGACTAACGTTTCAAAAATCGTCCGGGTATGCCGCCAAAACGATCGCCATTGCATTGATTTCACGCCCCTTCAAGTGGTGCCAACATTTGTAACGCCTGTTTGACCTGACTCACTGCTAATTGACTTTGATCACCGACCCGGCCGACGTGTCCAAAGGCAACTGCCGACCCCGTCAACTGACTACAGACACTGTTATAACGACCAAACTTGCCCATCGCCGTTGCCACGATTGGCACAACTAATTGCTGCCGTGCTTGCTCAGTTGCCGCCATTAATGCCAACACCGTCTGTGCATCATGTCCAGCCACTGTCACCCGCACGACATCAGCACCAGTTGCTGCTAATTCGTGATAAGTCGCCAATAAATCGTCAGTTGTTGCTGTCGTGACGGTCTGGCTCGCAATTAACCGAATTTCGTTGGCACGCATCTGTTTGGTCAACGTCATAAAATCTGGCTGATTGACCATGGCTAAGTCAATATCCACGCCAGCCACGCTTCGATTATTCACTAATGTTTGATAAGTTTGATAATATTCGGTCACTTCAGCTGGATCGTTTGCCAGCCCAAACATGGCAATTAATGGAATCGTCCCCAAAACTTGTTGCAATTGGGCCGCTGTATTGACTAACTCCGCACGGTTATCCAATTCCTGATAAGGATCTAACCGCCAAACAACAATTTGTGCCACCGAAGTTAAAATCTGCCCCGCTTTACGCAAGAGGTCCTCCCGTGTGGCCCCCGCTAAAACAACACCAATCTTAGGCATCCCTGTCGCTAACGTTAACTCCCCAACTGTAACTTCTTTCAAGACCATTCCTGCTTTCATTTTCATTCGAACAATGCGCGTCCGTTGCCGTTAAATTTTATCTCCTCTTAACAATAGCAAATTTTCGCTGTTTTGACACTCAAAATTCATTTTTTGACTTAAAATTTAAAGCGCTTTTAATATTAACTTGTTAATACTGGCATCGCTTTCAGTTTGGCCTTACAATTAAGCATACTTTAGCTCACAAAGGAGTTCAACATGGAAAACGAAAAACAACTTCGATGGTCCAACATTGCTTTAATTGCATTCGTGGCGGTCTGGGGCCTAGGTAACGTTGTCAATAACTTTGCGTTACAAGGGCTTTCAGTCGTCACTTCTTGGATTTTAATCATGATTATTTATTTTATTCCCTACACCTTGATTGTGGGTCAACTGGGTTCGACCTTTAAGGATGCTGAGGGGGGCGTCTCATCTTGGATTCGAGCAACGAGTACCAAGCGCCTAGCTTACTATGCTGCCTGGACTTATTGGATCGTGCACATTCCGTACTTAGCACAAAAACCCCAAGGGATTCTAATTGCATTCAGCTGGCTGTTCCGCGGTAATGGGAACTTCGTCAACACGACACCTGCGTTAGTCGTTCAAGCCATTTGTTTAGTGCTATTCTTATTCTTCCTCTGGATTGCTTCATTGGGACTAACGACACTGAAACGCATCGGGAGTGTTGCTGGTACGGGGATGTTCATCATGTCGATTTTATTCATCATCTTGGCCGTATCAGCACCGTTTATGACCAAGGCGACTGTTCAGACACCGAACATGTTTTCACTCAAGTCCTACTTACCTAAGTTTGACTTTACCTACTTTACGACCGTTTCAATGTTAGTCTTCGCGGTCGGGGGATCTGAAAAGATTTCGCCGTACGTTAATAAAACCAAGAATCCGGGACGTGAGTTTCCGTTAGGCATGTTAGTGCTCGCAGGTATGGTCGCAATCTGTGCCCTGCTGGGTTCATTTGCCATGGGGATTCTGTTTAACTCCAAGCACATTCCCGCTGATTTGATGGCCAACGGTGCTTACTACGCGTTTCAACGACTAGGTGCCTTCTACCACGTGGGCAATCTGTTCTTGATCCTCTACGCAATTGCCAATGTGCTTGCCCAAATCTCCGCCTTAGCGTTCTCAATCGATGCGCCATTGAAGATTTTGCTTGGTGATGCCGACCCTGAATTTATTCCCAAAAAATTAAGTAAAATGAACAAGAAGGATGTGCCCGTCAACGGTTACATCTTAACTGGGGTTTTGGTCAGCATTCTCATTATCATTCCTGCATTAGGGATTGGAAACATGAATGAACTCTTTAATTGGTTATTGAACTTAAATTCGGTCGTAATGCCGATGCGCTACCTGTGGGTCTTTCTAGCTTACATGCTACTCAACAAGCACTTAAAGGAATTCAAGAGTGATTACAAGTTCCTGAAAAACCCAGTCGCTGGCCGTTTGGTCGGTGCTTGGTGCTTCCTGTTTACAGCATTTGCTTGCATCCTCGGAATGGTTCCAAAGACTTCCTACGCTAGCAATCCTAGCAGTTGGCTCTTCCAACTGACTTTAAATATTCTAACGCCAATTATCTTTGTTGCCTTAGGGATGATTTTGCCGATGATTGCTCGTCGTCATCGCACTAAAGCCGCTTAGTGCGTCACCGATCTTTGCGCCCGCATCGTCGCTCTACGCCTGCGGACTCACTGACTTTTTTGTAACGTTGATCGATAATCTATTCGCCACCGCTGACAGCGCAAAAAACTGTCAGCGGTGGTTTTGATATTACCAACCGTTGCTAGTAGGCATGCGTGTTCACATAGAATTTCAGTCACTAATTTGCGGCTCACAATCTTACACTTTTTACACGTTTAGCGGTATGATGCTTAGTGAATATAGTCAATCCAAATTTACCAAGCAGTCGCTCTTCAAGGAGGTTCTTATTTATGGCTACCGTCGACGCTCTCGACATGTTTTTGACCGATTATGCCAATATCTCTCGTTACCTGAATACTCGCTTAAATTCACTACTGGCCACGCAACATCTTACCTTTGACGCTTTTTTAATCATGCATGAAATAGGTCAAAGCCCCCAGCCACTATTATTAATGGAGATCGCACATCAGCACCATGTCTCACGCAGCGCAATCTCACGCCAAATCGGAGTCCTCCTCAAACATCGATACATTGAGCAACAGGCTAATGCCACTGATCGCCGCCAAAAAGGACTTTCCTTAACGGCTACCGGCCGTCACCTAGATCAGCAACTAATGGCCACCATGCACAAAACGGTTCACCAGTGGACGACTCAATTGGGCCCGCAACGGGTGAAGACCCTGCTAGGCATCTTCACTGACTTTAACGAGCAAATTATCAATAATGAGGTTCCCGCCAGCGATTAATAACCAGCCATCCTCAGCTTCATCATTCGGCATTAGTCGTAACGTGCCCCATTTTAGTAAGCTGATTTTTATTCGTCGCCATTTCAAGTTACGGCTTTTAAAGGCCTTAATCAAAAAACGGCGCCATGGACGCTAGTGATTCTAGCGTCCATGGCGTCGTTAATTTTCAGTTACAATCAAAGCAGCTTACACTACGGTACGTTCGTCCGCGACTTGGCCGGCTCTGCCGCTAGTCATCTGCATGCACGTCAAAGGCATGCAACAACTGTTCTGAAACCCCTGGCGCATCTGGGTCGTGGTGACCTTTACCGGTATCTAAAGCTCGTAATTGGGCCATCTCAGTCGAAGTTAATTCAAAGTCGAAGATATCCCGATTACTCTTGATCCGTGCACTGTGCACTGATTTAGGAAAGACGATCACGCCTTCTTGATGTTCAAATCTAAGAATGATTTGACCAGCATCCTTATGATACTTAATAGCCAATTGTTGAATGATTGGTTCTTTGAATAATGCTTGATTGCCCTGACCCAAGGGCGCCCAAGCTTCTAATTTAACATCTTGTGCCGCGAGTAATTGGCGCAAGGGTTGTTGCTGAAAGTACGGGTTAAATTCAACCTGATTGACTGCAGGGATCGTTTCAAATTGTGGCACAAATTTTTGCCACAACGTTGGTGTCATATTGGAAACACCGATCGACTTTAATTTCCCGGCCTTTTGGGCTGCTTCCATTGCTTGCCATGCACCCGGAACATCGCCATAAGGTTGATGAATTAAGTACAAGTCAATATAGTCTAGTCGCAACTTAGTTAACGAACGATCGATGGCGCGACTGGCTGCGTCAAAGCCGTAGTCTTGGAGCCAAAGTTTACTCGTCACCCAGATTTGGTCCCGTGGAATCCCACTATCCTTAATAGCTTGACCAACTTCGTCTTCGTTAAAATAGGCCACGGCTGTGTCAATGTGTCGATAACCAATCGCCAATGCTTCTTTGACTGCTTGATAAGTGGAACCGTCGTCTGGAATCTGGAAAGTGCCAAACCCAATTGCTGGAATCGCGCGGCCATCATTTAGCGTAATAGTTGGTGTTTTTGTCATTAATAATCACTCCTTAACTTATTCATGTAATTGTCGTAAACTAGCGCCAAAAATCTGTTCAATTGTCACAGGATCACGATGATCAAAGAACTGACTGACGCCCTGATCAAGTTCGGCCATTGCTGACATTTCTGCAGCTGTTAATTCAAAATCAAAAACAGCGATATTCTCAGCCATACGTTCAGGATGCACTGATTTTGGAATCACCGTAATCCCGCGTTGCAACAGCCAACGTAAGATGACTTGTCCGGTCGTCTTACCATGGGCCTGTGCGATAGTTTGAATACTTGGATTACTGAAAATCGCATGCTTACCTTCTGCAAACGGTGCCCAAGCTTCAACCCGTACGTGTTCATCTTGATTAAAGCGGACCTCGTCTGCTTGCTGGTACCATGGATTGACCTCGATTTGATTGACAGCTGGTTGCACGGACATGGTCAGTTCCAAGTTCTTTAGCTGATCCGCATAAAAATTGGAAACACCAATTGCGCGAATCTTACCAGCATGGTAAGCCTCTTCTAAAGCACGCCAAGCACCCATCACATCGCCATAAGGTTGGTGCAAAAGATACAAGTCCAAGTAGTCTACGCCTAAACGTTGTAATGACGCATCAATACCTTGCTTTGCACGTTCATAGGTGAATTCTGAGACCCACAGCTTGGAAGTGACAAAGAGTTCATCACGTCTAAGACCACTCTTTTGAATTGCCCGCCCCACTGCGGTTTCATTTTGGTATGCCGTTGCCGTATCAATTAAACGGTAACCAGCCTTTAAGGCCGCGGTCACCGCTGCTTCACATTCATTCAGGTCAGGGACTTGGAACACGCCGAATCCCAATTGGGGCATAACCACACCATTGTTTAATTTCGTTGTTGGAACCATCACGCATCAACCTTTCACTATTTGATTACAATAACAAGCATACCCGCAAACCTAATACTTGAAAATTACTACTTATTCATACTAGTATACATATAGTGCATACTAGTAACGGAGGTTCCTGATGATTGAAAATTATTTACTAGAAGAGCTGATCACATTCGCCCACGAGCACACGCTGGCTAAGACCGCGGCCGCATTAAACGTGACGCAACCAACTATCACTCGCGGCATGCAGAAATTGGAAACGATGCTCGCTGTTCGCTTATTTGATCGTCAACCCAATCGAATTACACTGACGCCCACTGGCCAGTTAGCCGCTCAGGAAGCTGAACAATTATTGACACAACAACGGACTTTTGTAACCAAAATACAAAACTACGAGCAAAGCTTAGTCACACGTACCGTCGAAACCACCCTACCTGGTCCACTTGCCTTACTCACCCATCTCAAAACGGTATTACCTAATTCGCTGCGAGTAAGGCAACCATTGATTGCCGACGACCAAATCACTGAGCATCTCATTAACCGCCAGGCAAGTTTCATTTTCTCTAATCAGGAAATTCTGACGGCCGGCATTGAATCTCGCTTCATCGGTACTGAAAATCTCGTGGTCCATTTACAGCGATTCATGTACCGTGCGAACCAACCTAGCATCACGTTCGCCGAACTTAAGGGAATTAGCTTCGTGGTTCTAAGCGCAATCGGTATTTGGAAAGATATTATTCAGCAGGCCATCCCAGATGCTAAATTCTTATACCAACCCCAACGCACGGCCTTTACAGAAATCACTAAATACTCTGATTTTCCGTACTTCAGTACTAACTTTACCGCATTGGCGCCTCACCAGCTGGATAGCCAAGCCGATGATGACAATCGAGTCGCTATCCCGATTAGCGATACTCGTGCTCACATGCCAATCTATGTCAATTATCTTGTTAGCAATCGACAATCATTAATGCCCCTATTCAAGCAATTTGAAGCCGCGTGGCCAGCCAATCTCAAGCATACTTCCACGTCCTAGCAGCTAACATAATTAAGCCGTTCGGTCTAAAACTGCAAAATGAAGTGTTACGCTCAATCACAGGGGGTATATACTGGTTGAAGCTCGCCCTCCCAGTTCTTGATAGCAAAAGAGGTCCACACGCTCGCTTAGCTAATCTAATGCGAGCGTGTGGACCTCTTTTCATATTAAGTTTGGTTCGTTCAAGTCTTAATCTTAAACATGGACCCTAATGTGATGATTAGTTGCAGAAAAAACAGTTAAACAAGCATTCCACGCCAATCATCTTCTAACAGCAAGCCGTTTAGCAGATTTGAACTGCCGACCTCTTCCTTACCATGGAAGTGCTCTACCTGCTGAGCTAAAACGGCGTTAATTGACCCTATCCAGTATACCAAAAGCATGTTTAAATTCAAACTGTACTCGTTGACATTCAACGTAAAAAAAAGGAACCGAATTAACGATTCCTTAGGTTGCATGGCAACGTCCTACCCTCGCAGGGAGCGATCCCCCAACTACTCTCGGCGCTAAGAAGCTTAACTTCTGTGTTCGACATGGGAACAGGTGTATCCTTCTCGCCATCGTCACCACACTATTGAGAAACTTGTGCTCTCAAAACTAGACAATATCAAATATCTTCATATGAACCGGAACACCAATTACTTGGTTAAGTCCTCGACCGATTAGTATTAGTCCGCTTCATGCGTCACCGCACTGCCACTTCTAACCTATCTACCTGATCATCTTTCAGGGGTCTTACTTCCATAAAGGAATGGGAAATCTCATCTCGAGGTGTGTTTCACACTTAGATGCTTTCAGCGTTTATCACATCCATACGTAGCTACCCAGCGATGCGCCTGGCGGCACAACTGGTACACCAGAGGTATGTCCATCCCGGTCCTCTCGTACTAAGGACAGGTCCTCTCAAATTTCCTACGCCCGCGACGGATAGGGACCGAACTGTCTCACGACGTTCTGAACCCAGCTCGCGTACCGCTTTAATGGGCGAACAGCCCAACCCTTGGGACCGACTACAGCCCCAGGATGCGATGAGCCGACATCGAGGTGCCAAACCTCCCCGTCGATGTGGACTCTTGGGGGAGATAAGCCTGTTATCCCCAGGGTAGCTTTTATCCGTTGAGCGATGGCCCTTCCATACGGTACCACCGGATCACTAA
>SKEU01000507.1_pt1 | contig 25305 bp, 18 predicted proteins | sample 4819571 | NCBI WGS metagenome assembly SKEU01 (sample SAMN11008801, study PRJNA524170) | human gut metagenome | biome: Human fecal sample; material: Feces; isolation source: fecal sample from pouch patient p8, p16 | host: Homo sapiens | place: Israel: Tel-Aviv | collected 2015-06-23
TTACAAACATTGCGCTTCACCAGAACACGGTTTCAGATATTCATGATAGCTTGGAGAAAGTTCAAAAAAGTTCGAATCATCTTCTCTCTTTGTTGAATGACGTTCTGGATTTTACTCGCATTGAAAGCGGAAAAGTTACTATTTCGCCCGAGCCAGTGGACATTACTCAATTGACAGATAACGTCCAGGCGATTATGAATGGACTTCTTTATACTCGAGATCTTAAGTTTGAAGTACATCGAGAAATCCCAAAGAACCCATATGTCCTTGCGGATGTTGTGCGTATCCGGGAAGTTTTGGTGAATCTTCTTGGCAATGCTGTGAAATTCACAAAGGACGGCGGAAAGATTACTTTGGATATCAGCAGTTACCCAGGAGCGGATGAGAAACATATCATAACTCGTTATATTGTTCGAGATAATGGTATTGGCATGAGCGAAGAGTTCCAGAAAAAATTATTCAATCCGTTTTCACAAGAAGATGATGCTAATGCCAGAACTCAATATAAGGGAACCGGTCTTGGTATGGCCATCACAAAAAAATATGTGGATATGATGGGCGGTTCGATTGCTGTTGAGAGCAAAAAAGGTGTAGGTTCTACATTCACAGTGGAGATCCCACTGGAGTTGCCAGAACAGGTTATTCAATCAGAACAAAAACAACATCTGCATAGAGATTTGACGGGTATTCATGTTCTTATGGCTGAGGATAATGATCTAAATGCTGAACTTGCTACGATAATGCTGGAAGATGCTGGTATGACCGTAACACGCGCATCAGACGGAAAAGAAGTTGTGAATTTGTTTAAAAATCATCCACGAGGCACATACGATCTTATTTTGATGGATATTATGATGCCAAACATGGATGGACACCAAGCAGCAAAAGCCATTCGAGCCTTGGGTATAGAGCGGTCCGATGCAGTTACGATTCCAATTATAGATTTGTCTGCAAATGCTTTTATAGATGATATTCAGGAATCCCTGAATTCAGGCATGAATGACCATATTTCCAAGCCGATTAACATGGAGGAATTAATCGATACTATCACTAAATACATTAAACACAATTAGGGAAACAAAGAAGTTAATTCTGATGAAAAGTTTGCACTGGTCTTGTCGGATGCGAAAGCGCAAGTTTCCTGTGATTATGATACGGGTCGCATCACCACATTTCTTATCAGCACCCAGCACCAGGAGGACACCTCTGTTATGGATATTCGTCCGCTGGCGGAAGCTGTCATGGAAACCGCCGGGATATACTAAAAACATGGAAAAGAAACCGTGCGATATTACAGTCTTGTATTGCGCACGGTTTTTTAGAAATATGTGATTAGATAAAACTAACACATATGCGATTTACAGAATAATCTATAAGAGGACTATTTATTGGCGGATTGCAGTTGCATTGTGAGAAAAGCCTAAAGGAGGCCAACTATGAAATTTTATGAAAGTTGAGACAGTAGTAAACCGGTAATATTTTTATTTCCTGGTACCTGTTGTCTGTATAGCAGTTTTGATCATGTACTGGATGGATTACACTCTTATTTTTATACAGTAACAGTTTCTTATGATGGATTTAATCCAAATGAGAAAACAGAATTTTATTCAATGGAAGATGAATGCGAAAAGATTGAGCAGGAAATCAGGAAAAAACATGGTGGGAGTATTAAAGCAGCGTATGGGTGTTCTCTTGGTGGAAGTTTTGTATCTCTTTTGATTCAGCGAAAAAGAATTCATATAGAACATGGAATCATTGGGAGCAGCGATATGGATGAAACAGGTAATCTTGTGGCAAAAATTCAGGCATCCATGGTAGTGCCTTTCATGTATAAAATGGTACATACAGGTGCTCTTCCGAAATTTATGCAGAAAAAGCTGAACAAGACAGACGAGGCTAAAAAAGAATTATATAATGGATTTTTGAATATGTTTGGAATCGGTAAAGGAGGAAGTCCGTGGATTACAAAACAGAGTATTTATAATCAGTTCTATTCGGATCTGGTTACAAAAATCCAACATGGAATTGATGTACTGGGAACAACAATCCACGTGTTTTACGCAACAAAGATGGGAAAAAAATACGAAAAGAGATATTGTACTTATTTCAAAAATCCGGACATTCGGAGACACAACATGCAGCATGAAGAACTGTTTTGCTGTCATAGTGCAGAGTGGGTGGAAGAAGTAAGAAAGACAGTGGAAGGCGACAAACAATGAAAGAAAAAGTGAATATGACAGGTGTGCCGGAAACGATGGTATGCATGAGGACAGTCTGGTTGAGGTTTGGCTATGAATAACAGTTTAACAGAAGTACATCCGGAGCTTGTTTCGGAGTGGTCGGAGAAGAATTTACCGCTTACACCTGATGATATTACCTTCGGCTCAAATAAAAAAGTATGGTGGAAAAGTGCTTGCCGGATACAATGACCTTGCAACAACTACATTTCCGGAAACAGTGAAGATGTTGATCGGGGAAGAAGGCGAAGGCAGGCAGAAGTCCTGCCCCGCCCCGTCCCAAGACTTTCGATTACTGGAAAAAAACGAGGATAATGAAAAAATCATAAAGTATCTGACAGAAAAAAGAGAAATTGAGAAAAAACTGGTGGAAGAGTGGATTGACAGAGGTGATATTTACGAGGAAAAGAAGCATCATAATGTTATATTTGTCGGCAGAGATGCAGATGGTATTCCAAGATATGCACACTGCCGGGGAACTGGTGAAATAAAATATCGTGGAGATGTAGCAGGTTCTGATAAATCTTATGGATTCAGCTACAGAGGAACGGATAATCAGTTGTTTGTATTTGAAGCAGCTATTGATTGGGATACACGTCCATGTCTGACTATTATCTAACAGTATGTGAAAACTAAAGAACCGCCGTGTACCGAACGGTATGCACGGTGGTGTGAGAGGTCGGCTAATCAATTAATGATTAGCCTCCTACTCGATTGTTATTCCACAAAAAATGGGAATTATAAAGATTTAATTCTTTACTACGGATGTGTATTGTAAAAGATTATTTTGCTATACTGACAATATCAACAGAAAAGATGGATATTAGCGAGGTGATCAGATGAATGCAGCACAGAGAATACGATTAATTCGGATAATAGAAAAGATTGAAAAAAATCCGGAATTCAGTAACAAGCTTGGAGTGAAAAATACATCTGATTTTATATCAGATAAACAACGAAAAATGAATCACTCACAACTGGATGAGTGTTAGAAGGAGAAAAAGATGTTATTAGTATTATTTACTATTTGTATGATTTGGTTTGTTGGAAAATTTTTTATATTTGGCTTAAAAGCATCCTGGGGAATCATGAAATTACTTTGTATGGTTATTTTCTTTCCAGTGATATTGATTGGAATGGTAGTAGGCGGATTAATGTATATAGCTTTTCCACTATTGATCATTGGTGGGATTATCGGACTTGTAACGTCACATTCATAAAAAGTCAGAGAGGTGTTTTTGATGGGATATGATATTGAAAAAGAAAAAAGAGAAGCAATTGAAGCCGGACGCAGAGCCTTAAATAGTCTTAGTGCAGCAAAAGAGAATCTGAACAGTGCAAAAAACTGGGGTCTGGTAGATATGTTTGGTGGAGGGGTTTTCAGTACGATGCTGAAACATTCTAAAATGGATCATGCAAAGCAGAATATGGATCAGGCAAAGTATGACCTCCGTAATTTCAGCAGGGAATTAAATGATGTAAATATGGCATGTGATCTACACATCGATACCGGAGATTTTCTTTCATTTGCAGATTATTTTTTCGATGGATTTGTGGTGGATTGGATGGTCCAGGATCGAATCAATACTGCAAAAAGACAGGTAGAAGAAGCTATTCGAAGAACGGAAAGTATCGTCAATCAATTACAGCGTATGTAAAGAGAACGGCAATGAATCAGAAGTGATTCGTTGCCGTTCGTGCGATTTATGGATTATTTTAATTTTTCTTTTTCAGCATTTAGAAGTTCAAGATTGAGACCCTGTTCACTGGCCGTCTTATCTACCCAAAGATTCAGAGAGTCTATGGCTAAAGAAATTGCATCCAGTTTTTTACTGATAAAAGCAAAATCCCTTATCTCATCATCACTGATTTTGCCGTCACGAGCGATTTGGATCAGCCGACCGGTAAGAGGGTTGATTTCATTTAGACCGGCAATGGTTTCTAGGATGATATTTGACAAGTCAGTTACTTCTACTTCTGGAACATAGCGGTGGCCTATTTCACATTTGTGTGAGCAATAATAATTGCAGAGATCCGGTCTCTTATAAGCATCAGCCATTTGAATGATATCATAAGGTGTAGGCTCCTGTGTTTCGTATTCGAATTTTTCGATTTTAGAATCCGAGACAGCCTTCATTTTATCACTTGCTTCTGCCCTTGTAAGCCCTGCGGCTTCCCGGCAAAGCTGGTAAATTGTTTTGTTTTCTCTGGTAGATTGTTTACCCATGAGAATTTCCTCCCTGTATATCGCAAAACATGAGGATTATCAGGTGTTAAGTCCACATGCTGTGCGTGTGTTTTCTCTATGGATCTTATTATACTGGAAGCATCAAGAAACAACAAGAGATAACAGGAAGGATTGTGGAAAGGAGACAAGCCACGAAATAGATGCTGTAGTGAGCGTGGATGTCACTGCACACAACCTGATTGAAGTGCCTTAATATCCTCTTCCGGGGTAGTAATAGGTCCAATGCCATAATTTTCTACCAGAAAGTTCAGAATGTTAGGTGATAAGAACGCTGGAAGAGAAGGACCAAGACGGATGTTTTTGATACCCAGATGCAAAAGTGTTAACAGGATGCAGACGGCTTTCTGTTCATACCAGGAAAGAACGAAGGAAAGCGGAAGCTCATTAACAGAGCATTCAAATGCATCCGCAAGTGCGACAGCAACCTGGATCGCACCATAAGCATCGTTGCACTGGCCAATATCCATCAGTCGTGGCAGGCCACTGATTTCTCCCAGATCGAGATCATTGAAACGGAATTTCCCACATGCAAGAGTGAGGATCACACTGTCAGAAGGTGCCTGTTTTACAAATTCTGTATAATAATTTCGACCTGGCTTAGCACCATCACAGCCGGCAACCAGGAAGAAATGGCTGATATCGCCTGATTTTACAGCTTTTATTACAGTATCTGCATGGGACAGGATGGCTGCATGACCAAAACCAGTTGTTACTTTCGTACCACCGTTGATACCTGTGAGGATTTGATCTTCTTTGTAACCACCCAGTTCCAGTGCTTTTTCAATAACTGGTGTAAAATCTTTTTTCTCATCGATATGAACAGTGCCTGGGAAAGCAACCATTTCTGTTGTAAACACTCTGTCAGCATAGCTGCTTTTTGGAGGCATCAGGCAGTTGGTAGTGTAAAGGATCGGAGCGGGAAGATGATCAAACTCTTTCTGTTGATTCTGCCATGCGGTTCCGAAATTTCCTTTTAGATGAGGAAATTTCTTTAAGAATGGATAGGCATGGGCTGGGAGCATTTCACCATGAGTATAGATATTGATCCCTTTTCCGCTTGTCTGTTCAAGTAAAAGCTGCAGATCCTTTAGATCATGACCAGTTACTATGATAAATGGTCCTTTTTCTACGGTAAGTGTAACTTCCGTCGGTTCTGGTGTTCCATAGGTTTCTGTATTTGCCTTGTCAAGAAGTGCCATGCACTTCAAATTGATCTCTCCTACTTTGAGAACTGTAGAAAGCAGTGCTTCGGTGCTCTCTTCATAACCAATCTTAAATAGTGCTTCGCAGAAGAACAGATTCACTTCATCATCTTCATAATTCAGAACATTTGCATGATAGGCATATGCAGCCATTCCGCGAATGCCAAAGAGAATAAGGGACTTCAGAGATCGAATATCTTCGTCTGCATTCCATAGTTGCTGCATATCGTATTCGTCTGTTTTACCACACGGAGACTGACATTTGCTGCAATCAGGAGCCAGCCTTTCTTTCTCTGCTCTGACTTTTTGTATCATGCTTTCAATTGAAGCATTATCAAAATTGACATTTGTAACTGTAGTAAACAGTCCTTCAATTATGACTTGACTAGTTTTTTTAGAAACAGCTGTTGTGCTGTCAACAGCTCTTGCCAGACCGATCAACGCACCTGTCAGTTCATCCTGTAATTTTGCTGTATCTGCCGTTTTTCCACAGACACCAGAATTTCCTGTACATCCACTGCATCCGATCGTCTGTTCACACTGAAAACAAAACATATTCTTATCCATTACTATATTCTCCTTTTATTCTAAGATCTTTTTTATCATTTCCATCCTCTGTCAATAGTATACAACTTGGGTTTCTGTAAAAAATATAGTATAATAATTGCAACATGTATGTTTGATTTCCAACAGGAGGGATTATTTTGAAAAAATATTTGCCTATTTTAAGAAACAGTCCTTTTTTTAAAGGTCTTACGGATAACGAGATATTATCCATATTACATTGCGTAAATGCAACGACAATTTACAGAAAACGGGGTTCTTATATTTTCAGAGCTGGGGATTCTACCGAAGTTATGGGACTTGTGGTGTCGGGCTGTGTTCTTGTTATGCAGGAAGATCTGTGGGGATATCGGAATATTCTGTCAAAATGCCATGTCGGTGATTTTTTTGGCGAGCCGTATGCAGCAAGTCCTGGAGCTGTTTTGAATGTCAGTGTGGCAGCAGATGAGGATTGTGAGATCATTTTTTTAAATGTTCAGAGGCTTCTGGTTTCCTGTCCAACTGCATGTGAACATCATCAGAAGTTGATCCGTAATCTGGTCAGTGTCTTGGCCAATAAGATATTGATCCTGAACGACAAGATCACACATGTCGGCAAGCGAACGACCAGAGATAAACTGTTGTCTTATTTGTCAGCAGAATCCATCAGACAGTCATCGTTGTCTTTTGACATTCCTTTTGACCGACAGCAACTGGCAGATTATCTTTGTATAGATCGTGCAGCAATGTCTACAGAGATATCAAAATTACAAAAAGATGGTTTTATAAAAACGAATCGAAAGCATTTTGAGTTGATCGTTAGTGCTTTCAGATAACCAATAGAAACTTATGGAGGAATATGATAATGTCAAAAGATGAATATTTGATCACAGATGCGCCCCTTAAAGCGCTGACTGTTTTTGCAATGCCCATGATCCTCGGCAGCTTCTTTCAACAAGTGTATAATATGGCTGATTCGATCATAGTCGGTCAGTTTGTAGGCTCTTCTGCACTTGCAGCTGTTGGTGCCTGTGCTGCCCTCACAAATGTATTTATTTGTGTAGCATTGGGTGCTGGTGTAGGTGCGGGTGTGCTTGTGAGCCGCTATTTTGGAGCTAGAGATTATGGCAAAATGAAAACGATCGTGTCAACATCATTGATCAGTTTTCTGGTCTTAAGTATATTTTTGGGTGTCTTTGGTTTTTGCTTTTCTCATTTGATGATGAGTGTATTACAAACACCTGCTGATATATTGAATGAAGCGGTATTGTATCTAAGAGTTTATTTTGTGGGATTTCCATTTTTGTTTATGTATAATATTCTTTCAACGATGTTTACTTCAATCGGTGAATCGAAAATACCGTTGGCTCTTTTAATATTCTCATCGATGTTAAATATATTGATGGATCTTTGGATGGTAGCTGGGCTTGGACTCGGTGTGTTCGGTGCAGCCCTCGCAACTCTCATTGCACAGGGGATTTCCGCAGTGTTGTCACTTTTGATTTTCTTGTGCCGGATGCGTCGATATGAAAGTCGCTTTGACTGGTTTGACAGACAGGAGTTACATTCTATGCTTCAAATTGCTGTACCGTCAGTTCTTCAGCAGTCCACAGTGTCAATTGGCATGATGATCGTACAGGCAGTTGTGAATCCATTCGGTACACAGGCACTTGCAGGATATTCAGCAACGATGAGAGTAGAAAATGTTTTTTCATTGATATTTGTATCCATTGGTAATGCAGTTTCGCCGTATGTTTCTCAGAATCTTGGTGCAAAGAAGATCGAACGTATCAAAAAGGGATACCATGCTGCATTGGTGTTAGATATATGTTTCGCAATCCTTGCTTTCATGATCATCGAATCCTTGCATACCCAGATTTCTTCACTGTTCCTAGGGAAAGATGGAACTGCTTTAGCATATCAGGTGTCTGGAAATTATATGAGATGGCTCGGTTATTTCTTCACCTTCATGGGAATCAAGATGGCAACAGATGGAGTCCTTCGCGGTCTTGGAATCATGCGGCCATTTCTTGTTGCTAATATGGTAAATCTTGCGATCCGCTTGTCAGTTGCTTTGATTTTTGCACCGCGTTTTGGTATTGCATTTGTCTGGCTCGCTGTACCAGCTGGCTGGTTTGCCAACTTTCTGATCTCCTATGGGGCACTTAGAAAATCATGGCCAAGTGATAATTGTAATTGCGTAATCAATACGAATGAGTTATTATAATAACAGATAGGTTTTTAAACCAGCAGCGAAAGCTTCTGAAGCCATACGAAGAAGGTTCAACGGACCTTTCTGCCGACAGACGGCAGGAAAACGGGATATTCATCATTTATCAGAATTCTGAAAATCGCGATTATATCATAAGATACAAAAACGACGCAGACAGTAAAATCGCATACTTTTAAAATGAATGGGCAGTCCCTCAGGCAGGGACTGTCTATTTTTCTGTTGAATTAAAGTAGCTGCAATAAAAATTGTAACTATTGATCCAGATTATTATACGAGAATATCGTACAAGGAGAGAATTTATGTTAGGAATCATCATTGAAAGCATCAGTACTTTTATGTACAGCAAATTGCTAGTAATACTGTTGATCGGAGCGGGAATCTATTTTACGATCCGTACAAAACTGCCACAGATGAGATTATTTAAAGATGCCTGCAAAGCCGTTGTAGAAAAGCCAGAAGATGAAAATGGAGTATCATCGTTTCAGGCATTAATGGTATCTACCGCATCACGAGTTGGAACAGGAAATATCATTGGAGTATCGTCCGCTATCTGCATTGGAGGATTTGGCTCTGTATTCTGGATGTGGATCATTGCGATCATCGGAAGTGCATCCGCACTGATCGAAAGTACGCTAGCACAGATTTATAAGAGAAAAGGAAAAGATGGAGAATGTTACGGAGGACCGGCATATTACATTGAAGCAGCACTTCACTGCAGACCATTAGCGATCATATTCTGTATTTCCATGATCGCAACGTATGCATTTGGATTTAATATGCTTGCATCTTATAATTTACAATCTACATTTTCAGGATTCTCATTTTATGATGTAAAATGGACGCCATGGATCATCGGAGGAATTCTTGCAGTGATCACAGGATGGTGTCTCTTAGGCGGGGGATCAAGAATTGTAAAAGTAACATCTACATTAGTGCCAGCTATGGGGGTTGCATATATTCTGATCTCTGTGATCGTTATGATCATCAACCGTGCATATCTGCCAGTTGTATTTTCAAAGATCATCAGCGAAGCATTTGATTTCAAAGCAATTTTTGGTGCATTTGCAGGATCAGCTATGATGCAGGGGATTAGAAGAGGTCTGTACTCCAATGAAGCAGGTATTGGATCAGCACCAAATGCTTCTGCATCCGCACAAGTAAGTCATCCAATCAAACAGGGCTTAGTACAGATGTTATCCGTATTCATTGATACCCTGCTTTTATGCACAGCAACAGCCATGATGTGTTTGTCATCAGGAATCGCCCCTGCGCAAGAATTACAGGGGGCACCATGGGTACAGGCAGCACTGCATGAATCCTTAGGAAACTTCGGACCACTCTTTATCACAGTAGCGATGGTATTGTTTGCATTTACAACACTTCTTGGGAATTGTTTTTATTGTGATAACTTGTTAAATTATATCCACAAAGGACAGCCATCAAAGACATTCATGAAAGGATTTCGTATAGTATCTGCACTGGTTGTGTTCATTGGTGCAGGAATGGAAGTTTCTATGCTTTGGAATATTTCAGATGTTTTGATGGGAGTTATGGCACTGATCAATATTCCAGTGATCTTGATTTTGTCAAATACAGCACTGAAAGCATTGGAGGATTATGAAAAGCAGAAGAAAAATGGAGAGAATCCAGTGTTTAAGACTGGGAATATTGGATTGGAATACGAGACGGATTATTGGAGCTAGATTTATATTTTTTACTTTTGATACTGACATTATCATGGTATAATTAAAGAAAGATTCTAGGCAAAACAGACGAAAGTCTGTGACGCAAAGCTAAAGGGCCTGTAAAATGGCAGCCAGTTGTAGAAAATGATAGGCACTGTCTGTTTGGCAGTGCTGTTTTATTTCACAGAGATTTCATAGGGAATTTGTAGGGAATATTTATGAATTGAGGGAGGATAAAGTTATGAAGTTTAGAATGTGATCGTTTAGTTGATCTGCCAGATATTTGTACACAGATTGTTTATGATCCTAATATTGATGATGTGAGTGACAAGATGATCGATCTTTCTGGTTATGATTTTACAGATAATTATGTGGAATCTAGATTGCAGGAGATTCAAACGATGTTACGTTCACAGACAGAGGAAAAGCATCAGTTTTTGGTGATTCATCATTCCCTGACCGTCGGTATGAATGCGCATATTTCCAAATCGGTTGAGATGAAGGTATTGGAAAAAACAATAAGTAGCATAAAATTCTGGGTGGATGGTATTTTTGTATTGGATGAAGAAGGAAAGAAAGTCTGTGAATACAGTATGGATGAAGGTTTGATGGATGAGATGATTGATTATCTGCAAAAAGACATCATCATGGATTACACAGGATATAAAGAAAGATCTTATTCAGAACGGATTGCCAGAGGAGATGGATCACGTATCGATATCGCAGCCTGCGCTAGAAAAGATGCCCCAGGGATCGTTGCAGTTTACTATTACACATCTCCGAGATTTATCAGAAATTATACTTTGACGATCCAGAGTCTTTTAAAGGGGTACAATACTGAGAAAGACGGGACGATCATCGTTGCAGACAAAGGGAAGATTATTGCCAGTAACGATGAGAAATTATTGGCACAGGATGTCGCAGACAATGAGATTATTCAGAAAATGAAGAAGCATACAGATAGTCGGCATATCTTTCATCTGAAGAATAAAGGAACTGGATGCTATGGTATCATGCTGAAACAAAGGGATTATTATATCTACATGTATTTACCAGATAAAGAGGTATTCAGTAATCTGCCACTCAGTGTAACAGGTGTTGTATTCCTTTATCTTATCATTCTTAGTTTTTTATGGTTCTGGATATATACAACCAATCTGGCACATCAGAAACAGGAACAGGAAAAAGATGAGAAATATAAAGCAGAACTTCTGAAATCGGCAAAAAAAGCAGAGGCAGCGAACGAGGCGAAAACTGAGTTTCTTCAGAGGATGAGCCATGATATCCGGACACCGATCAATGGAATCTGTGGTATGATCGATGTGGCAGAGCATTATGCAGATGATATGGAGAAACAGACAGAATGCAGGGCAAAGATCAAAGAAACATCTCATCTGTTACTGGAATTGGTCAATGAAGTTTTGGATATGAGTAAGCTGGAATCGGACGAAGTAGTTCTGGAAGAAATTTCATTTAATCTGAGCAATATTTCCAAGGAAGTATTTGTTGTGATCGAACAAATAGCTGCAGAACAAAATATCCGGGTCGTATGGGAGAAAAAAGAAGTCACACACTGGAATCTGATCGGAAGTCCCGGGTATGTAAAACGGATCATGATGAATATTTTGTTAAATGCGGTAAAATATAATAAAGAAAACGGATATATCTACATCAGCTGTCAGGAATTTACATCGGAGCAGGATGGAAGAGTGACGATTGAATTTATCTGCCGGGATACAGGAATTGGTATGACAAAGGATTTCCAGAAACGCCTTTTTGAACCGTTTGCACAGGAGCATACTGGAAGTCGTACAAAATTTTCTGGAACAGGGCTTGGAATGCCGATCACAAAAAAACTGATCGAAAAAATGGGAGGAACGATCACGTTTGAAAGTGAGAAAGAAAAAGTCACAACTTTTGTGATCAAGATTCCATTTAAAATAGATCAGGATGCTGATCGACGTGAAGAACAGGAAACTATATCAGAAAAATCTATAAAAGATCTGAAGATCCTTCTGGTGGAAGATAATGAGCTGAATATGGAAATTGCAGAATTTGTGATTCAGAATGAAGGTGCATCTGTGACGAAAGCATGGAATGGTCAGGAAGCTGTTGAGATATTCCAAAAAAGCAGATCAGATGAATTTGATGTAATCTTAATGGATATTATGATGCCAGTCATGAACGGTTATGAAGCAGCAAAGATGATCCGCACACTGGATAGAGATGATGCAAAAACGGTTCCGATCATAGCAATGACGGCAAATGCGTTCACCGAGGACAGATTAAAGTCAAAAGAATCGGGAATGAATGAACATATTGCGAAACCTATAGATGCAAAATTATTAGTAAAAGTGATCAGTGAATTCGTGGAAAACAAAGAGGAGGATTCGTAATGAAAAAGAGAAAATGGAATAGAGTTATTTCTGTACTTTTGGTGATGGTGACCGTCATATCACTTATGTCAGGATGTGGAAAGAAGAGCGCAAAAAATGAAGAGAAAGATACGATCACAGTATATTTATGGAGCACAAAGCTATATGAAAAATATGCACCATATATTCAGAAACAGCTTCCAGACATTAATATTGAATTTGTAGTGGGCAACAATGATTTGGATTTCTATCGGTTTCTTAAGGAAAATGGCGGATTGCCGGATATCATAACTTGCTGTCGTTTTTCACTACATGATGCAAACCCTCTGAAAGACAGCCTGATGGATCTTTCCACAACCAATGAAGCAGGTGCTGTCTATAATACATACCTCAACAATTTTATGAATCAGGATGGCAGTGTAAACTGGCTTACAGTGTGTGCGGATGCACATGGGTTTGTAGTTAACAAAGACCTTTTTAAAAAGTATCATATTCCTCTGCCAACAGATTACAAAAGTTTTGTTTCTGCCTGTCAGGCATTCAAAAAAGTGGGGATCCGTGGATTTACGGCAGATTATTTTTATGATTATACTTGCATGGAAACACTGCAGGGACTATCTGCATCAGAGCTGTCTACAGCGGCTGGACGTAAATGGCGTACTATCTATAGTGACCCTGATAATACAAAGAGAGAGGGTTTGGACAGTAAAGTCTGGCCGGAGGCTTTTGAACGTATGGAGCAATTCATTCAGGATACAGGGTTGAACAAAGATGATCTGAATATGGATTATGATAATGTGATGGAGATGTATAAAAGTGGTAAGCTTGCTATGTACTTTGGCAGTTCTTCTGGTGTAAAAATATTTCAGGATCAGGGCATTGATACAACATTTCTTCCATTCTTTCAACAAAACGGCGAAAAATGGCTGATGACGACACCATATTTTCAGGTGGCGCTGAACCGTAACCTGACAAAGGATGAAACACGCCGGCAGAAAGCAATGAAAGTGTTGAATGTAATGCTGTCAGAGGATGCACAGAATCGGATCGTTTATGATGGTCAGGATATATTAAGCTATAGTCAGGATGTAGATACACATCTCACAGAATATCTCAAAGATGTCAGACCTGTGATCGAAGAAAATCATATGTATATTCGAATCGCATCCAATGACTTTTTCAACGTATCCCAAGATGTAGTCTCTAAGATGATTTCAGGAAAATACGATGCCAAACAGGCTTACCAGTCATTTAATACAAAGCTTCTGAAGAAGAAATCTGATTCTGAGAAGATCGTGCTCGATTCAAAGAAAGCTTATTCCAATCATTTTCATACCAGCGGGGGGAATGAAGCGTATTCTGTTATGGCAAATACTTTGCGTGGCGTCTATGGTACGGATGTGCTGATCGCAACAGGAAACAGCTTTACAGGAAGTGTGCGGAAGGCAGGATATACGGAAAAAATGGCTGGCAATATGATCATGCCAAATGATCTTTTAGCTTACAAACGGAAGATGAGTGGGGCTGAGCTGAAAAAGACGGTCAGAAATTTTGTAGAAGGTTATCAGGGAGGTTTCAATCCATTTAACCGTGGCTCTCTGCCTGTGGTCAGTGGTATTTCTGTAGAGATCAAGGAAACGGATGATGGTTATACATTAAGTAAAGTTACAAAGAATGGAAAACCAGTTCAGGATAAGGATACCTTTACTGTAACCTGTCTTGCGACACCACAACATATGGAATCGTATCCAGCGGGTAAAAACATTGTATTTGATGGAGAGGTGAAAGATACCTGGACAAAATGTGTTTTGAAGGGTGATGCCGTTCTCGCGAAGCCTGAAGACTATATGACTTTGAGGTGAGAAGAATGGATATTAAGAATCATAATATGAACAAAGAGAAACCTATCATGAGAAAACGATTCAGGATCATTGTCTTTCTTGTGTTCTTTTTTGGAATCGTTATGGCTGTTTCTCAATATTTTGAGTTTGTATCGAAAACTGTCTATGAGGAAAGAGTTTCTCATCTGACCGAAGTTTTCCATCAGTCGGATAATATGTTAGGTGAACTGACACATAAGAATCTGATGTATCTTCATATGTGGAGTGAGTATCTGCAGGATGCTCCAAGTGAAAGCAAAATTCGTGATTATATAGATAAAGCGCAGAAAGATGTGGGATTTTTATATTTTTATTTTCTATCAGCTGACGGTAACTATAAGATGACAACAGGTGAAACAGGCTATCTTGGATTACAGGAAAATATTGAAGATGAGATTCAAAAAGGCAATGATATCATAACCAATGCAGCAGTTCCCGGAAAATCCCAGATGCTTGTTTTTGCCAGCCCGAAGGCTCATGGAAGTTATCAGGGATTTAAATATGATGCAATTGCTATTGCCTATGAAAACGCTGATATAGTAAATGTACTCGATATCTCTGCGTTTAATGGAAAAGCAAAGAGTTATGTTCTTCATCCAGATGGTCGTGTTGTGATCGATCATTCTTTGGAGTCATGGGGAAATGTGTATAACTTTTTTGGCATTCTGAGAGAACATACAGATATCTCCGAAAAAGAGATCCTTAAAATTTCGAAGAAATTTAAAGAGGGACATACAGGTGCGATGTTACTAAATCTGGATGGAAAGGATTACTATCTTGTTTATGAAAAATCAGATATTCAGGACTGGGTATTTCTGGGACTTGTCCAGGCAGATATCGTCAATGCCAGTATGAACACTTTGCAACTTAGTACGATGCTTCTTGTTGGGGCGGTAGTGCTTTGTATTACAGTCATTCTTATTGGATTTATTTTACGAAAAAACAGTGTAAGATTGAAGAAAAAAGACACAGAGATCTTGTACAGGGATGAGATGTTTCAAAAGTTGTCAATGAATGTGGATGACGTATTTTTAATGTTGGATGCAAAAACGTATCAGGCAGATTATGTTAGTCCAAATGTGGAAAAACTGTTGGGAATTACCATAGAACAGATCCGGGAAGATATTTGTGTTTTAGGAGAACTGCATTCCGAGGATATGAAAGATTCGAAGAAGGATTATCTAAAGGAGATTCAGGTTCATGAACAGCAGGAATGGGATTTTGAGTATGTTCATCAGAAAACAGGAGAACGACGCTGGTTTCACAGTGTCGCAATGGGTAGTGAGGTAAATGGGAATAAGAAATATATACTGGTTATGTCGGATCGTACTGCTGACAAGAAAATGAATCAGGCACTTTCTGATGCAGTCCATGCTGCGGAGAATGCCAATCAGGCAAAGAGTACTTTCCTTTCTAACATGTCTCACGATATCCGGACACCAATGAACGCTATCATTGGGTTTACGACATTGGCTGTGAGCAACATTGATAACAAGAAAATGGTCAGAGATTATCTTGGTAAGATCCTTTCGTCCAGCAATCATCTGTTATCACTTATCAATGATATATTGGATATGAGTCGTATTGAGAGTGGCAAGATCCATCTGGAAGAAACAGAGGTTAGTTTGTCGGATGTACTTCATGATCTGAAGACGATCATCAGTGGACAGATTCATGCGAAGCAGCTGGAACTTTATATGGATGCCATGGATGTTATGAATGAGGATGTGTATTGCGATAAGACACGGCTAAACCAGATACTGCTGAATCTTTTGTCCAATGCGATCAAGTTTACTCCAGCAGGCGGAATGATTTCTGTTCGGTTGAAACAATATCCGGGAACACAGCGAGAGCGTCAGTTATATGAGATCCGGGTAAAGGATAACGGAATCGGTATGAGTGAGGATTTTGTACAGAAACTTTTTTCTCCTTTTGAGCGGGAGAGAAGTTCTACAGTCAGCAGGACTCAAGGTACAGGACTGGGCATGGCTATTACCAAGAATATCGTGGATATGATGGGCGGAAATATTGAGATCCAGACAGAACAGGGCAAAGGTACGGAATTTATTGTACGACTGCCGTTGCGGACCCAGTCTAAGCAGCATCGTGTAGAGAAGATCGCAGTGTTGGAAGGTCTTAAGGCATTGGTGATAGATGATGATTTTAATACCTGTGACAGCGTGACAAAGATGCTTGCAAAGGTTGGAATGCGTTCGGAATGGACACTTTCTGGTAAGGAGGCGGTTCTTCGTGCAAGGCATTCTATAGAACTGGGTGATGCATTCCATGCCTATATCATCGATTGGCGCTTGCCAGATATGAATGGTATTGAAGTTACCCGACAGATCCGTAGTCTTGGTGATGATACACCGATCATTATCCTGACTGCTTATGACTGGTCAGAGATCGAAGCGGAAGCAAGAGCAGCAGGAGTCAATGCATTTTGTGCGAAACCTATATTCATGTCAGACATCAGAGATACTTTGATGACAGCAATCGGTCAGAAGCAGGATAGGACGGATGATGATATTCTTCCGGCAGTAAGTTCAGATTTCAGAGGCAGAAGTATTCTGCTTGTAGAAGATAATGAATTAAACAGTGAGATTGCGATGGCGATTCTTAATGAATATGGATTTCAGGTTCATACAGCAGAAAATGGAGCAGAGGCAGTGGAGAAGATCAGGAATTCAGCACCAGGCGATTATGAGCTTGTACTTATGGATATTCAGATGCCTGTAATGAATGGATATGAGGCTGCAAAGCAGATCCGTGCATTGGATGATCCAGCACTGGCAGAAATTACGATCCTTGCTATGACTGCCAATGCTTTTGATGAAGATAGAAAGAAAGCACTGGAATGTGGTATGGATGGATTTTTATCCAAACCAATTGTTATTGAGGAATTGATCCATACGTTACAAACTAATTTGAAATAAATGAAAGGGAGCTTTATCTTTTTTATTCACAAAAATTTCGAAATCTCTTAAGAAAATCTTTGATAAAATGTAACAATGGAGAATCGAAACGTGATATAATAAAGAGCAAGTGTCTATAGAACTCACATGACACAACATAAGACAAGTTTACGAAACATAAGAAGATGAGGAGGGCATAAAGATGCCTGGTATTATTTTAGAAGGAGGAACATTTCGTCCGATCTTTAGTGCAGGAGTGATGGATGCACTGTTGGATGAAGATATCATGTTTCCTTATATGATCGGAGTATCTGCGGGAATCTGTGATGGTTTTTCTTATATATCCAAACAAAAGGAAAGAAATTTAAAGATCCTGATGAACCACAGGAATGATAAAAGATACATGGGAGCGAGGAATCTACTGAAAGAGAGAAGTCTTTTTGGACTGGATTTCGTATATGACACGATCCCAAACAAACTGTATCCATTTGACTGGAAGACATTCAATGAATACAAGGGAACGATCAAGGTCGGTGTAACAAATGCATGGACAGGGGAAGCAGAATACAAAGATGGAATGAAACTGGATAAGAAGTGTACAATGCTTCGAGCAACTTGTGCGATCCCGTTTGCATTTCCAACGATCAAAGTAGATGGAAAGCCTTATTATGATGGTGGAATTGCAGATCCGATTCCGATCAGACGATCAATAGAAGATGGGAATGATAAGAATCTGATCGTACTGACAAGGCCAGAAGGGTATAGAAAAGAATTAAGCAAGAGCAACAAAGCTGCGGCAAAACTTCTCAAGAGAAAATATCCACATTTACCGGAACTGCTGTTAAATCGTCATATAAGATATAATAAAACAGTTAGATATTGTGAGCAGTTAGAGAGGGAAGGAAAGGCAGTGATCCTAAGACCAGAGTATACGATCGATAGTTTAGAGAAAGACATTGATGTATTAAAACAAACGTATGATATGGGATACCGTGTTACAAAAGAGAATATAAACCGAATTAAAGAATTATTTTAGACGACTCTTTATGCCTGTTCCACTGGACGGAAGAAGCTCGATAAGATATACTTTATAAGATTAAGACAAAGGAGGGATCGGGCGATGGCAAGAATTGAAGAATCAAAACGAACTTATATAGAAGAACTTTCGACCAATCCAAGAGTCAACCTGATGGTTTTATCAGAACGAATCAATATTGCGTTTCATGAGGATGAAAATGAGGTATCTCTGGCAGAGAAGATAGCAGAGAAACTTTATGATATGCCACAATTGATCACTAAGTTATTACAGCAGGAAGCAATCGAATTCTTGCTGCAATGCTGGGATATGGAAGGTGAGAGCCTGATCGCTGAGATGTATGCAAGAGAGATTGAACAGTTACATTTTCTTGGATTTCTCTCATATGAAGACGATACGATCTTATTGAATATGGAAGCAAAGGATAATTTTTTCTTCTCTCTGAAAAGCCGCAGAGTTCAGGAAGAGTTAGAAGAGGGTACCAGACTTGAGAATATTCTTTTTGGAATGTTGTTTTTATATGGTATTTTAGATATTTATGAGTGCTGCCAGATGATCCAGGAAGAGATGTTTCCAGAGCTGACTTATGATGAGTTGGAAGAATTTATATTACTCCGTATTGTATTCTGGCAGTCAGGAATCTTATTAAGAAATCAGATGAATTCAAGACTGTTACTGGCAAGCCGTGAGGTAGAAAACCGCAACGAAGTATTTATTCAGTGGAGCCTTAGGGAAGATTTATCATGGAAACGTTACAGTGAAGATGAATATAAGAATCTGGCACTAGGCAATGGAATTGGAGGCTGGGATGGAATCCCAGAATTATATGATTTTGTGATGAAGAATATCGAGAATGATCAGTATAAGGTTATGATGATCGTAAAATCACTGGTTGTTAAGATTCAAAATGGATTGACTTATGAAGAGATTACATCTGCGTATGTGAATCTTCTGGACGAAGAAGATAAAGAACATCAAAGGATCCTTTGTGAATTGATCCGTACGCTTTATAAAACTGTACCATTATATAGTCTCAAGGGACATACGAGAACAGAAGTGGAAGAAGAAAGTCAAGAAGCAAGATTTCATGTGATTCAGGGTGGTAAAGAGTAAGGAGGAAGCGAATGAGACAGTCAACTGTATTAGTAGTAGATGACGAGAAAGAGATTGCTGACTTTATTGAATTATATTTAAAGAATGAAAATTATAATGTACATAAATTTTACAATGGAAAGGATGCCTTGGCGTGTGTAGAACATGAGAATATTGATCTGGCGATCCTTGATGTGATGCTGCCAGATATTGATGGATTTGAGATTTTAAAACAGATCCGTTTAACACACAATTTCCCTGTGATCATGCTGACAGCGAAAGTATCTTCCATGGATAAGATCAATGGATTGACATTGGGAGCTGATGATTATATTGAGAAACCATTTGAGCCGTTGGAATTGATGGCAAGAGTGAAGGCACAGCTTCGAAGATTTACAAGATACAACGATGGAAGCGGTATGAATCAGGAAGATACACTGGAGATCGCAGGTCTTATCTTAAATCGTGCAACACACCAGTGTACTTATGGAGAAGAAGAAATTACATTGACACCGCTAGAATTTTCAATTTTATGGATTCTGACACAGAACCGCGGGAAGGTTATAAGCTCAGAGAATCTTTTTGAGCAGGTATGGAAAGAAAAATATTTTAAGAACAACAATAATACAGTTATGGTACATATCAGACATCTCCGTGAGAAGCTGGGAGAGGTCATGGGACACAAAGAATTGATCAAGACAGTCTGGGGAGTTGGATACAAAGTTGAGGAGTAAATACAGAAGTTTAAAGATAAGGATCATACTACAGACATTGGGAATCAGTTTGATCGTTGCATGTATCGGATATTTTGTACTTGATATATTTGTAGATGGTGTATTTCAGGATCCATTTGCCAAAACGGTCGTTTATATATTTGAACGGATCGGGATGGATGAGCTGGAAGCGATCCGTGTATATCGTCTGATCTTTGTACAAAATAAAACAATGATCATTGGTGCTGGATTTTTTGTGCTGCTTTTGTTAAGCTTTTATCTGGGTATGTCAAAATTCACGACATACCTAAGACAGGTTGAAGGCGGGATCCAGATGATCTTAAATGAATCTAAAGACCGCATATTGCTCCCACCAGAGTTGAATCCTTTGGAGAATAAATTAAATGAAATCAAAGGAACGTTGAAAGAACAGAGGCGGATTGCAGAAGAAAGTGAGCAGAGAAAGAATGATATCATCGTCTATCTTGCTCATGATCTGAAGACACCGTTGACGTCGATCATTGCATATTTATCATTGTTAAATGAATCGCCGGATATGTCGGAAGAACAAAGAGCTAAGTATATAGGAATTTCTCTTGAGAAAGCGAAACGTCTTGGAGAACTGATCAATGAGTTCTTTGAAATTACAAGGTATAATCTTCAGAATATTACCTTGGACAAAAAGGAATTTTATCTTTATGTTCTGCTTGAACAGGTGATGGATTCTTTTGCTGCGGTATTTAAGCAGAAAGGATTAGAGTGGAAGATAGAGGTAGATGATAAAATATTAATTTATGGTGATCCGGACAGGCTTGCCAGGGTTTTTGAGAATCTGTTAAGGAATGCAGTATCGTATTGTTATCCGAATTCTCTCATCGAGGTTTATGGAATGATCGATGGAGATAACGCAGAGATTTTAGTCAGGAATCAGGGAAAGACTATACCAGAACATCAATTAAATAACCTGTTTGAGAAATTTTACAGATTAGATGAAGCAAGATCTTCTGAAACTGGCGGGGCAGGTCTTGGACTTGCGATCGCGAAGGAGATCATAGAGCTTCATGATGGAACTATCAAAGCAAAAAGCCAGAATGAGTATACGACATTCATAATACGGCTGCCAAGAAAGAAGGAGGAACAATGAAAAAAGTATATGTCATTGGACATCGCAATCCAGATACAGATTCCATCTGTTCTGCGATCGCATACGCAAACTTAAAGAATCAAGTGGAAGGAAATGGATACGAAGCATATCGTGCCGGTAATATCAACGGCGAAACAAGATATGTATTGGATACATTTGGAATTAAAGATCCAAAATATGTTAGTGATGTAAGACCAAGATTAAAAGACGTAAATTTAAATCTAGTTAAAGGTGCAAAAGCGACAGATTCCCTGAAATCTGCACGTGAAATGATGCAGACAGAGAAGATCGTGTCTCTTCCAGTATTAGATGGAAAGAAAATGACCGGTCTGGTATCCATCAGTGATGTGTTGAAAGCAGACATGGATGTTTATGACAATGAAATCCTTGCCAAAGCAAAAACACCATATAAAAATGTTGTAGAAACATTAGATGGAACACTTCAGGCAGGAGATATCGAAGGATATATCACAGAAGGTAAGTTAACAGTATCTGCCGCAAGTGTTGATACAATGGAAGAATTTGTAACAGCTAAAGATACAGTGATCGTTGCAAACCGTGAAGATGCACAGATTGGTGCGATCCAGACAGGAGTACAGTGTGTTGTAGTATGCATGGGTACAGAAGTTACTGATAAAGTATTAGAACTTGCAAAGGAAAAGAACTGCAGAATCATCACAACACCATATGATACATTTACAGCAAGCCGTTTGATCTGCCAGGCAATGCCAGTATCTTATATCATGGCAACAGATACGATCGTATCTTTCAATGAAACAGATTTTGTAGATGATGTCAAAGAAGAGATGACAAAGAAACGTTTCCGTTACTTCCCTGTATTGAATGCAGATAACGAATTTGTAGGATTTATTTCCAGACGTCGTATCTTAGAATTCAACAAGAAACAGGTAATCTTAGTTGACCATAATGAGGTATCACAGGCAGTCGAAGGATTAGAAGAATGTGAGATCATGGAGATCATCGACCACCACAGAATCGGAAGTGTGGAAACTGTATCACCAGTTTACTTCAGAAATCAGCCAGTTGGATGTACAGGAACGATCGTTGCTCAGATGTACCGTGAACAGGGAATCGAGATTACAAAAGAGATGGCAGGATTAATGTGTTCTGCAATTCTTTCTGATACATTAATGTTCCGTTCTCCAACATGTACACCAGTGGACGAACAGATCGCGAGAGAATTAGCACAGATCGCAGGAATTGATGTAGAAGAACATGCCAAAGCAATGTTCCGTGCAGGAAGTGATTTAAGTGGTAAGACTCCAAACGAGATCTTCTACATGGATTATAAAAAATTCAATGCCGATACAATTGATTTTGGTGTTGGACAGATCACATCCATGGATCAGGGAGAATTAGATGATATCAAAGCATCAATCCTTGAATATATGGATTCTGTGAAAGAAGAACAGGGACTTGATTACGTATTCTTTATGCTAACAAACATCTTAGAGGAAACAACACATCTGCTGATCTGCGGACCAGAAGCTGAGGGAGTGATCGAACGCGGATTTGGTGTAACACCAGAAGATAAAGTTGCAATTCTTCCTGGAGTTATGTCACGTAAGAAACAGATGATCCCTAATCTTTTGAATGCGTTTCAGCAGTAGATTGTAATAGTCTTTGATATGTATATGAGAAAAAATAAATAAGAATAGGAGCCATCCGCCAGAGAATTTATGCTCGCCGGATGGCTCTTATTCTTATTTATTTTTTCATATACAACGAAAGGCTAGTTGATTTTGTTATGAGTGGTGTTAAAAGAAGTATTGAAAATATGAAATAAGCGTAATATACTAATAATAAATAAAATACATAATGACATAGAATATAAAATTAATGAAAGAGTATAAAATCTATGAAAGAATATAAAAATCTATGAAAGGATATAAAAAAGACCGCCCATCTGGGCGGTTACTTTTCTGAAAAGAGAGGATTAAAAAATATATATGAAAAACTATGTCTTAAGTATACCAAAATCCCTGAGGCATTCAATATCCAAAGTATGAACAATTCTAAAGAATTTATAAACAGTTCTAAACAAAATAGGTTTCGACGTTGTTGTACTTTTGACACTTACATCATATGATAATATTTAGCATAAAGACCGCCAGAAGCAATTAGTTCTTCATGTGTTCCTCGTTCTTTGATCGTTTGTCCATCGATAACAAGAATTTCATCTGCATTCTGGATCGTTGATAAACGATGGGCGATCGTGATTGTTGTTCGATTTTCAGACAAGGCGTCCAGACTCTTCTGGATATGCTGCTCGCTTTCATTATCTAATGCGCTGGTAGCTTCATCTAAGATTAAGATTGGCGGGTTCTTTAAGAAAACTCTTGCAATAGAGATTCTTTGCTTCTGACCACCGGATAATCTTGTACCACGTTCTCCAACGAAAGTATCATAGCCATTAGGTAATGTCATAATAAAATCGTGGATATTGGCTTTCTTAGCAGCTTCGACAATTTCATCAAAGGTTGCATCAGGGTTTCCGTAAGCAATATTTTCTTTGACACTGCCGCCAAATAGATAAACATCCTGTTGAACAATACCGATGGAGCTTCTAAGACTCTCTAATTTTATATCCTTGATATTCTGACCACCGATCGTAATCAAACCATCTGTAATATCATAAAATCGAGGCAGCAGAGAACAGATCGTTGTTTTTCCACCACCGGAAGGTCCAACGAGTGCAATGGATTTTCCTGATTTGATCGTGAAATCAATGTGATTTAATACAATCTCATTATCCTCGTAACTAAATGAGACATCATGATAACAGATATCCCCATCAGGATGTTTCATATTAACGGCATCAACAGAATCTGTGATCTCAGGTTCAATATCAATAACAGACTGATAACGGATAAAACCAGACATACCTTTCTGGATCATTTCTGTTAATTCTACAAGAATTTGAATCGGGCTGATAAAGATTCCAATATACAATGCATACATAGCAAGGTCAGCAGCACTCATCTGGCCAAGAGCGATAAAATAACCACCAGCAAGTAAAGTGACAAGATACATCATTCCTTGGAAAAATGTATTTCCACTCTGAAAACTTCCCATAGCACGATAATTATCACGCTTGGAATCTAAAAATGCCTCATTTCCAACACGAAATTTCTCACGTTCAATATCTTCATTTGCAAAAGACTGCACAATACGGATTCCAGCAAGGGAGTCTTGCAAAGAAGCATTGACATCACCAATCTTCCTGCGGTTATCAAGGAAGGTAGCCTGCATCTTACGGTTTTGCTTTGCACTGAAGAAGATCATCAGTAAAACGATCGCAAGAAGAATAATCGCTAATTTCCACTGAATGATAAACAGGAAAATAAAAGATCCAACGATTTTTACAAGAGAGATAAATAAATTCTCAGGGCCGTGATGGGCAGCTTCGGAAATATCAAACAGATCAGAAACAAGACGGCTCATCATCTGTCCAGTGTTATGCTGATCATAATAGGAAAAAGAAAGATTTTCATAATGGTCAAACAGTTTACGGCGCATATCACGTTCCATCTGAGCTCCCATGATATGTCCCTGACAGCTGACATAATATTTACAGAACGCCTGAAAAATATAGCAGATAAATAAAATTCCCCCGATGATCGGAAGAGTCTTAAGGATCATAGAAGCATCCTTAAGAAATAAAGTCTTTGTAAGTGAACGAAGGATCTGTGGATAAGCAAGATCAACCAGACTGATAAATGCTGCACAGATCAGATCAAAAATGAAGACTTTTTTGTAGGGTTTATAATATTGGATGAATTTTTGAAAAGTACTCATTGGTGATAACTCCTTTAAAGAAAAATTTGATTGTATACAAACAACCAGAGACTATCATACACCAATTTTTGAAAAATAAAAAGACCGCTCAATAAAATGAGCGGTTACTTTTCTGAAAAGAGAGGATTAAAAAATATATATGAAAAACTATGTCTTAAGTATAGCAAAATCCTTCCTTTATTC
>SKEU01000510.1_pt1 | contig 25262 bp, 28 predicted proteins | sample 4819571 | NCBI WGS metagenome assembly SKEU01 (sample SAMN11008801, study PRJNA524170) | human gut metagenome | biome: Human fecal sample; material: Feces; isolation source: fecal sample from pouch patient p8, p16 | host: Homo sapiens | place: Israel: Tel-Aviv | collected 2015-06-23
ACATTACCCCGGCGATTTATCTGTGAGCGTGAGGACTGGGCTCAATCGTGGCAGCAGTATAGTCGGAATTTCAAAACGATTATACCGGTAGCTAAAGCATTGCCGGCCGATTTACGACAACGGTCTAACCACTTTAAACTCGATTATTGGTTGTTGAAAACGTTATTTGAACAAGGTGGCTTGCTGATTTTGGGTACCGTCAAGTTGCACCGACCGTTTGGGCGTTTACGGGCGGGAGGTGACGTGTTAGCCTTTGAAGGTGAACATTGTTTATTAGTTGGTGCGCAACCACGTTCTCCACTGATTTCTGAATTACTGCAACAGTTGATTGTTGGTTCCGAGTCACTAACAGAGTTGCTGACAATGGTTAAGGCACAGCCAGAACGATGGTCAGCGGGTACGCATAAGATTCGCTTGGTTGACATAAAAGATTGGCTACAATAGGGCGACGGGTCACTGAGTCATGCAGAGCAGCGGACTCAGTGACCTATTTAGTCATTGGTTACATTGAAAATGAATAAAAACTAAATAGCAATTTAAAATATTATATAATGATGATAAAATTAATTTTAGATTAAATTAAGAAAGGGTGAAAATATGTTAAAACCAGCACCATTGCACGTTGGTGACCACGTGGCCGTCGTCAGTCTTTCGAGCGGCACGCTCGGAGAACTCACGCAGCAGCATCAATTGAATCGGGGGCTAAAACGGATGCGCCAATTAGGGCTCGTCCCAGTCATGATGCCGAATGCTTTGAAAGGGCGACTGATTTTACAGCAACGCCCTGAATTAAGAGCCGCCGATTTGAAGGCGGCTTTCTTAGACCCAAGTATCCGTGGAGTTGTGGCGGCAATTGGCGGTGATGATACGTATCGAACCGTGCCATTTTTGATGGCTGATGAGCAGTTTAAGACGGCGGTTCGGCGGTCGCCTAAACTGTTTACAGGCTTTTCAGATACGACGATCAATCATTTGATGTTTTATCAGCTTGGACTGCAAACTTTTTATGGCCCCAATTTTTTAAGCGACTTGGCCGAATTAGGGCCGACGATGTTGCCGTATACCACGAAGACTTGGCAGCGTTACTTTGAAAATCCTCAGCAGACAAGCATTATTAGCAGTCCCGTGTGGTATGACGAACGAACAAATTTCAGTGAATCGGCGCAGGGAACACGGCGCATGACCCACACCGAAATGCACCATTACGAAGTGTTACGTGGTCACGGGACAATCAGTGGGACGCTACTTGGTGGTTGCCTGGACAGCTTTTATGATTTATTGACCACGACCCGTTATCCAGACGAACGGCAAGTTGCGGAACAGTTCAGACTGATTCCATGTGCAGCCGAATGGCGCGGAAAAATTCTGTTTATCGAAACGAGTGACGCGCAGCCGCAGCCAGATTTGTTCAAGCGGATGCTGCAGCGAATGCGACAAGCTGAGATTTTGACAAACGTAGCCGCCGTGATTGTAGGTAAGCCGCAGAATGAGCATTATTATCAGGAATACCGCCAAATTTTGATCGATGAGACAGCCGATTTGAAATTGCCAATTCTGTACAATATTAATTTTGGTCACGCTTTTCCGCGAACGGCACTTCCATATGGGGCGCAAGTGTGTATCGATTTTGAGCAAGCCACGTTAAAAATTTTAGAACCTTGGTTTGTGGAAGCTTAAGTAGTCATTGTTAAATTGGTATCGGCAGACGATCAAAAAGATATTCTTTGTTCATTGCAACGAGCAAAGAATAGTGCAATACGAGAGGAGTTGTCATATGAAATTACAAATTCGACGTTTTAAAACTACGGATGCGCCAGCAGCGGCGGCACTGATTGCGCGCACATTACTGACGAGTAATCAGGGTGACTATCCCAAAGCATACTTGGATCGGCTCATTACCCAGATGACACCGGCTTGGCTATGCCAAAAAGCTGCTGCGACGCACTTTTATGTCGGTTATTTTCAGCAGCAACTCGTTGCGACCGGGGCGATTGGGTCATACTGGGGGCGCCCAGGTGAGTACAGTCTGTTCACGATTTTTGTTGATCCGGAGGTTCAAGGCATGGGGGGGGGCGTCAAATTCTGCATACCCTTGAACAGGATGTCTATTTCAGTCATGCCCACCGTGTAGAAATTCCAGCGTCCGTGACTGCGCACTTATTTTACCAACACTTCGGGTATCGACCTAAGCCTGGAGGAATCTACCCGGATGATGAAGGCCTGTATCGATTAGAAAAGTTTCCACATGAATCATTTCACTAGTAAATCACACTTTCCTGCATTGGTTTATAATGTAAACAAATTGTAAAGTGACTGCAATCAGTTTGAGAACTTATCTGCACATTTTATCGGTAGGATAAGGTGTGCAGTAAACGTACATATCAAACTAATGATGGGAAGGCGAGTAATTTGGTCATGCAGAAAAAGTGGCGGTTGATACTGCTGCTCGTGGGTTGTTTTTTAGGTGGTATCGGAGTCGTTCAGGCACACGCGGCGGTGCCGGATATCTCAGAGTGGCAAGGTCAGTTAACGAGTACCGAGGTTCAAAGTTTGAAGAGTCAGGCTGATTTTGTCATCAACCGGGTGCAATATGGGAGCAGTTATGAGGATCTCTACCACACCTCTAATGAGAGTCTCTATGTGAAATATGGTGTTCCGTTCGGGTCCTATGACTATGCGACCTTTACGAGTACCGCGACTGCCAAAGCCGAGGCAGATAAGTTCTATCAACGCGCAAATAAGAACACGAAGTTCTACGTCTTGGATTTTGAAACGACTTCCATGAGTAGCACGGCGGCCAACGCGGCTGTCAAGGCTTGGTATACTGAGATGCGGTCGTTAACGAGCAAGAAGTTGATTTTTTATTCGTACCAGTCATTTGCAACCACATACGCCAACACGGCACGGCAAAGTTTTGATGCCCAGTGGATTGCAAATTACTCCTCGAAGCCGACGATTTCGTTCTCATTGTGGCAATATTCCAGTAGCTATTATTTATCTTCGCTAGGACAATATGTTGATAACAGTTTGTATGACAGTGCTTCCGTGACGACATACCACCCGTTAAGCTGGTGGACTTCCGGGACTTCGGCATCATCGTCGACCAGTTCAACTAGCACGACGTATGCCTACAGCAGTTATACGAAAGGGCAACATGTGTACCTCAATAATGGGGCGTCGAGCTATTATGACGGCACAAAAGTGCCCAGTAGCGCTAAGAAAAAATACTACAAGGTCACAGCAACCAAGTCAGTCACTAAGAGTCGTTCCAAGCAGCTGGTTTACTTAAGTGGTCTAAATAAATGGGTCTTATCACAGAACGTCACCGGCTATTGGGTCGGCCAACACGGATTATATCAACTTCGTGAAAAGAGCACTTTGTTCAAAGATGTTAATTTGACAACCTCGACGGGTAAAACCTTGAAAAAGGGTGGCATCTACAGTGGTAAATTGGTTAAAAGTGGGAATTTCTATCGAATTAAGGTGAGTGGTGGTTATATCACGGCGAAGGTCTCCAAATCTGATCATTGGTACTATGAATCAGTACCTTCCAGTGGCTGGATCAAGGCTAAAGTGGGACTCTACACCTATAAATCTTCAAACTTTGTTAAGTCTAATCGACACGCTTACCACGCCGCTGGTGATCGAATTAAAGTAACGAAGGTTTACTCACGGTCGGGTGGCTCACGCTATTATTTAACGAATAAAGGGAATTACGTTTCAGCCAACCGCTCAAACGTGGTCACACAATAAGTCAATTAAGTCGCTCAAAACGAGCATAGCCAGTTGATTACTAAACGACTTTCAGCAAGTTATTAGCTGAAAGTCGTTTTTTTGAGGAAATACGTCGATTGGAAGTACGTTAAGATTAAAAAGTGCTACACTTATTTTAATTATATTTTAATCTTGTGGGGTGGGAATACAATGAAAATTGGGACATTTTCTGCATCAACGCCGATTACGGCATTATCGCCAAACCGTTATGCTCGCGCACGACGGTTCTTGGCAACCCAAGGAGTGACCTTAGTTGCCGGTAATTTGACGGGACGACGGGATAGTTACCGTGCTGGTTCCATCAAAGAACGGGCGGCCGAAATCAACGCGTTAATTCATGATGATTCGCTGGACATCTTGATGGCAACGATTGGTGGGACGAACGCAAATTCGGTGCTAGCAATGCTCGATTACGAGTATCTCAATCAGCATCCCAAAACAATTGTCGGTTACTCCGATGCGACGGCCGTGTTATTGGCGGTGCAAACGCACGCGCCTAATTGTCGTGTGATTTACGGACCGGCCTTAGTAGCCTCACTTGGCGCCTTAGAGTCAGAGATCGTGACAACCACTTGGCAGAATTTTCTGACAGTCTACCGCGCAGCACCGGGGCAGGCCGTAACCGAACAGGCACCGGCACAGTGGACGGATGAAGCGGTCAATTGGGAGACCTTTGAACATCCGAAACACATGCACGCAAATACTTGGCATTATACGGCGACCCCCATTTTGACTGGCCGTTTGATCGGTGGGAACTTGAACACCATGTACGGGTTCTTTAACTCACCTTATTTTCCAAAATTAACTGGTAACGAGCTTTTATTTATTGAAGATGCCGAGAAAACTGCAGCAACGCTGGAAAAAAATTTCGTAATGTTAGCGTTGGCTGGTGTTTTTGATCAAATCTCTGGCATTATTTTGGGAAAACACGCGTTGTACGATGATCAAGGCAGCGGGCGGTTGCCAATCGATATCTTACAGGAGGTGCTGGGGGATCGCCAATTACCAATTATTTACGACTACGATAGCTGCCATACAGTCCCCATGCTCAGTACGCCATTGGGGGCGGATGTCCGGATTGATGCGCAGGCTCGAACGGTGACGTTTAGTCATTTTTAGACTAATAATCGTTATAAATTAGTCCAAAACCGCGAACCACAACAGGTAGTCAACGGGGTTGTAGTTGATGTTGCCAGGTTGTTGGTGAGCATCAAAACATAATGAGTTGGGAGTAAGCTCATTCAGTCGGTGATTGGTCAGACTCGAGGTCCAAGAAAAAACGTTTTTGAAGCTTAGTCGCGGTGTAACCAATTTGCTGATAAAATTGGTGCGCGCCTTGGCGTTCGATACCGGAATTCAATCGAATACCAGCGACGTGATAAAGGCGCGCTTGTTGTGCCAATGCGGTCATTAAGGAACAACCAACGCCTCGATGTTGTACGGTAGTGCTAACGGCGAGTGCCAATATATTGAATAGTGCTGGACCATATGTTTCTAAATAAACTTCAGCATGGACATAGCCAAGAACTTGTTGATCATTGGCGCTGGTCGCTGCTAGCAAGATATGCCGCTCTGGTTGTGACAGTAAGCGAGCTAAGTTTTGAGTCGTATTTATTAAGGGATAGTCATAGTTTAGTTGGTCAGCGTTTAATTTCTGAATCGTAGGGGCATCAGTAATTTGAACAGCTCGAATCATAAATGAAACCTTCTTTCGTGAAAATTATTCTCATTGTACGCTTATCTTATTCAGAATGGTAGTCGCAGAAAACTTTGTAAACCGGCCATACTTACATGCCTGATATAAGAATACTTGCTTTTTGATAAATGATAAACATATAATAAAACAATTAGATTAACAAAAGGAGTGTGATGGTGATGCACAAATATAGCATTCAAGTGGGGGGCTACACGCAGTATTTTTTTAAGGTCATTCGGGATACTCCCGGGGTGTTAATTTACACGATCTGTTTGCCACTTGTCTTTTTAATCATGAATGTCAGTAGCGCTTTCTTTAAACCTTTATCGCTGACAACTTATACGGCTCAAGTCATGCCCTACATTGGTTGGATGATTTTTTCAAATTGTCTAACGACTGCCAGTAATGTAGCCATTCTTCGCGAGCAGGGTTATCTCAAACAATATCGAACCTTGGTGGTTAGCCCCGCAGTTTTTCTTGTCAGTCAAGCGCTGGTCAGCTTGGGTATAATTTTGATGACTTTATTGTTGGTGGCCCTGTTGAGCGCGATTACTTTCAAGTTGGCCTTTTTATCGTTGCTAGGTCGCTTATGGTTGACCGTGTTGCTTACGTATCTACCAGTCACTTGTTTTGGCTTACCCTTGATTGCCTTGGCACTCCGACGTAAAACTGTCGATATGATTGGAAATGCACTGGCGATGATTATCGTCGTGGGTACCTTTATGTTAAGTAACATGCTGACAGTGTCTGCCAATAACCCATTACTCAACCTGGTTAGTCCCATTTACTTAGTTACCAATGTTTTTGCGATGATCAGCGTGGGCCCCGTCAGCCACTTTATGACGACTTATCTTCTGAGTCTGATTGTATTATTGGTTATCGGCGGATTTAGCTATCGGCACATTAAGATTCTGCCAACGGAGGGCTTATAATGATGCGTGTTGAGCACTTAGCATATTACTTTTCAAGAAATGGGCAACCGTTCTTCAAGGACGTGAGTTTTCAATTAAAAAGTCCCGGTGTCAATTTTTTGATTGGTCAAAATGGAGCTGGAAAAACGACGCTGGCTGATATCATCACTGGTTTGCGGCCGGCACAAGGTGAATTAGACCTACCTAAAGCAGCCATTTATTTGAACCAACAACTCCCGTTACTGTCTTCAATTCGTGTGCGGGACGTTGCCCAACTGGTTTTGGGCATCGAGCACGGACGACTACGATTGACAACTGAACAGCTCCAACAACTTATTGATACCCAAGCTTATCAATTCTTGGCCCCGTTGTGGGATCAGCATTATGGTCAGCTTTCTGGGGGCCAACGCAAATTAGTTCAGTTATTGCTGTTCTTACAAGTTGATCGCGAATTGATTGTTTTGGATGAACCAACAGCAGCGGTCGATCGGGAAAACGTGCAGTTGTTGTTTCAGGTCATGCAAGCCCATCCTGAGCGAACCTACTTGATGATTACACATGACGTTCGCGACCTTCATGCTTTTACAGATTACCAAGTGCTGTGGCTCAATGATCGGCAGGTGACGACACTGTCCAAGCGAACGTTTGAAGCTGCGAGCGCGCAAGCTGACTTTGTTGCGCTCTTCAAAACGCAGTAATATAACAGTAATGGCTCTTGCGCTGCAATGGCGACACTTATTTTGAGTCCTTTGGCGCTCAAGTTGGCCTCGCTGGCAAGTCTCATAAAATGACACTAAAAAACGGTACTCAGATTAGTTTGAGTACCGTTTTGCGTATTATTGGTGAGCGTACCTAGCCAAAGTAATAAATATAACCGATGATCAATGCCCAGATAACGATCCATAAAATACTGAATGCCAACTTGAAGTAATACAAATGAAAACGAAAACGACGGAAGCGGTCGCTACCGGCCAATTTGAACGTCAAGGTCTTGTTATCTAATAATTGCAAGTAATCATAGAAACGGGGAAGCCACACACCGCCCGTTGTTAACACGATTAACAATCCGATGATGGCAAACGCCGCTGCGGGGTAAACGATACTGGTATCGACCGTAAAGGCCGGTGCAAGAATGTTGGCATATAACAACCATAAAGCATACAACCCCAACGCGTAACCAATAATCCGAACAACATTAACGATAATTAGCCGTGACTTTAAGTCCGGTTGTTGTTGCATGAGTGCCTGATTCGCATGATAATGCTGGGTGCCAAAGCGCCCGCTGACCGGAATCAAGTATCGGTTTTGATGTAAGTATGGCAGTTGTGCTAACAGCGTGATCAATGCCACAACTGGTACGGCGATTGCCACCACCATTAGTAGGTACTCAATAGTGACCATGGGAACGGTGCTGACCCGGTAGGCCCAACTAATCCAACCAATCAGGATGAAGACGTCTAATGCCAAAACCAACCAAATCTGAAAGCGACGATAGTGTTCGAACGTGGCGGTATCGGCTAGCTGCCAATGATGGTCTTGAGTTGAGTGACCAATCAAGTAATCATAACTTTGCGTCGGCCACACTAAGACAGGAATCATTAGCAAGATGATGCCAACGATCATTAAGGCGATGCTTGTGACAACACTCCGAATCGGAAAAATCAACAGGGTTAATTTTGCGCTGACCAAGTAGCAACTGACTAGTAAACTGATAACACCGAGCCACCAGCAAGCTGCCATTCCATAATATAACCATTTCAATCGTGGTGCTTGATCGGTCACGTGTTGCCGCACTTGATGTTGCAATTGGAGCTGTGCGCGCGGCGCCAGGTTTTTAGCTGGCTGGATGACCGGATGCTGAAGATTGTGGTATTCCAACCAACCCATGAGCCCTAACAATAAAACTAAAAGAATCCAAACAATAACTAACATGGCAAAAGTCCTTTAAAACAATATAGTCGTGCGTATTAATAAGTGTAAAACGAAAATATGGTCAAAATGTGACGATTATTTAAATCTTGTAACTTTTTTAATGGTCAGTTGATTTAACGAAGCGGTTAAAAACCATTTTCTACTGATCAGTTGTGGACTAGACTATGCATGACTGATTGTAAAGCTATCTGTAATAAAAAGCATTTGGAACTACTTACGATGTCTGTCATTGTGGGAGGAAAGTAATCATGAATCAATTAATGACGGAATTGGGACAAGTGTACTATCAGTACCGACCGGCGGGACCACAACAGCCGACGTTGATGTGCTTACCGGCGTTTGGCTGGGACGCCACTGATTATAATTTTAAGCATTTAATGGCACGATTGGCGTGGGCCGTAGCATTCATAGTCAAATGGTGCGCACTGTCCCGCATATTTTAGCCAATCTTGAGGATGTGGTTCACCATGAACACGTGAGCAACTTATTATTGGTGGGCCACAGTTTAGGCGCTAGTTACGCATTCTTATATGCCCAGCAGCACTTAGATAATGTTTGTGGCTTAGTTTTGCTTGAACCACCCTATGCCGCGATGGCACCACAACTTCTTGCAAACGTCCAATCTTTTATTGAAAACTATCCGCAACTAGTACAACAGCGACAAACTTTGACACTTCAGCAACTCTTAGCAGAAGTTAATCCTTTAAACCTACTGGCAGAACGTGTCGCCAATGCCCGTATTGATTTAGCAGCTTACGCGAACCCGAGTATTCTGACTGAAGCGCAATGCTTACCACAATTAGTAACGACGCTTCGAACCGCTGAAAAGCGGGTACTGACGCTGCCAATCCAAGTTTTAGTCACTGACCAACGCTTGACGGCGTACCAACAATCACCGTGGTGCCAGCTTGGTCACCTAGTTCATGCACCAGGTCAGCATTATTTACACTGGACGAACGAAAATTTTGTCCGGCAACAACTATTGATTGCTCTGTCCCAGTCATAGGGGGCAAAGAGCCAGTCCACGGTATTAAATTAATCGCTGCAAAGCTAGTACCAGCAACATCTACCAATGGTCTGACTTTAATCCAACTGAATCAGCCACCCGCAACAAATTCGAGTATGCTAAAATGAAAGCAGATTGGTTGTGGAGGCGTTGGAAAATGCAAAAACAAGTAACGATTATTGGTAGTGGCATTGTTGGGGCGGTCACGGCGTACTATTTAAGCCAGAACCCTGACCTGAACGTCACGATTTATGATGAAGGTATTGGTCAAGCGACTAAGAATTCAGCAGGGATTATTTCACCTTGGTTATCCAAACGTCGTAATCAGCGTTGGTATCAACTCGCTAAGGCCGGGGCTGCTTTGTATCCGGAAATTGTTGCGGACACGCAAATGGGCTATTCTGTTTATCAACAAGCAGGAACGATTGTGACTCGTGCCGATCCAGATGATCTGCAGGCGCTATACGATTTAGCTCTAAAGCGCCGGCAAGCGGCACCCCAGATGGGAACGATTGAGAAATTAACTGCTGAAGAAGTCCAAGAACGGATCCCACTGCTAACGGCGCCCCAACCCGGTGTGTTTGTGAGTGGTGGTGCGCGGGTCGATGGCGATAAGTTTGCACATAATTTACTGAAATACGCTGAAAAGCGGAACCTGGTCCGTCATAAAGGTAAGGTACGTTTAGGTGACCAGGGCCAACTATTGACGGTTAATGGTCAGCAAAGCTATGACACGTTGATTTTAGCAGTCGGGGCGTGGCTAAAGCCGTTATTGTTGCCAATGAAGATTGTTGCTGATGTTCGGCCACAAAAAGGGCAGTTGATTGAAATGCAGCTGCCTGAGACTTGGGCTGACGATGTTCCAGTGCTCATGCCTGAAGGTGAACGAGACTTTATTCCCTTTACGCGCAGCAAATTGGTCGTCGGGGCGACGCACGAAAATGATCAGGGCTACGATTTGCAGGTTTCAAGTCTGGTTGAAGATGATCTCTTTGCTAGCGGGCTCAAACTTGATGCCAACCTGACTAAGGATCAAATTACGCAGGTAAAAGTGGGTACGCGTGCCTACACGCGTGACTTTGCGCCGTTCTTCGGTCCAATTCCGGATAACCCACATATTTTGGTAGCTAGCGGGTTAGGTTCATCTGGTTTAACAACAGGACCCATGATTGGTAAGTTGTTAGCCGATTATGTTCAAACTGGTGCTCATAACTGGGACCAGTATCAACGACCAATTGAAACTTATTTGGCCCCGGCTGATTAGTCACTAAGATGTAAGCCTTGTTGTGCTAATTGATGGGCGCCATGGTTATCACTTTCGGCAATCCACTGGGTGATTACTAATTGGCACTGGTCTTGCAGGTGCAGCAAAGTCGCCAGCTCGACACTGAAAGTTTTGCTGTAACCCTTGGCGACACTTTCGGCGACGATTTGACTATCCGTATAGAAAAAGACGCTGACTTGCGGACCATAAGAATCTAATAAAGTTTTAAAGCCAGCAATGGCGGCAAGAAATTCTGCGGTATGATTATCACTGTCTGGCAAGACCTGTTTGAATTGGTGTTGTTGGCCCTGATCAATAATTAAGATTCCCGCGGCACTGCGCTGATTATCGGGTGTGGTCGCGGCATCCGTATATAATTGCATCAAACTCACTCCAATGTGAAAGGAATTTTGTACTGTGAATAACGATAAGCATACCTTTAAATACCAACCAATGCTAGCGTCAAGTGTGATCGTCTGGTCGTGGACGGCACTAGTATTGATGGCGGGGATTATTTTGTGGCTAGAAATCTTGAAGTTTAAGTGGTGGTTACTCGTCATTGCGGCGCTCTTTATTGCCTTGGTCGCGATTCAAATCAGCTTGCGGCGCGTAACAATCAATCATAACCTCATTATTTTTAGCACGGTCTTGAACCATTCTTGGCTTGTGATTCCCCGTGATCAACTCGAATTGATCGTCCCGATACGCGGTGGGTTGAAAGTTCAAATCGATGGTAATCAATATCGGTTTTTGATGTTGAAAAAGGCGCGCAATCAGTTGATTGACCTAGCAACTAGTCGATAGATACGAATAAAAACAATCAATATACAAATAATGTTCATAATTTCAGGAAGATTGTTATAATGGAGTAAGTAAAAACAGAAGGGCGGAGAATTGATGAAGGATATTGAAATTGCACAGCAAGTGACACCAGAACCGATTACGGCGATTGCGGCTAAAGCGGGCTTGACGGTTGACCAGATCGACCAATATGGGAGCACGAAGGCTAAACTCAAATTACCGTTACCGGTTAAGAAAACTCAACGCAACCTTATTTTAGTAACGTCGATTAACCCGACGCCTGCTGGTGAGGGAAAGTCAACCGTGACTATTGGGTTAGGTGACGCGTTGACTAAGATTGGTAAGTCAACGATGATTGCATTGCGGGAACCTTCATTAGGACCAGTTATGGGGATGAAGGGTGGCGCCACTGGTGGCGGGTACTCACAAGTGATTCCAATGGAAGATATCAATTTGCACTTCACCGGCGACATGCATGCCCTGACGGCTGCGAACAACACGCTCGCGGCCTTAATTGACAACCATATTCAACAAGGTAACCAGTTGGGTATCGATCAGCGTCGAATTCAATGGAAGCGCGCGTTGGATATTAATGATCGGGCGCTCCGGCATACGGTGATTGGCCTTGGTGGTGCAACGTCGGGTGTACCTCGTGAAGATGGGTTTGACATTACCGTCGCGAGTGAACTGATGGCCATTCTCTGTCTTTCAGAAAATATTGCGGACTTGAAACAACGTGTTAATCGAATTGTAATTGGCTACACACATGACCGTCAACCAGTGACAGTTGCTGATTTGAACGTCGGTGGCGCGATCACGTTACTTTTGAAAGACGCGTTACGTCCAAATTTAGTTCAAACCCTGGCGCATACCCCAGCACTCGTTCATGGTGGTCCGTTCGCCAATATCGCGCATGGTTGTAACAGTGTACTTGCCACGCAAGCTGGATTGAATCTAGCCGACTATACGGTAACCGAGGCGGGCTTCGGTGCTGATTTGGGTGGTCAGAAATTCATGGATATTAACGTGCCAGCGGTCGGACAAGCGCCCAATGCCGTGGTAATCGTGGCGACGATTCGGGCTTTAAAGTTACATGGTGGCGTGGCTTTGCAAGATTTGGCAACCGAAAATGTGGCGGCCTTGAAAGCCGGTGCGGCTAATTTAGGACATCATATCCATGCCATGCAACGTTATGGGGTGCCAGTCGTGGTGGCCATCAACGAATTTACGGCCGATACTGACGCCGAAATCCATGCCGTCAAAGACTATTGTGCCGATCTTGGAGTCGATGCAGTCTTGGCTGATGTCTGGGGTCGTGGGGGTGACGGGGCAACCGACTTAGCTGCCGCAGTGGTTGATTTATGTGCTCAGCCAAGTCATTTTCAACCGTTATCACCAGCGGATGCGGATCTTAAGACGAAAATCAACGATATTGTCACTAAGACGTATGGTGGAGCCAATGTCGAATATTCAGCGAAAGCTCAGCGCCAATTGAGAACGTTTGCTAAGCAAGGGTGGGATCATTTGCCAGTCTGCATGGCGAAGACGCAATACTCATTGAGCGATGATCCCAAACGTCTCGGAGCACCAACCGGATTTACAATTAATGTTCGTGAATTTGTGCCGAAGTTAGGTGCGGGTTTCATTGTCGCTTTGACCGGGAATGTGTTGACGATGCCGGGACTGCCAAAACATCCGGCCGCACTCGATATGGACATTAGTGATGATGGAAAAATCTCAGGTTTGTTCTAAAGCTTGACCGATAAGTCGATGCCAGTGGGGGTCGGCTTTTTATTTGCGTTGTTTTTGGAAGACTGCGACAGCGAATCAATCACACACGTTTAATTTGTGAGCTACCGATGATGACTAACTCGCTTAGCAGCTGAGCGGTGCAACCAATCATCAGGCTCGTTGCTTCAACTGGGGGATGGTTAACCAGGTGCCGATGCTTTTGGGAGGATACTCGAAAGGTGCTTAGTTATTAAGTCTGCAATAAAAACCGCGCTTTTCCTGCCGGAGTTTCGTACAAGGACGCCGTCTTTTGGTATAATTAAACACAGCTTAGCGAAATGTGAGGACAGAATATGTGGATCTATTTAATTTTAATGGTAGCGCTGGTCATTATTGACCAAGTTATCAAAGCAGCGATTGTGAGTCATATTGCGTTGGGTGCCAGTACGAGTATTGTTACCGGGTTATTATCACTCACAAATTTACATAATAACGGGGCTGCTTGGAGTATCTTAGAAGGCAAGATGTGGTTCTTCTACTTGATTTCAGTGATTGCCTTGATCGTGATGGGCTACTTGCTGTGGCGCTTACGTGGCAAATGGCTATATGAGGTTGGTATTTCACTGATGATTGCGGGAACTTTGGGGAATTTCATTGACCGGTTACGTATTGGGTACGTCGTCGATATGTTCCAACTTGATTTTATTAATTTTCCAATTTTTAACTTTGCGGATTCATGTTTAACCGTGGGCGTCATTTTTATCTTGATCGGCGTGCTGCGGGATGATAGTTTTGAAAAATAAGTTACAGGGAGCTGATAACGTGGCAGGAGCGACCACGGAACAACAATTCACGATTACTGACCAAACAGGGCGCTTGGATAAAGTGTTAGCGGCACTACAGTCGGTCTGGACGCGGTCGCAAGTTGATAAGCTGATCAAAACGGATCAGGTGACGGTCAATGGTCAGCTCGAGGCGAGCAAGTATCACGTCAAACCAGGTGACGAAATTGTCGTTGCCGCACAGACGGTTCAACAAACAACGATTGAGCCAGAAAACATTCCATTAGACATTGTTTATGAAGACGATGACGTCTTGGTTGTCAATAAACCTCAGGGGATGGTCGTGCATCCAGCCCCTGGGCACCCTAACCATACCTTGGTGAATGCCTTGCTGTATCATAGTCCGTTGTCGACGATCAACGGTGAATTTCGGCCAGGAATCGTTCATCGCATCGATAAAGATACGTCCGGATTATTGATGGTCGCAAAGAATGACCGGGCTCACCAATCGTTAGCGGCCCAGCTGAAGGCGAAAACTAACTTGCGAGAATACGTCGCACTCGTTCACGGAGTGATTAAAGAGGATACGGGGACAATTAATGCGCCACTCGGTCGGTCACCGAAGGATCGCAAAAAGCAAGCCATCGTTAAGACCGGGCGACCAGCAGTCACCCATTTTAAAGTACTGAAACGTTATCAGCACTATACTTTGATTAGTTGCCGGCTGGAGACTGGCCGTACGCATCAAATCCGCGTTCATTTACAATCTATTGGACATCCGCTGGTGGGCGATCCCCTGTACGGCCCCAAAAAGACGATTAAGGGGCACGGTCAATTTTTACACGCCAAATTATTGGGATTCAAGCACCCCGTAACGGGTGACTTATTGACCTTTGAAGCACCACTACCACCAATCTTTACGACAACCTTGGCTAAGCTTGACAAAACCGATGGGAATCATTAATCTAACAGTAATGAGCGTCCTTTAATCCGGCCCTGCGAGACTGAAAGGCAAACTGTTAACAATAACTTTTCGTCGACGGCCGTGACACCTTGTCCGGCCGTCTTTCTTTGTCGTACGGGTTGCTCAAAAAAGCGATAACCACAAATTGGGAGGCAATTATGCAAAAAGAAGTTGTTGATTCAATGGCGATGAAACGGGCATTGACCCGGATCACCTATGAAATTATCGAACAGAACAAAGGCATTAAAAATGTCGTCTTAGTGGGCGTTAAAACCCGCGGCGTCTATATTGCGCAGCGGATTGCAGCCCAATTACAACAGCTTGAAGGTACTGCGATTCCAGTTGGCGAGTTAGACATCACGGCATTTCGTGATGATCAGCCGCTGGATCAAGCACGGCTTTCAACGGACTATCAGTTAACGTTTTCGGTGGCGGATAAGCGGGTCATTTTAGTCGATGATGTTCTATTTACCGGCCGAACAATTCGCGCGGCTTTAGACGCATTAATGGGTGGCGGTCGGCCCCAGAGCATTGCCTTGGCGGTGCTAGTCGATCGTGGTCACCGCGAATTGCCGATTCGCGCTGATTTTATTGGTCGCAACATTCCCACCGCGCGTCAAGAACGCATCAAAGTGACGGTCAATGAAATCGACGGTCACGATGGTATTGAAATTATTAACTAGTACGACAAAGTCAAACAGATGAGAAGGGATCGCAATGGCAGACCGCTATTTGATTCTTGAAGATGGCAGCGCCTATTTAGGTGAAGGCTTTGGCTCGCCAGCGGTTTCTACCGGAGAAATCGTCGTCAACACGAGTATGACGGGCTATCAAGAAATTATTACTAATCAAATTTATCATAACCAAATCGTTGCTTTTACGCAGCCAACCATTGGGAGCTATGGGATCAACCATGATAGCTACGAATCAATTTTACCGACCGTTAAGGGGGTCGTTGTTCGGGATGTCGCTAGCATTTCGACCAACCGGCAGCGGCGCTGGTCACTGGATCAATATTTAAAGCAACAAAATATTCCTGGCATCAGCCATATTGATACACGGCACTTAGCGAAGCAACTCCGAGCAAGTGGCCCGATGAAAGCCAGTATCGTAGACGTTGCAGATGCCCATGCCTTTGATCAATTGGGTGCGACCGTGCTGACTAATCAACAGGTGGCAGCGGTCGCAACACCGAAACCATTTCCTAATCCGGGGACGGGGCTCAATGTCGTGGTCATCGACTTTGGCCTCAAACACGGGATTTTGCGCGAACTTAGTAAGCGTGCTTGTAACGTCACGGTCTTACCTTATACGGCAACGACTGAGGAAATTTTAAACTTAGATCCAGACGGCGTCATTCTATCGACTGGGCCCGGCAAACCGCAGGACTTACCAGCCAGTGTGACTGAGATGATCAAGAACATTCAAAATCGGGTGCCACTGTTTGCCATCGGACTGGGCCACGAACTATTTGCGATGGCCAATGGCGCCCAAATTATGAAATTATCACCTGAACATCATGGGGCTAACCACCCAATCCGCGAAGTGATTACGAACCAAATTATTTATGCAGCTCAGGGCCAGGGGTTCGCGGTAGATGCGGATACTGTTGATCGTAATAAGTTAATCACGACATTTGTTGACTTGATCGATGGGACGATTCAAGGACTGCGTCTACGGGACTTTCCAGCGTTTTCAGTGCAATTTTTCCCAGATGGCGCTCCTGGTCCGACTGAAACGCGCGATATTTTTGATGAATTTGTTGAGTCGATGCAACAAGCAAGGGGGCCAATCTGGTGAACAATCAAGCCTTACAGAAAGTGTTGATTATCGGCGCTGGGCATAATGACATTGGCCGAGAGGGACAACACGACGCGGCGGTGACCCAAATCGGTGCGGCAATTCGGCGTCTGGGCATTGCTGTTGTCCTCGTCGATAACAATGCTTACTCCGTGGCGGCTGAAAATCGGTTTGCTGACAAGGTTTATTTAGAACCACTGACCGTCGCCGCACTATCCAAAATTATTGAAACTGAACAGCCTGATGGCCTCATTCCTTCACTTGGTGGCGTCCAAACAGTCACCCTAATTCAAGGGTTGATTCGCAACAATGTGTTAAAAAATAATCACGTGAAGTTGCTACAGTGGGATCAAGACGTGGTCGACATGATTGTCAACCCAGCGCTGATGAGCAACCGGTTGAAAGATATGGGTGAACCCGTGATTGCCTCACAAGTTGTGGCTAGCACGACTGAGGCGATGGCCGTGGTGCGCCACGTCGGTTTTCCAGTGATCGTCAAGTCGGTCGCACCCCGAATCGAAGCGAGTCGCCAACTATGTGAAGATGAAGACGAACTGCAACGGGCACTAGCAATGGGATTCAAAGTTTCAGGGACCAAACAATGTATTGTCGAACAGAGTATCGTCGGCTATAAAGAACTCGAATTTGTAGCCGTCCGTGATCAGAAGGACACCGCGCTACTAGTCAGTGGGATGGAAAATTTTGATCCAGTTGGGATTCACTCCGCTGATTCAATCGTTTTTGCCCCAACGCAAACGATTACGGATCAAGAATACCAACAGTTTCGCTCGGCGACACTCAAGATCATGCGCAAGTTACACTTGACCGGCTCTTGTCACGTTCAATTTGCACTTGATCCGACCACGCAAAACTATTACGTGATTAAAGTGACACCGTACTTTGATCGGACGATGGCGTTAGCCGCGCGGGCAACCGAGTATCCGTTAGCACAAGTTGTTGGTAATCTAATGGTCGGGATAAGTTTGGCAGAGGTCAAACTGCCCGGAGCCTACCGTAAACAAACAGCTTTAATTGAACCCGTTTTAGATCATATTGTTTGCCGGATACCAGTTTGGCCGTTTAATGTGTTGAAGAAAGTTAGTCATCAACTAGACACCGTGACGGAATCGACAGGCTCAGTGATCGGTATTGGTCGTTCAACGGAAGAAGCCTTGTTGAAGGGGTTGCGGTCTACGGACGAATCTCGCTATCACGTGATTGCTAATCGACCCCAGAACTATTCGGAGGGTGAACTGATCCAACGGTTGATTCATCCGCAAGCTGGGCGCATGCTGATTTTACTTGAAGCCCTGAATCGTGGTTATCAAATCGATGAATTAGCCGAGCTAACCAAGATTGATGCTTTTTACTTTTATAAACTGAGTCATATTTTAGAAATTGAACGAGCCTTGCGTGAACGGCCGTTTGACGTCCACGCGCTGGGTCGAGCCAAATATTTTGGCTTTACCGATGAAGATGCGGCCGCTGCCTGGCAAACGGATGTGGCTAAGGTTCGCAACTTTGCGTTGGAAAATGAAATTCAACCGACTTTTAAGGAGGTCGAACCGACTGCCGGGGAATTTACTGAGCAGACGAGTACTTATTACTCCACGTACGAATTTGATAACGAAAGTCAACCGTCTACTGGTCGGCGAGTCGTTGTCATTGGCACGGGTGCTAACCGGATTGGAACCAACCATGGGAACGACTATTTGGTCTCACAACTGTTGTTCTACTTGAAAAAGGCTGATTATGAGCCTGTTTTGATCAACGCTAACCCTAATAGTGTGGCGATGACTCCACGATTGGCCAAAAAACGTTACGTTGAACCTAAACAGTATTCGGATATTTTAAACGTCTTAGCGATTGAAAAGCCGTTGATTGTTTTTACCACCTATCATGATTACCGGCTGGGCCAGAAGTTAGTACAGGATGGCTACCAAGTGATCCAAATCAACAATAGCTTGCCGCGCGAGCAGATCAAGACCAACGATTCGCCCGCCGTCGAGGTGATTACGGACGGCACCGATGTGACAATTTTCGGGGTAAGTGAAATTATTGCGGGAAATAATTTGCGTGGCAATGTCCGTGGTGCGGTCCAAGTATTTCCGATTCGTGATAAGGCGGAAAATCAGGCAATTACAGCTTTACACGCTGAAATCAAGCAACGAGTGCTCGCCATGGGTGCGCCCGGGCTCTATACAGTTCGGTTAGCGATTGCTGATACAGCTTTGCAACTTGCTACGATTGAACCGATGAGCATTGCTACGATGGCGTTAATCAGTAAGGCCAGTGGGTCGAGCGTGACCCGACTATTACTTCACGTGAAATTAGGCGAAGCACTGACTAAGGTGATGTACGACTATCCGGATGTTAACCGGCTAAAGCCAGTCTATGTTCAGGCGAATACATTTCCCTACAATCATTTACAAATTTATGATGAAGTGGAAGCCACCGGTGAACCGGGCCACGCTACCGGCACGGTGATTGCACATGGCGACACGTTAAAGGCGGCGTTGACAGCGTTGAATCAGGGAAATGAAGATACGGATTTTTAGTCTGAGCTTTTGATCAATATCGCTATTTAAAGCACAGCCAGACTAAAATCTGGTTGTGCTTTTTTGCGCGTTCGTAGGCAAAAGTAGGCTCTAACTGGCCAATGTATAGGACGCTTTAAATAGCGCTTTCATTTATGGTATGCTTATCTAAAGACAAATTAAAGGCAGGTTAGTTAAATTGGCAAAGACATTATATATGATGCGGCATGGTGAAACACTTTTTAATCGGCTGAAGAAGATTCAGGGGGCGTGTGACTCGCCGCTAACCCCCAAAGGAATTGCGGATGCCCAACGCGTGGGTGCGTATTTTCAGGCGCAAGGGATTACGTTTGATCATGCGTACAGCTCAACGCAGGAACGAGCTAGTGACACGTTAGAATTAGTGACCAAGCAACCTTATGAGCGTTTAAAGGGTATCAAAGAGTGGAATTTTGGCGTTTTCGAAGGTGAGTCGGAAGTGTTAAATCCAAAACCGGACCCCGTGCGCCGCAGTCATGGTGACTTTTTCTGTCAGTACGGTGGCGAAAGTGATTTGCAGGTACAAGACCGCGTTGTCAAAACGTTGACGGCGGTGATGGCACGTCCGGATCATCATCAGGTGTTGGCGGTCAGTCACGGTGGGGCTAGCTTCATGTTTTTGCGGCAATGGCTTTCAATGGACGAAATTGAGCGGCAAGGCATCGTGTTACATAACTGTGCAGTCATCAAGTACCAGTATGACGCGGGCCGCTTCACATTTGAAAAAATCATTAATTTGGCTGCAACTGATAAAAATTAAAATTATGTCAACTAGATTTAAGTGCGTTGACAATCAGTCTGAGTTTAAGCATTAAAAAGCGCTCACGACTCGGATTCAGGCATGAAAGCGGGGTCGTGAACGCTGACGCATCAAGGGCGCCAAAAGGTCGTCATGGTTTGTTTAGTAGTCATATTATATTGAATGATTTCTGCAAGTAGCTTGTGATTGATTGGCGCATCGAAAGCAACTTGCCATAACATCTTGGTTGTTTTATCACCAGCAGCCGTGATCGCGTTCCGATAGCTATCCAAAGTATGTGATTCAAGTGCAATGTTCAGATGATCCTTGGCGGTACTGAACCCAATGATAAATGTGTTGTGGTCAGTAAACATCGGTTGATTCCAGGCGACCCGTGCCTTGAGTTGTGGAAAAGTCGTGTGTACCCAGTTGAGCAAGGTAATCAGTTGGGCGCGATGGGGTGTTGCACCCAGCTTTTCCAGATATGGTGTCAAAACAGCTAGGTCAGCGTCAAGGTACTCAGCCATTGGCATTTCCTCCATTCATTGATGGCTTCAGTGTACCGGATACCCGCAGAGCTTGCAACCAAAAATAATCCCGTTCAATCAGGTGGCCCACACGGCTGATCGAACGGGATTATTTTTAATACCGCGCATTTGAGCCCACTACGATTCAGTGCACGGTTCGTTTTTATTAGTTCATTAGGTTCCAATGCCAGTAAGGATGGCGATCGACTCTATAAATGACAGCTGGATCAGCACTCCGAGGCCGCGGTTGTTTCACCGTGATCGTTAAGACTTGTGAATGACGCATAGACATCAGTTCCTTTCTTAATTAATGTCTTTAGTTTACCCATTTGAAGCAGACTCAACTACTGCGTTTTCATAAGGCTAGCATAAGAATTTCTTAGAATTGTACTGGCGAGGGCCGGCACTACTTGGACAGTGGTTACGGTGTGGTTGCTTGAAGAAAGGCGCAATCTGATGAGCGAACAAACACCGGTAAATAACACTGATTAAGCTAGTGACTCATTCGCTTCAAAAAAAGACCTGACGAGCGGTGTTTAAGCTGGATAACAAATGCACATAACGGGCCTTGACTATATGGTTAGGCTAAGTATTGTGTTGGTTGTTCCAAACATGACTGGAGTTCATTAAAAAAACGACTGAGATGATCGCCATCAATGGTGGCATGATTGACCGTAATGCTTAGCGGCATGATTGTTTTGTCAGCGTCCTTCTTAAACTGGCCAGCCTGAAAAATTGGAAAGAAACTATCTAGTGGTTTGAATGGGAGGGGCGTGTAGCTACTAAAGTGGACTCCTGGAAGACAGCCGATATTAACCAGATTAGGTGTTTGTGGTGTTTTCGGCATGGGCCCTGGAAGTGCACTAAATTCAGCTTGGTCTGCTAAATAGTGTTGATAGAACGTTTCAAAATCGGTGTCGTAAGTCGTCCATAAATTAGCCATTGTCCGGTCAGCGTGTAAGATCGTATAAGACGGATGTAACACGTCAAAGGTCACCAGTTGATCGTTCAAATAGCCGATGCGCATTTCGGGATGTGTGGTCAACAAGCGACTCACTAGGTATAGATATACCGCGTTGAATTTAACGTGGTGGGCTTTAGTCCAAGCTAGGTGGCGGTAATATCCATATTTACCGTGAGACTAAAACCGCTGGGGGCTATCTTGGTGAAATAGTAAAAATAAGTTTGGCGCGGCCAGGCTGCAGGATTAATAGCAACGGCGTGCATGTTTGGTTTAGTGGTGGTCATTTAGTTTTCCTGCCAATCTTTAGGGCGCCGATTATAGCCATGGTCATCGAATGGTTGTAAATCGTGCAGCCATTTGGTTTTGAGTGCTTTGAGCGTGGCACGCATATTAGTAACATCGGTCGTTTCCTTTTGCCACAGAATTTGATATGAAAAGTCAGCGGCAGTTTGTTGATTCCAATCAGCCTGTAACGGGTTGGACCGGTAAAAGTTTTTATTAAGATTTAGTTGATAAAAGGCCCAGCGGTTGTGTAAATTGGGCACTGTGTCAATCCAAATTTTATGATTGCGTTCGTTGGTAATTTGAATGACGCCGTAATAAGTTGGGGCAAGTTTGTATTTTTGTTGTAAGCGATGTTTTTCGACTGGTTGCATGGTTCAGTCCTCCTTAGTAGTTGTGCGCCAGTATTGCCGGCCATCGACGGTACGCTTTAAGAAGCCGTAGTCGATCAGGTAACGGCGCAGCGTGGTGTAATCAAAATAAATCGGTTGTAAATAGTGGTTGAGCTCGTCTTCATTGATTGGCCGGTTCATCGGAATTTCATCAATAATCCGCGTTAGAATTGTGACGATCGTCTTTTGCTTTTTGGGCCACCGCTTCAATTGTAGTGGGTCATGATCAAAGTTGAAGTACTGCTTCAATGTTTGGACCGCTTCGTCTTCAGTAATCGCAAAGCGGTCATCAATAATTCCAGGTTGTTCTGGCAGGACAATCAAATCATTGGGCGTCTGACCACTCTCAAAGACGGATTGATAGATGGCCAGGTACAATTTAGCTTGTTTGGCTTTTTCACGAAATGTAAATTTTTGATGTCGAATCGTGGCCGCCGCTAATTGAAATTGTTTAGCCAAGTCGGCATCCTTGATGCCAGTCGCAAAAGCAGTCAGTAAATTTTGCTGTTTAGTGGTTAAAGTATTGTAGCGACTCGCTAAGTGAATCAGTGGTGACTGGATACCACCATGGACGATCGTTAAGTGTTGTTCGATCGTGGCCGCCGCTGTAGTCGTTTCCCAGCTAGCATCACAGTAATTACAATACCGGGCAGTGGCTGTTTGATGCCAGCCGCGTTTTAAATCATCAATCGTTAAACTAGTTAAGTCCATGAGGCTACCTCCAATGTTACTGATTATAAGACTGTTTATTGTATTTGTAAACACAATCGATGAATTAATGTTTACTAAAATAGTAAACTTACAATCGTCTGATATGTTTACCGTTACAGTAAACACTCAGATTTGCCTTGACACCAAGATAGCTAGCGCTTACGCTTAACGACGCTGTTTAAACGTGAAATGACGTGGGACAATGGCAATTTATCACCGTGCATTTGGTGTTTATGGGATTATTGGCGATGAGCATGCGTTGGTCGTTACTAAAAAGTTTGGTGGTCCCTATACGAATCGCTACGACTTACCAGGTGGCAGTTTGGCCGATGGTGAGCCCTTACTTGCCGCGATTCGCCGTGAGATTCAAGAAGAAACCGGGTTAATCCCGACTGAATTGACGCAATTGGGTATCACGAATTTTCGGTATCCCTGGCAGTTCAAGCAGTGGCGAATGAACCAACATCTGGCGGTCTTTTACCGAGTGACCCGGACGACTGGGCAGCTGGCCGAACATGTCGCTAACTTTGATGGTCAAGATTCGCATGGAGCATCACGGGTGCCGTTGCATGCGTTGACTGAAGCTAATGCGTCACCGCTGGTTTTAAAAGCAAAGGCAGTGTTGTTATCCGGGCAGTTTGACCCAAGCGATCAGACCTACCCGGACTGGACCGTGCTGGATCATCCGGTTTATTGACCTGAGCTAATCCCGGAATGGCGCCAAAAATTTCATTTCAAAAGCGAAAAATAGGTGAACACTAGGTTGGCAATGTGGCTGATCTAGTGTTCACCTATTTTTGATTCATGCGCACAACTAATGCGTTTAAGCGGGCGTGTGGCTTAGTCCTAATGTGACAAAAATGACGACGTTGATTGGTTAGTTAATCGTCGTTTCGCGTGGTGGGGGTTAAAAGTACCAAAATACTGGTGTGCGCCCGAGAAAACCAACATTTAAATGAATAGCGAGCTATAATTCAGTAACGTCTGAATGGTGATCTTTCCTAGGCAGGGTTACTTATCGTTTAAGGAGGGACGCAACGTGTCGACAGCTTATGAGAACGTTTGCCATCTTGAAAGAGAGGGGATTTAAATGGCCGATGCAATTTTAACCGTTAAACATCTGAATAAAAGTTACGGCCACCAGCCAGTTTTGCGTGACGTTAGTTTTGAATGCACCCAGGGACGGATCGTGGGCCTGGTGGGCGCGAATGGCGCTGGAAAAACGACAATTATGAAAGCAATTTTAGGGCTACTTAGCACGGATGGTGAGATTCAAATCGCAGGTGAATCGATGCAATTCGATCATCATCCCATCTTGGCGACGGTGGGGTCACTAATCGAGTATCCGAGTCTTTATCCGTATATGAGCGGTTGGGACAACTTGCGTTTGTTTGCGGACGGGCCCGATGCCCAAGCGCGATTGGCGGCGGTGGTGTCCGCACTAAACATGACCGACTATATCCATCAAAAAGCGCGTCATTATTCATTGGGGATGAAACAAAAGCTTGGTGTCGCCCTGGCCTTTTTGAATCAGCCGCAACTAGTGATTTTGGACGAACCGATGAATGGTTTGGATCCACAAGGTACTAAGGAGTTACGCGATTTTATCTTGAAGCAAAAACAGGCGGGCGTCACGTTTTTGATTTCTAGTCACATTCTCAGTGAATTGCAAAAGCTAGCAGACGATTTAGTCATTATCGATCACGGTAAAATTATTGAGAAAACAACGATGACAGCACTGTTAACGACGACCGATCATTTTGTCATTGTGAAAACTGATCATGACGGTCAGGCGAAAGCGGTTTTGGTGGCGGCCGGCTATCAAGTAGTTGCCGACACGGTTGTGAAAGTCCACTTAGCACCGGACCATCAGGTGGCAGATGTGCTTCATGTTCTGACTAGTCACGGACTGACGGTCAGGGATGTTCGGCATGAGGCGGCTGATTTGGAAAGTACGATTTTAAAATTACTGGCGACAACCAGCGCCTAGGGAGTGGTACTGATGATGACGTTATATCGACAAGAACTCACAAAACTATTTAAGAAGAAGTCTACGATTTGGTGTGGACTGATATTGGCTACCGTAGCGCTGATCTTTGCGATTTTGGCGCGGATCAAGCCGACGATTTTTCCCGCCAAAACCATGTTTGCCGCTAATTTTGAAGCGCAGCAGTTCATCGTCTTCTTTATGGTAGCAGCGGCGGCCACGATGATCACGATGGAATTTCAATTTGGGACGATCAAGCACGTGTTAACGCAGCGTTATTCACGACCACTCGTTTTGGTTAGTAAGTGGCTCGTGCTGTTAACCTACAGTCTATTGTTGTATGTCGGTAGCAGTCTGTTTGCCATCTTACTTAAAGTCTGCTTAGTAAATGATAAATTTGCGATCTTAAGCGGGCCAAGTTTT
>SKEU01000526.1_pt1 | contig 24715 bp, 34 predicted proteins | sample 4819571 | NCBI WGS metagenome assembly SKEU01 (sample SAMN11008801, study PRJNA524170) | human gut metagenome | biome: Human fecal sample; material: Feces; isolation source: fecal sample from pouch patient p8, p16 | host: Homo sapiens | place: Israel: Tel-Aviv | collected 2015-06-23
GGCTATTATGGTTCATTTAGGATTACTATAAACTTAATTCCATTTCTAATGCGGTGACATAACCAGTACCGCCATCCAACGTATGCACGCACCGCGTAATCACCCACGCGGTGCCATCAATTTCCGCCTTAAACCCCTTCACCTGCAGCGGTAATTCCGGGAACAAATCGGGCCGTCCACGCGCAAGATTCAGGCTGAACGTTGCCGCGCCGCGCTGTAGCTGCTCCCACGCGCTTTTTGCCGCTCTGTAGGCGTTATTTTTGTTGGCATAGGTGTGGCGCAGCACCTTGATATTTCCCTCTTCGCCAACCATCACGTTATCAGCATTGAATGAGGCGTCTGACGGCGGAGATTCTGTTGGTTGCGTTTGTGGACGGTTTTTCCGTGTCTTGCGCTTCATGTCAGTGGACTGCTTTTTTGCCTGCCGTGTATCCAGCCAGTAGGCCGTCACACCGGTATACGCCTCCCTGTCCGCGATGCTGAACCGGTGGCTGTCGCCGTCCTCGCGGGTAATGGTTGCGACCGGCAGCGGTTTGCCGCTGGCACTTTTACCGGAACCTGTCGGCATTAGCAGCAGAGCATCATTTTTCACGCAGGCGATAGCGCCGTGCAGTTGCGCCAGCCGGGTCAGGAAGGAGGCATCGGATTCGTTAGTCTGGTCAACGTGCTCAATGGCGATCCCAGCCAGCTCGCCGCTGACGGTTGATTCCAGCTTATGACGCGCCGCCACGGTTTGCACAATCGCGCCCAGCGTCGCATCATGGTAGCTCTGTTCCCGTTTAACGTTCAGCGAATCGCGGAAATCGGCGCTGCGGGCGCGGAGGCTGAGTACGTCCGGTGCGCCGCTGTGCTCCAGTTCGTCCACTGTGAAGACATTCTGGTGCATCACGCCGTCACCCTTCCAGCCTAGAGAAACCGTTAGCTTTTCGCCCTTTGCCGGAAACGCCAGCAGGCCGTCGCTGTCGTCCAGTTCGAGCTGCAGTTCGTCGGCCTCAAAGCCCCGGTTGTCGGTGATACGCAGGCTGATTAAGCGGTTGTCCAGATTCCGCGTAATGTCCTTACCGTTCAGCACCACGCTGTACTCCGGCTGCGGCTGGGCGTTTAAGAGTGCGTTTAACATCGTCATAGTCCGTCTACCATCGTGATGATGTCGCCCAGCAAGCCACCCAGCTTCGGCGGATCGACACGTTTTAACGCCAGCGTAAACTCAATGCGCCGGGCCGCACCGTCGCGAAAAAAGACGCTCCGGGTGACGTTCAGACTCTCAATCACAAACCAGCCATGCAGCGATCCGGTGCCTTCAATCAGCGGCCAAGCCATCCCCTGATCGGCCATCTTTCGCAGGAAAAACAGGGTAAATCGCCCGCCGGTCAGTTCCGGCAACAGCACGCCGTTTAGCGTAATGGTTTCGTCACCCACGCCGATAAACTGGCTGGCCGGACGTAGCCCCACGCGGGAACTGGCAGGATGCCGCCACGCTACGGCGTGCTGCATATCCTGATAGGGCAGGGTTTTCAGGCTGAAGACGAACAGCCCCAGTACCATCATCATAAGAGCCTCCTTAATCAATATCGCGCAGGCTGCTGCGGGTTCTGGCGGCATTCTGCCTTTCGCGCTTGTCCAGTTCCTGCGCCACCAGTTTCGCCAGTTGTTGTTCATTCATGCCGGGAGCAGCGTGGATGTGAATAGTGACAGGCCCGCCGCTGGCTGCCGGTACAGAAAGGGATGCTGGCGCGAGCGGGGCGCGATTATCCGGCAGGGCGGCGATAGGGGGCATGGCGACAGCGGCGGCGCTGAGCGTCAGCCCGGCACCGGCGGCGATTAACTGCTTCGAGAGTTGCCCTACGCTGGCCAGCGCCGTTTGCGTGTTGCCCTCAATCCCGACCGCCAGCCCGTCCACGGTATAGCGGCCCATTTCGGCGAACACCCGCGACGGTGAATGAATACCGAGCTTGTCCTTAAACCAGTTGGAAATATTGCTGCCCAGATCCAGCACGCCCTGTTTAATCGCTTCCCATTTGGCAAAGATCCCCTGTTTCAGCCCTTCCATGATATTGCCGCCGATCTCGGTAAAGCGGGTGGACAGGTTACTGAAACTGTTCAGAACGTTATCCCAGACTGTGGTAAACACCGTGGACAGGTTCCAGTTGGTGAAAAAAGCAATGATGGCATTCAGGGCAGTGCTGACGGTGGTTTTAATTCCCTCCCAGATACCGGTGGCGGTAGTGGTAATGCCCGTCCAGATTTGCCCCAGAAATGCCACCACGCTGTTCCACGCCTCAGCGGTACTGGCTTTGATAGTATCCCAGTGCTGGTAAATCAGGCCGGGAAGCGTCCAGTTCAGCAGGATATTCACCAGCCCGTTCCAGCAGCCGGAGAGAAACGTTTTAATCCCTTCCCAGACGGCGCTGGTTGTGGCTTTTACACTGTTCCACGCATCGCTGCATACCTGCTTAAAACTATTCCAGAGCGCGGCGAACTTCGGCCCCAGCCAGTCCCAGTTACTCCAGATCCAGATGGCGGCACCGGCGATCAGCGCAATCACCGCCAGAATCGGGTTAGCCATCATTGCGCGGCCCAGCCAAATTACCGCTTTTCCCGCGCCTTTAAAGGCATTCGCCAGCAGCCCCAGCGCGCTGCCGCCCTTAATACCGAGCACCGACAGGCTGAGTTTTAGCGCCGCCATCGGGCCGAGGATACCGGCCAGCGTCAGGGATATGCCTCCGAGCGCCACGGCGAACGCGCCGATCGCCATGCCGATTTTCACCAGCGTGGCGGTTAATTGTGGGTTGGCCTTCATCCATGCGCCGATGGACTGTAAAACGCCGGTTATGCGTTGGGTAATACTGCGCAACGGGCTGTCAACTGATTCGAACATCTCAATACCGAGATCTTCCCACGCCGAGTCAAGATTCTGGAGATCACCCTTCATATTATCGGCCATCGTTTTGGCAACTTTGCCAGCGGTACCGAGGGAGGCTTTCACCTGTTCGGCATAGGCTTCAATACGCTGCGACGGATCGAGTGACGCCTGTTTGTCGAGCAGTTCCATCATCGCGGAAGAGGCTTCCACACCGAAAATATCCTTGATGTAGGACATTTTCTTCACGTTGCCGACGCCGCCGATCCCTTGCTTCTCAAACGCGGCGGAGATTTCTGCCAGTAGCTGCGGCATCTCTTTCATTTTTCCGGTGCTGTCCGCCACCGAGACTTTCAGGTCTTCCAGCGCGGCGGCGGCTTTTTTCGGCTGTGATGCCAGCCGCAACAGCGCCATACGTAAGGATGTACCTGCCTGCGCTCCCTGAATCCCCACGTTACCCAGCATCCCGACCATCGCTGACATGGTTTCAAAGTCCTGCCCCGCAGCCTGTGCAGCCGGGCCGACGTATTTCATGGTTTCACCCAGCATCTGCAGGTCGGTATTAGACGTAGTGAACGTGAAGGTGAGCGCGTCAGCCATGCGTTGCATCTGGTCTGCCGGGATTTTATAGGCGCTCTGAATATTGGAGGCGATATCGGAAACCTGAGCAAGCTGCGTGTCCATCCCCGCCGCTTTCGCCAGATCCAACATGTGCGGCATCGCCTTTTCGATTTTATCTGGCGTGTAGCCCGCCATTGCCAGAAAACCCTGCCCCTGCGCCACATCGTTGGCGGTAAAGCTGGTTGATGCGCCTAAATCTCGCGATTGCGTTCGCAGCCGTTTCAGTTCATCAGAGTTTTTATCGGTGCGTGTTAACGCCTGTACGCGCGACATGCCCACGTCGAAATCGTAGCCGGGCATCATTACCCGCGCGCTGCCGTAAAGCATACCCACGCCGGTGGCCGTCGTGGTTGCGCCGAATCCGGCCAGTTTGTTGCGGGCGTCCATTGCTCCTGCGTAGCTATTTTTTGCTGCGTTCATCCGCTGCTGCTGCCGGTTTAGCCGTTCCAGTCGCCTGCGCTGTTCCTCCATGCTACGGTTAGCACTCTCCAGTCGTTGCCGTAGTTCACTCTGGCGCTGGCTGAGATTACGGGTATCGATACCAGCGTTGCGCAGTACGGTGCGGCTATGCTGCTGGGCCTGAGTAAGCTGACCATGCCGTTCTTTAAGTCGCCGCGCCTCCTGCTGAGCACGTTCAAACTCCCGACGCATCGCAGCCGTGGGCGCAGTGCTGCTTTGCATTGCCGTGGCCAGCGCCCGGACGCGATCCTGCGCGCTTTTAAGCTGATTGCCGGTGACGGCGACATCGCGCGCCAGCTTGCGGTAGCCATCGATTTGTCCGGCCTGTTTGTTCAGGTCTTTGACCTGCTGCTGCGCCGCTTTCAGTGCTCTGGCGGTGTCGCTGCTGCTTTGCGTGACGGCTTTTAGCGGACGGGTGATTTTATCTACGGCGCTGAGTAGTACCTGTAAACGAAGGTTTTGTGTGCTCATGATTCAACACCGCTGCGCTGGCGGGCCTGCTCCCGCCAGTAAAGGGTTTCGCCAAGGGTTAATGCGTCCATCGCGGATAGTGGCCAATGGAAGATGACGGCTATGTCGCCTTGAGCCTCCTCTATGCGTCCGGGGTATCCGTTGCTTCCGGCGAGGTCTGCGGCAAAAAACCGACAAGCGCCGTACCGAAAGCCGTCAGGTCGATAAAATCCAGTTGCGCCACCTCATGCTTATTCAGCGGCGGTGCGGTGATGCGCGGTAGAACGCTGGTGAGTGCATCTACGTTAAGGCTTAACAGCTCCACCAGACTGACACCGCGCAGGTCGCCGCCCAGTGGTTTACGGATCTGGAACTCGACAAATTCGGTTTCGCCGCGTTTCAGGGGAGTATTCAGGGTAACGGTTTTACGTTCGCTCATGGTTCATCCTTACAGGCCAATGGCGCGACGTGCGCCAGCCAGACGGTCTTTGCCGTCGATATTTTCAATAAAGTTCACGGTGTCGATTTCGACGATGGTTTCACCGTTGACGCTCTCTTTGTAATAGGTACAAAGGGTGCTGATTTTGGTCGCGGAGTTCTCGCCCTGCTTGTATTCGCCGCGATCCAGCTCTTTGTGGCGACCACGCACCACGATTTCCACCGCGTCGTACTCTTCGCTGTCTTCACGCTGGATAGCGCCGGAGAATCGCAGCATCACGCCGCTGATCTTCGTCCAGCCGATCTGCCGCAGCGCCAGCAGCTCATAGCCGCCGATTGACCATTCCACGCTGAGCGCCTCGTCATCCAGTCCCAGATCGACATGCGCCGCGCCGTTCATGCCGCCGCCGCGATAGGCTTCCAGCTTGCGCGTCAGCTTTGCCGGGGTGAAGGACTCCACCTGTGCCAGATAGATATCGCCCTCGTTAAACAGGTTGAGGTATTTCAGTTTGCTGGGTAGTGCCATGGTGCGTTCTCCTGTTACACGGTGGTGGCGATGGATTCAGCCAGATTGACCAGATAGCGGTCAGTGATGCGCTGGCGGAACATCAGGTTTTCCAGCGGCGGCACCGGGGTGTAGTCGTAGTCGATATACGCTTTACCCGCTTTCAGGATGTCCGGCGTGTTGGCGGCGGGATCGAACCATGCGGAGCCGTCGACGATGTAGCCGTTGCCTTTCAGTTCGCGGAATTTGGCGTTCACGCCTTCGATAATGTCGCGGAACAGAGAAGCGTGTTGCGGTTTATCTATCGCCCAGAAGTGGGCGTCGGCGATGGTATCCGCCAGCACCTGCGCGGTGCGGGTGTAGTTCTCAAAGGCAAACAGCGGATCGGTGCTGCAGGTGCGCGATCCCCAGAAGCGATAGCCGGCGTTGCAAATCAGCGTGGTGACGTCGTGGCTGTTGAGGTAATCCGAATCGGTGGCGGTGGACTGCAGATCCCAGAATACGCTGCGGGAAATGCCGGTCACGCCGTTGACGTCAACGTTGGACAGCGTTTTATGCCAGCCGGTTTCTTCATCAATTTTTGCACGCAGGCCCACGGCGCGGGCGGTGGCGTATAGGGTACGTTCGGCGGCAGCCTGTGTATCAAAGCCGACAAAATCCGGCCAGATAATCATCGCCTCTCGCGCACCTAGCTGATCGCGATACAGCACCGCCTCTTCTTTGGTCTGCGCGCCGAACGCCGACAGATAGCTGAAGGCGCGAAGCTGTTGTGAAATGCTGACCAGTTCGGTGGCGATGGGCAGAGAATCCAGCCCTGGTACCGCCAGAATGCGCGGTTTTATTTTCAGTTTGGTTTGCGAGTCCAGTAGCGCCTTCATGCCGGTGTATTTCCCGGCTGGCGTGCTGCCGCCGATGATATTGGCGGTGGTTTCGGCGGCGGAGTCACCTTCGGCTACGCGCACGGCGACCACCACCGGCTGCGTCTGGTCGGCGATGGCATCCAGAGAGTGTGCCAGCGTACCGCTATCACCGGCTTTACCCAGCGCAGATCGCACGTCGGTTAACAGTACTGGGGTATCAAGGGGAAAGGTTTTTTCATCGGCATCTGAACCGGTACAGACAATGCCGATCACGGCAGTGGAAATGGTACGGATCGGGCGCACGCCTTCATTGATTTCAATAACGCGCGCGCCGTGGTGGTAGTCGGTTGCCATGAGGCGAGCCTCCATCAGGTCAATAAATGACGATGGTGGCACAGAGCGAAAAGGGCGGTGACGGCTTCCACTTGTAACCACTGGCACTACAAGCAGAAGCGGTTTTTAATTCAGGATAATCAGTTCTGATGTGGTGCTGGCTGGCTTTCCACCTACGGTATAGCGAATCCCTACCGTTGAGAATGTCAGGCCGTGGAAGATATCGCGCATTTCCGGGATGTCGTTAACCGAGATAATCATCCGGCCCTGCATGGTGCGCGCCAGCTCTGCCATACGCTGGTACTGCTCAAGGCCAAATGGTACGCCGTAGCCTTCGGTTTTCCAGTATGGTGGGTCGCAGTAGAACAGGGTATGCGGGCGGTCATAGCGGCGAATACAGTCGGCCCAGTCCAGATTTTCAATGCAGACGCGCGCCAGCCGCAGATGGGCGGCGGATAAATCCTCTTCCATACGCAGCAGGTTCAGGCGCGGCGGTGAGGTGGTGGCGGTACCGAACGTGCGACTTTCCACTTTGCCGCCGAATGCCAGCTTTTGCAGATAGTAGAAGCGCGCCGCGCGCTGGATATCGGTCAGCGTTTCTTCCGGGGTGATCTGGAGCCAGCGGTACATTTCGCGGCTGACCAGCGACCATTTAAACTGGCGGACAAACTCTTCTAAATGGTGCTGAAGTACGCGGTAGAGGTTGGTAACGTCACCGTTGATATCGTTCAGCACCTCGGCCTGTGCGGGCTGTTTCATAAAGAACAACGCTGCCGCCCCGCAGAACGGTTCAACGTAGCAGCGGTGTTTGGGAAACAGTGGCAGAATGTGTTTTGCCAGCCTGCGCTTACCGCCGATCCACGGAATAACGGGTAACGTATTCAAATTGTCAATTTTCCAGACCGACTGCTGACCAACGCATACAGCAGATTAGGAGACCAGCGCCAACTATCGCGCAGGTGCAGAAATTCGGCGCAGAACTCGCTGCAAAACAGGCGTTCCTGTTTACCCTGACTGAGTAACACAAAACCCATGGCGCCCAGCCAGTCGTAACCTTTATCGTCGTGCTGACGAAAAAAGGTTTCCAGTGCCAGCGGATCGGCGTTGATCGGGAGTAAATCCCATTTCTCAATCGGCAGCGGCATTCGTTTGCTGCGCACGCCTTTATCCCGTACCGATGATGAGTAACAGATAAACAGGCCATCCGGCAGGCGTTCGACCAGTTCGCAGTGAGAGTAAGGGCCGCGCGTGACCTGTCGCGTCAACCAGTCGGAGAGCCGGGCAAGGCTGAAAAAGCGTTCAGCCCGGCCACGGTAGAACGCCATGTAAACCTGACTCATGGTTGCCATCCTGATGAGTAGTCGTAACCCATAACCGCCTGCACCTCCGTCAACGCTTCAACGGCGGCAATATGCTGCTGGGCAGCGGCGAACAGGCGCATATCGTGCGCCATTGTTTCGGTTTCAAACCGGGCGGCGATCTCGTTGGTTAGTTCAATCAGGTTGTGATTTTTGGTCTGCCACATTAAGCCTGCCGGTATTTGTTTAGCCACGCCCATTTTGGTGAGCGAGAGCTGCTGGATGCGGCTGTTAGCGTCGCTGTGGAAATGGTGATTATCGATGATGATGTAGTCAGCGGTGATTCGATCGCGATACTGCTTTATTTCTGCCACCTTTGCCTGTCGGGCTTTTTCGATATCGGGCTGCCAGCGTTTGCCGTCCCAACGGACAAAGGCGTTATCGGGCTTCAGCAGAGTGACGTTATCCGGCAATGGCCCCAGATGATGAAGCTGTACCTCACTGCCCGCATCGGTATCAAACGCGGTTTTACCGCGATGATCTTCTACCGCAAGCCATGTTTCTCCGTTGAATGTCAGGGCAAAGCCGCTCTGGCATTCGGGCGGTTCGATAGTGGTACAGCATTCCGGTAAGCCGGTGTTGGGGGCGATATAGGCGTCGCTGACGCCGATAAATTCCTGAGTATCTGCCGCGTAGTTAAAGATGCGCAGGGTTTGCGGTTCGTCGGAAAATGCGAATGTGCTCATGCCAGCCTCACGATATAGTTGAAAGCGATATTTTTAACGGTGTTTTCGGTGTTCCCGGCGGCATTCACCGTAATAGTGTGGCTGTGGGAACCCAAGGCGATAGCGTGGTTATGCGCGCCGATAGTCAGCGAATGGGTATGAGCGCCGATGGCTACTGTGTGAGTATGGACACCGTCTGTACTGGTTCTGAATTTGTAGTTATCCCAGTCTGTGTCTGCAGACCCCTGATTATTACGGGTACTGTCGAAGTAACCGTGACGTCCACCGCTGGCTTCACCCCATCCGCTGTCGTGGTTGTGAGCACCGGCTGACGCTGTTGATTTTGTCCCGTAGTCAAACGCGCTGGTATTTTTAGTACCCAAATCGGTGGAACTGGCAGTTTTAGTGCCTAAATCTGTGTTAGTGGCGCTGGCTGTGTGACTATGAGATTTAACGCCATCCTGTTCCTGAGACAGTATCGAGCGTCCGCTGGCGGGTTTCCCCTTGATTGTCCAGCCGCGCATATCCGGGATTACCCCAGAGGGGTAAGCGATTGCCAGTTTAGGGTAGGCGGTTTTATTGAAGGACTGACCGACCATCAGGGCGTAGCCGCTGGGGATTGCATCGGATGACCACGGTATCGGCGTGCCGACCGGACAGGTTTCCGCCGCCAGCGCTTTGTCTACTGCCGCTTTCACCGCCTTGGGCGTGGCGGCCAGTGTTTCGCTGGTGCTGTCGATGGCGCTACTAAGCTGGACAATCCCTTTACGCGCCGTGGTGGCATCCTGCGCGGTATATTTGCCATTAGCCATATCGTAGGCCGCTTTCACCGCCTTGGGCGTGGCGGCCAGCGTTTCGCTGATACTGTCGATGGAGCTACTAAGCTGGACAATCCCTTTACGTGAGGTGGTGGCATCCAGTGCGGTATATTTTCCATTAGCCAGATCGTAGGCTGCTTTCACTGCTTTGGGCGTGGCGGCCAGTGTTTCGCTGATGCTGTTGGTCGCACTGCTTAATTGAGTAAAACCTTTGGCAGTTAACGTGGCGTCAGGATGGTTACGGGACTGCACGTGGCACGTCAGGCTTTCATCCACATACTGTCTTGTTGCCAGCACCACGGCAGGGTCGATTTTCAGCTCCACGTTTTCCGTATGGGAGACAATCAGCACCATGCGGATAATCTGCGTGCGGCCCGAACCTTCGATTAACTGCGGCTTGTAGGTTGGCGGGCAGTTGCCGACGGCAATCAGCCGGTCGTGCTCGTCGTACAGGCCAATTTCTCTGATCCACCATCCGCCTACATCCTCCGGTAGTACCTGTTCGGCAATAATCTGGTTGGGGTTGTTAGGGTCAATACTGAGCGTATTCAGCGGCGCACGTCGGCGTTCGTTGATTAACCGGGTTTGGCCAGTCTCCGGTGTTGGCAGGTTACCGTTTCCGTCGCCCACGGCCATTTGCGTCAGATGAAGAGGTGAACCCTGTGCGGTGGCGGTCGCCAGCGCGGATTCGCCGGTAGTGGTTAATAGCGTGAAATAGGTAGCGCTCATGGGGCGATCCTTAGCGTATCAATCAGATGCAGCGCAGCCCCGCGGTAGTTACGGCCCACGCTGTATACATGTTCGGGAATAAAGGGATAAACGGTGAGCGTATCGCCGGTATAGTTCGTCGCGCTGAACCAGACGTATCCGTTGCTCTGCAGGCTGATCGCCAGTCCGATTAAGTGGCGTGAACAGGGTTTGGCATCATCGATCAGGCGCTCCAGCTCCACATACATCTGCTCGGTGATGCCCTGTTCGCGCACGCCGACCTCCAGTGCGAAGGTGCCGGGAATACCTTCCGGGCGCAGTTGCCACCATTCGGTTACCCGGATAAGGAAACCGAGCGGTTCCACCGCACGTTGCAGTGCGCCGATGGTGCCTTTGTGCTGATGGATGTAGAAAGAGGCGGCAATCACCTGCCGCTTGGTATCGACTGGCCAGTTTTCATCCCAGCGGTCAACGGAAAACGCCCATGCCAGATAAGGCAACAGCGCGGCGGGGCAGCTACCCGGTTGCCACAAGCTACGCAGCGGGACTGGCACTTGTTCAGTCAGGCTGCCGGTTTGTGCCAGATTCTGCTCCAGCGGGCTGGCATTGTTGGGGAGCAGGGAGCTATTCATCGCTTCCCCCGATGGCAATTTTCCATCCGGTGCAGTAGCTGGCCTGCGTTTTGTTGATAATGACATCAACGGCAGGGGAGAGCAGTTCTACGCGCTGAACACCGGTGACATGCAGTGCGGCGTAAATCGCGCTGCGGCGAATATCACGCCCGATCCGATGCTGGTCATTAACGTAGCTTTTTAGCCGCTGCTCGGCGGCCTGCCGAATGGGTTCCTGCTCCGGGCCAGGATAGCAATAAAGTACGGCATCAATCTGATATGGGATCACTTCGGCGGACTGAATGGTTGGGCGATCACCTACCGGACGAATATCAATATCGTTCAGGGCGGAATCGACTATCGCCAGCAGTTCTGCGCTGGCCAGCCCGTTGCCTTCGCGGGAGAGTACCGACACGGTGACGTAACAAGGATAGGGGCTGATAGCGGAGACGTCTGCGATACGCCCGTCTGCGCTGCGGGCGTGATATTCGTAGGCGGCGGTCGGGCCTGCGACGGACAGACCTTCAAACGCCTGCTGTGCGCGCATTCGTAAATCGCTGTCGGATTCATAAACCGGATCAACGGGCGGTATCGCCGTACTGTCTCCGGGCGAAATTTGCAGGCGAAAAACCTTAAAGTTAGCGACCAGATTATCCAGATCGCGCCCGGCGGCATGGGCCAGCATATTAGCAACGGCGGCTTCATTGATGCGTACCCGCAGCGCCATCTCTAAGTAAGTATTTTCCTGCAACAGCTTGACGAAGGGTTCTGATTCATAGCCCAGTGTGCGGGTAACTTCTGCTTGCTGTTCGGCAGGATACAGGCTGATAAAGCGCTGCTTGCGGGCGGTTAGCAGGGTTTCAAAATCGACTGTTTCCACCACATCGGGGATCGGTAATTGGCTTAAATCGGTCAGTGCGCTCATGGACGTCTCCTGTCGATTGGAATGGAGAATGTCCACGGCTGGCCGGGGATATCGGTACGTTCGGCTTCAATAGTGACGCTAAGATCGGCATTATCCGCAGCAAAGTCCACACCGATAATCTCGATGCGGGGTTCCCAGCGCGTCAGCGCCATGACCACTGCCGACATCACCCGTAGCCGGGTAGCGCCATCGTTGGGCTGGTCGATCAGGTTGCCGATCAGTGAGCCATAATCGCGACGCATCACGCGCGTACCTACCGGCGTGGTCAAAATATCTTTTACGGATTGCTTAATGTGCAACTCGTCGCTTAACACTCTGCCGGTTTCAGCGTTCATACCGAGGTACATTACTGCGGCCCTCCGGTATTGCTACCCCCGCGCTCTACGCCTGTGTGCGTGTGGGTATGAACGGTGACGCCGTTGGAGGTAAAACTGCCGCCGCTGTGGGTGTAAGCACCTTTAAGCGTGCCGCCTTTTTTAACCGACAGCGTGGCGGTTTCCAGATGCTGGGTGCAGACGACGAGCGGTGTATCCAGCGTGACGCGGGTGCTGGCTTCGACCAGTGCGGTCTTGATGCCGGTAGCTTTTAACGTGCTGGAGCGCGGATCATATTCAATCACCGCACCATCGGGGTAAACGCTATGGTGAACCTGTTCATCCAGCAGCGGGGCGGGGTTGGCGTCAGAGTAAATGGCCGGAAGTGCCACGGCGGTGGTTAACTCACCGCTTAAACAGAGCAGTAACACCTGTTCGCCTGTTGATGGCCGCCACCACGTCCGGGCATCACCGGCGCGTAGCGTCAGCCACGGTATCCAGTTGGTGGTCAGTTCACCAGTGTGAATGCGTACTCGATCGCCCTTCACCTCTTCAACGGTGCCGGTACGGATCAGGTTTTCAATGCGCCGGTGCAGCTCGGCGAGGTTGGCTGGGTGGTTTGCGTCGCTCATGCCGGAATCATTGGGATTCGCGGGCGAAGAGGGAAGGGCTAAGGCTTGTAGGATAATGGGCTACAAGTAAAACGCCCCTGAGTAGGGGCGTTGAACGAAAAAGAGCTTAACCGTGCGCAGCCTTCATCAGTGTATCGTTAATCCACTGGTTAACGCTTTTACCGGAGACTTCTGCCGCAACGTTAATGGCAGAGTGAATTTCAGGTGGAATACGCAGGCTGATTTTTCCGCTGGCCGGACGCAACGGCTCCCGGCCCCGTTCCTCGCAGTAAGCCAGATAGTCGTCTACCGCCTCTTCAAACGCTTTACGCAGATCGGCAACATTATCGGCATGAAAGCCAATGACATCCCGAATGCCTGCAACGTGACCAACAATGCATTGATCTTCATCGCTGTATTCAATTTTTGCGGCATAGCCTCTATATGTCATGGTATTCATCATGGTGTTACCCCTACAGCTTCAAGGAATGTTCTGGCATCGCGAACCTGATAGGCTTTCGCTTCTTTTTCCGGGTGTGGACGATGAAATGAAGCCACAACCTGATTAATTTCAAACCTGACGCGGGAACCGTTTCCTTCCGTAGCAATAGCCCCCAAAGCAATAAATAAGGCTTCTATTTTTCGCCATTCCAGCGTGACAGGTGTTGGCGTAGAAAAAACAGCTTGTAAGGTTTTTTTATGTTTGGCGCTTAACGTATTCATACAGGGTATTTTCCATAAGTTATTTTATTCTTCCGCCAAGATATAATGATGATATCATTTTTTGATATCATTTCAAGTCAGGAAGTGAACGATTAGCGCCTCTATCTTTCGCACATCCTCCGCCGAAACCCCCAGCAACTGCCTTTGTGCGTAATCCACCTCCAACCCGTAGCGATTTACCCGATCGCGCAGGCCATACTGATGAACGGCGGCCATATGTCGAACGCTGCTGAGAAACGAAATGGTTACACCCTGCCCATCGCCTTTTCCTTTCATATAGCGTGCGGTACGCAGCTTACGGAACATCTGGCGGCGGATCTTTCCTTTTTTACTGCGTAGCTGGGGCTTACGGGGGGCGAACGATGAGCCGTCCGGGTTTTTCTGCGCGGCTATCCGCTGGCTTTGTGACTGGCGCAGGCTGCGGGCGATTTCCCGCGCCAGTTGGGTTCGGCTTGCCGGGGAGAGCTTTACGAGCAGGCCATCGGCCCAGCGGTGGAGTTGTTGCAGGTCTTCGCTCATCAGGTGCTCACAATCGTTTCACCGCGACAGGCGATTTCCCAGCCGTTGTAACCGCTTTCTGGCTGCTGGTCGTTACAGTGCTTTGCTTCCAGACCACCGTCGCGCTGGCGAACAATGACGCGCTCGGTCAGCGCCAGTTTGATGCTGATATCGTAGCTTTGATGGTCGATGGCTTCGGCCTCAAACTGAAACGCCTGCTCGCGCAGGTCGCTATTGGCGAAGGCTTCCTGCTGGTGAAGCGACATCCAGCCGACCAGTAGCACCATCAGCGTATCGGGATCGGCGGCGTAGTCGGTGATCAACAGTTCCAGCGTGTACTGGTATTCAAAACTGGTGCTGCGCCCTGCGGTGGCGACGATCCGGCCCTTATTGATAAAGATCCGCAGCGCGTCCGGGTTCTGCTGTAGATGCGGGACGCTGGCGGCCAGCAGTTCACGGATGAGCTGCGCTTTGTGCATCGATACGCTCCTGACAGCTAATCGTCATATCCACCTGCGCAGCGCACTGGTGCCACGCGTTTTCAGTGTCCAGCAGTGCGCGGCTTAAATCTTCATTACTCTGCGGTTGCAGCGCCGGAAGCTGGCAGGGCCTCAGTTTCGGGCAATTGACGGTAAGCCGCACTGCCGGTAATGGTGGTGTGCTGGTGCAGGCGGATAATATCAGCGGGCAAAGCAGTATCAGCCCATTCACGAAGCTGTTGATTTTCACGTTTCAGTTTCTCCAGTTGCTGATTGCGCTGCCGTAGCTGGTCATGGGCGGCGGCGGTTTGCTGTTGCAGCGTCAGGTATGCCTGCTGGTCGGCGTCGGCCTGTTGCTGGAGTTCGTCCAGTTCCCGCACTTTTGTCATCAGGGATTCGGTCAGGCTGGCAATCTGAGTGTCGGCCAGCCTGATGTGCTGCTGCTGTTCAATAAGCTGTTCCTGCTGCGTCATACGCTGCCAGTTAGTCCAGAGCAGCATCACACCGAGCAACAGCAGCGGCGCGGCTTTCATCCAGCCCATCATGCTGCCGCCTTACTGAATTTTTCGAAGGCGACCGCCAGCTTAGTATCGTACTGGTTGCGTTTGTACTGTGGCCCGTTGTAGCGGCGGGCGAACTCTGGCCAGTTCTGTACCTTCATCGCGTCGTGGATCTTCGAATTGGCCTCAACAAAGCGCACGAAGGTATCAAGCTGCATCTGCTCGCTGTCGTTCATCTGTTTTTCAAAGTCGGCAGCAGAGGTGTAGCCCAGCGTTTTCCAGTGAAAGCCCATAATCTGGAACAGTCCCCAGCTTGCGCTCTCAATGGCGGCGGCGCTGTGGATCTGTTTCGCCAGATTCAGACGGTAGTGCTCACGGCTTCCGCCCTGATAGCCGCCTGCGCTCTTGTTCACCAGATCCGGGTAATTCTGCGCCAGCCGGTCGGCGTCCAGTCCGTGGCTTTTTAACTGGCGGTACATGACGTGGCGTTCAAACAGAATAGCTGGGCGGCCATCGGGCAAGAAGCCGTGAGATCGGGCTTCAACCTCCTGCACTGCCTGTAATGTCGCCAGCGGGATGCCCAGATACAGCGCGGCGGCCTGCTGCTGATCATGAGTGAGTGTACGAGTCATGGCGTGGCTCCTTCGGGTGGTGACGTAAGGGTTTAATCAGGCTGGCGACGTTGCCGCGTGCGGCAGTCAGGCAAATCAGCAGCACGATGTTGATGGCGGTTTCGGCGATAAACACGTAGCGGTACAGGCTGAAACAAATCAGTACCGCCACTGATGCGGTGCAGCACATCAGCAGCCACGCCAGCCAGCTATACAGCGGGCGATAGGTAGTACCGTGAACGCGGCGATAGAGGAACAGACGGATGGTAATCAGCAGGCAAATAATGGCGTTAAGGCTCAGGATTAGTTTCATTTGCGTCCCCTTAAAAAGTCGAGCAGTTGACCGGGGTTATCCAGTTGTCGGATGGCCCATAGCAGCGCCTTGACGGTAAGCGCCGATGAGAGCAGCGCCCCGATACCGGGGGAGACTTTTTCCGTCAGATGTTGCGGCAGATATCCGGCGACCAGTGCAGTGAACAGGTCGGCGGTCAGCAGGCCGATCACAAACGCCACGCAGAAGAAAATGATGCGCAGGAACAGGCCGATCTCTTTTTGCGAAATCACCAGCAGCAGCGCGCCACACAATGCGCCGAGCACCACCGGAGCCTGTAGCGTCGGGAACAGCGTGGCAATGGAGAATGCGCTTACGGAAGCGGCGACGACGGTGCCGGTTACGGGTTCGTTCATAGTCAGTCCCACAGGTTGATTCGTTGACGTTCGGCGGCGGGAGCCTGTTCAGGTACGTTCACCGCCGTACCGTGCGGCAGGCGCAGCGGCAGTTCGCATAGGCGCGGGTTGTCGCGGTAAAGCCGTTCGACAATCCCGGCAGTGCGCCCGAAGGTGCGCCAGCAGAGCTGGTCGAGCGTTTCGTTTTGCAGGCTATAGACAATCATGGTGTTTCCCGCGCGGCGTCAGGTGATGCGGGGATGGTGGCACAGGGGCGGGAAGTGAAGGGAAGGCTTCCGCTTGTAACTGAGGACAGTACAAGCGGAAGCGATTGGCGAGGGCTATGCCTCGTCGCTGTCGGTATTGATGATTTTCAGTTCAGCGGACTTCTGGAGCTGGATCAGCGCCGGGATCAGAAGCGCGGTAGCCGACAGGCCGTGCCCTAACTGGCACAGGCTTTCAGCGGAGAATTCCAGCACGTTGCTGTCGGCAAAGGAGACGAAGGTTTTACCCAGAAAATGCAGGCCGTGACATAGCCCGGCATAGCACTCTTCGCTGCTGTTGGCCAGTTGCAGAGTATCGTCGGCGTTCAGGTGTGAAATATCCAGCTTGCGGATCGCGTCCGCCAGTTCAGAGGACAGAATATTGGTTTCAGGCACCATGGCGCACCTCCAGCGGTTTGCAGGAGACGAACACCAGCGGGAAACCCGCCAGCAGGCCGCGAGCCTCTGTCTCTGTTGTCGCCAGTACGGATACCAGACGCAGTGGCTGGATCTCGCGCAGCAGGCGGTTGGAACGGGCGTTCAGGAAGGTGTAGAGCTTAGGCATGGTTCACCTCCTCTACCGGGGTGCTACGTGGGGGATTGAACGACTGAGCGATAACGCTCAGTGCCTGCTTACCTTCGGGATGCGCAAGACGGTAGTAAGTTAACAGGACTTGCTCCTGTGGGCTGAGATCGTCCCACGTGAGAGTTGTGTTACTATTAGCGGTAGCCATAGCATTACCTCGATTAATGTTGTGGTTAGATGCCTTGGCAGTGTTCGCGCACTGTCGGGGCATTGTTATTTATGTCATGTGATAGTAATGTGTCATCACACAGTACTACATTAACCTGAGTGTGATTTAGGTGTCAATACACATGAATGAAAGAAGAGGAAATCCTCCGTTTCAGTTTCGACTCGATCCTGAACTGAGAAACGCGATGGAAGAAGCTAAAAAGCAAGATGGTGATGAATCACTGGCTGCGTGGATTAAGCGAATTATCAGAAAAGAGCTTCAGTCACGGGGTATAGAACCAAAAGATTAGCAGATAGGTATATACTTTGAATAAAGAGTATTAGAGGTAAAAAATAATGGCGAAGAATAGCAGTCCTGCCAGCCGATACGGTATCAAGGTCGTAAAAAGAGACAGTATGAGCGGGCAGTTTGTACCCGTCGAAATGAAGCTGGACGGCCCGGAAGGTGAGCGTGTGATTAAAAAGTCGGCAGAGCGTATTTATGCCAGACACAACAAAGTCATTAAGGCGCTGGCTAACCGATGATTGATGCACATTTGGTGATTGGAATTCACGACTTTATTCTTGCTCATGAGCCGGGATTGGTTGGTTATCAGGATGCTGGCCGGGTCGAGGCAACACTGGCACGGGTGGATAACCGTATTCTGTATGAGCAGATGAATGATATTTTCCAGATCGCCGCATCTTATGCGGTTGCCATCGCCAGAGGGCACGTTTTTGCTGATGCCAACAAGCGAACGGCACTGGTGACGGCGTTGACATACCTTGATATGCAGGGTGTGAACCTCAAGCGAACACAAAAGCTGGAAGATATTATGGTGGATGTGGCTGAGGGAACGCTAAATCTGGATGATTTAGCCGATATTTTCTATACCCTTAGTGATGTAAATGCTTCCTGACGTTACAGCCCGACAGATCGGGCTGTTTTTAATTATGCCGCCTCAATACCCGCGTTGGTTAACATATAGTGGCCCCAGTGGTTTTTTTTCAGGTAACCGGCCAGTTCCATCTGCGTCACAATAAATTCAGCGTTAACCATTTCTATACCTGCGTAGTCGGCCAGATCGCGCAGCGGCCATGTGCTGCGAACGCCGACGCTAACTATGGTGTCTCTGATGCGGCGAGCGGTATCGGTCATTGGGCGGGTTCTGGCTGCCTGAATAGTCATGGTATTTTCCCCTGTAGATTCTTTCTGTTAGGTCAGACACTAACTCTGGTGGGGAAGGGGCATCCAGCGTTCAGATGAGGCGATACGGTGATGCGCATCGCATATCCGTACTCTTTTTATACCAGAACAAACGTACTGCGCGGCTTGCCCAGAATATCCCGCACGGCGAAGCGGGCATCGCGCGCCAGATCGTCGGCGGTGCTTTCCTTCTGTTCCGCCAGTTTGCTGCCGTGGGCGGTGGCATCAAAGTTACGGTAGCGTTCCAGCAGGTTTGCGTGCGTCAGGCTGTACACCGCGTAGCGGTAGCGGTGCAGGTTAACGCTTTCGCCGTCCAGCCGTTCGGTAGTAGTTTCCACAATGCCGGTTGTGCCACGGCTTTCCTGCTCCAGCCGCCATTCCCGCAGGTCGTCGTTCACGCTGGCCAGCGCAATCAGCAGCGCCTCGCGCAGCCGTTCGTTGGTGATGGTGCTGTCCAGCCGTTGGGTTGCACGCAGATGTTGCGTATCGATATTGGGAAAGAAAGGGTGGTTGCTGATAACCAGCCCCGGCAGACTGGCGGCGGGGGCAACCTGAATAAAGCTCATTATATTCTCCCTGTTCGGCGGTGGACGGCGGGCGTTGCAGTGGTAAAACCACGCGCGGCCAGCCGTGCCGCCGGTCGTGAGGGTCTCACTCGGTAGGCTGACTGTTGCGAATTTGTCGCTCCAGTTGCTCAATCAGCTTTTTCACGCCGACGTTCTCATCCAGTTGTAGCGCGCGCTGGAACTGCGCCAGCGCCTCCTGCGGCTGGCTTTCGCTGTGTGCCAGCCCCAATGCCTTGTGCAGGCGAGCGCGAACCTGATCCGGCATGTCCTGATCGGCTAACAGCCCGGCAAAGGCCAGCAGGCTGTCCAGCGCCGCAAAGGTACCGGCGGTAAGCTGTTTCAGGGTGGTGTCGGCGACCTCTTCAGCCACCATGCAGGCGGTCTGCCGCTGGTACTGATCCGGCGTTACCCAGCCGTGTTTCAGGGCGTGTTCCGCCATGGGGTAGGCAGCGGGAAAGTCGCCGGTATCCAGCGTCCAGAGCAGCACCGTCATAAACACATCGTCCTGCTGTTGGCTGTCGGCAGCCAGAACGCCGCTTACCCATGGCTGGTAATCGGGCAGCAGTTCACCCTTAACCTCGATTTTGCGTTCAATGGACTGGATCGCTTTCAGGCGGCGTTTATCGGTTGCCAGCTTTGCCAGCATCAGTTCATAGCCGCTGGCGTAGGTCTGATTTTCCTGTTGATTTGCGGCCTGCGCCTGATAGCGCAGCAGGTGGCGGCGGGCAGGCGTCATCATGCGTCTTTATCCTCAAACTTGATGTTTTCAAACAGGCAACCGCAGCCGAAGTCTTCCACCACAAAGGCATCGTTGGAAGACTCGAAGTTCTCTACCCGGTCACGTTTGGGGTTATCAATAATGGCGCGGCGGCGGGTGCCTTTCTGGACATAGATAGACAGGTTACTGAAGGCGGTGACCAGAATGGTGTTGTGCGGGAAACCCGGCACGCGCACGGCAGGGCGACTGCCGATGGTTTTCTGGCTGACCAGAATCTGCCCCGCCAGTTTTTCGCTGTTCTCATTGTGCTGGTTGAGGATCGGGAAGTATTTGTCGTGCAGGACGCCACGGCCACAAATGGCGACCAGATCTGCGCCGTCGACATGCCATTCGTCAATCAGGTTTTCTTCGCCGTCATTGACCATGGCGTCCAGATTCTCATAGTCGCCGCCTTTGCCAATGATGATTTTGCCGGAACCTTCCACACCTTCGTTCATGACGCGTTCCGGGGCGTGATCGCGATACTGCTGCAGCCAGCCTTTGTTAACGTCCTGCAGAAGGGGGTAACGCTGGAAGTCGGTCTGGGCTGCAACGAGGATACCGTTGAAGCCAATCAGGATGCGGTCTAATCCCTGTCGCCGGGTGATGCTGTCGCGCACGCGGATCTGAAAATCTGGGTGGGCGGCCCATGCGTCCAGTTTGGCGTATTTCAGCGCGGTATCGTAGTTGGTTTTTTCGCAGCGGTAGCGGTTAGTCGTCATTGACGTGGGGTCGACGGGTTCACGTTCACGCTGACTGGTATCGGTACGACTGGCCGTGGGGCGATCAATGCCGATACCGACTTTTTCACCTTCCTGATCCACCACTTCATGGACGTTGATTTTGGTCAGGAATTCTACGGACGCCTGAATTTTGGTTTCCAGCGTCTGCTGTACGGAAGGTTCTACCGTGAATTCGACGGCGGCGCTCTGGACACCGGACAGCCCGGCGACGGTTTCAACGTAAGCGTTGTATTTTAAGCGGGTTTCGTTACGCATCGGGGGTTCCTTAACAGTCGGTTTTCAGGTCGGTGTTGCCACCGGTGGCAGGCTGGCGCGGCGGTGTGGCCGGTTGTTTTGCAAGCTGAGTTTTCAGCGTGGAATAATCGGTCTGTAGCTGCTGATGCTGCGTTTGCAGCTCAGACAGCTCAGCGCGAATTTGGTCGACCTGTTCGCTACAGAACGTCGCTACTTCCTCCACCGCCAGATGCACGTCGTCCCGTTGCTGGTCGTCGTGGTTCTGCTTTTTACTTAACAGCGCCTTGATGCGGGTAAACAGAGATTCGCCGCTGCTTTCCTCCACTTCTTCAAACTCCAGTTCAATCTCTTCTGCCACGCTGAAAATGTTCTCCGGCGAGCGTTTACGCGCCGCCAGCGGGTTGCTTTGCGCGCTGGCGCAGAAGGAGAGCATTTCGGTGCCGAGGCTGGCCGGATCGTCGGTGACCGCCAGCCCGACCAGATAGGCTTTGCCCGTGTCGGCAAATTTCGGATTGACTTCCACCGAGGTATAAACCTTCTGCCCTTTGCGGTTCATTTCGACCAGCGAATCCGTTGGGGCCAGACGCGCCAGCAGCGCCAGTTTGCCTTTCAGGGGACCGTCTTCGGCGATCTCTTCTTTCTTCACCATCGCCACGTCGCCGTAGCGCTGGAACGGGCCGTCCGGCAGGATGCCTTTCAGGTGCTCCAGATTAATGCGCGCGCCGTACACTTTTGGGCTGTATGTATCGGCCATTTGCTCGATCCACTGGCGTTCAATCGTGCGCTTGTCGCAGGTTGCGCCTTCTACGGCGATACGCACCCATTTAGAGAGCAGTTTTTTCTTTGGCTTTTTGTCCATAACGTTCAGTCCCGGCGTTGGCTAAATAAGCGAATGGTCGGGTAGTCCTCCGCTATCAGGCAACGGGCTTCGCTTGTAATCATCCGGGTTACAAGCGGCATTGCTACGCGCAGACAGCGGCTTGTTTACGCTGACGGCAGAAACGAGAGGACGTTATGCCGCCAGACATCGAAAAACATCTGCTTGCCCTTCAGGACGAAGATCCACGCCGTAAAGCCCGCTATCTGTACTGGCAGGGTTTTCGCATTGCGCGGATCGCTGAACTATTGGGGGTGAAAGTTACCACGCTGCATAGCTGGAAGCGGCGCGATGGCTGGGACGAATCCGCCCCGCTGGAGCGGGTGACGGCGGTGACCGAAGCGCGGCTGATCCAGCTCACGGTGAAGGAAAATAAGGAGGGAAAGGATTTTAAGGAGATCGACCTGCTCTGGCGGCAGATGGAGCGCGGGGCAAGGGTTGAACGCTATCAGCAGGGGGGCAATGAGGTCGACCTGAACCCTGCTCTTGCGAAGCGTAACGCCGGGCCGCGCAGACAGCCGGAAACCAACCATATCAGCGAGGAGCAGGCGGAGAAGCTGAAACAGTTATTTCTGGACGGACTGTATCCGCACCAGAAACACTGGTACCGCGCCGGGCTGGAACACCGTATCCGCGATATCAACAAGTCGCGCCAGATTGGGGCGACGATGTTCTTCGGGCGGGAAGGATTTATGGATGCGGTGGAGAGCGGGCGCAACCAGATCTTTCTCTCGGCCTCCAAAGCGCAGGCGCACCAGTTCCGCCAGTACATTGTCGATTTTGCTCGTGAGGCGGATGTTGAGCTGAAGGGCGAAGTCATTCACTTGCCGCATAATGATAGCCGGATGTATTTTCTCGGCACCAATGCCCGCACCGCCCAGACCTATCATGGCAACCTGTATCTGGATGAATACTTCTGGATACACCGCTTTTTGGAACTGCGCCGTAACGCGGCGGGGATGGCCAGCCAGAAACGCTGGCGGCAGACCTACTTTTCCACACCGTCCAGCATTACCCACGAAGCCTATAAGTTCTGGACAGGGCAACTGTTCAACAAGGGCAGGCCGAAGAGCGAACAGATTCGACTGGATATCAGCCATCGGGCGCTGGCGGCGGGGCGTCTGTGTGAAGACGGCCAGTGGCGGCAAATCGTCACCGTTGAGGATGCCATCAATCAGGGTTATGACCTGTTCGACCTTGAGCAACTCAGGCTGGAGAACTCGCCGGAAGAGTTCGCCAACCTGTTTATGTGCCAGTTTATCGACGATACCGCATCGGTATTCCCACTAAGCATGTTGCAGGGTTGCATGGTCGATAGCTGGGAAGTCTGGGACGACTACAAGCCGTTTGCCCTGCGTCCGCTCGGCGAACGCTCGGTGTGGGTGGGGTACGATCCCGCATTAAGCGGTGACAGCGCCGGGTGCGTGATGGTCGCGCCGCCGGTCATTGAGGGCGGCAAGTTTCGGGTAATTGAAAAGCACCAGTGGCACGGGATGGACTTCGCGGCGCAGGCGGAAAATATCCGCAAAATTACCGAGCGCTATAACGTGACTTACATCGGTATTGACGTGACCGGCATCGGCCACGGCGTGCATCAACTGGTGAAACAGTTCTTCCCGGCAGTGCAGGCATTCTCTTATTCCCCAGAAGTGAAACAGCGTCTGGTGCTGAAAACGCTGGACGTTGTCCGTAAACGCCGACTGGAGTTTGACGCCGGATGGACGGATCTGGCGCAGGCGTTTATGGCAATTCGCAAAACCCTGACTCCGTCCGGGCGTCAGGTGACCTTCGAGGCCAGCCGTTCGGAAGAAGTCTCCCACGCGGATCTGGCATGGGCGTGTATGCACGCCATTATCAATGAACCACTGGAAAGCTCCGGCGGCGCGAACAGCGGGCGGGGCTTAATTAAGGTGTACGGATGAATAACTCAATGGCTTTCACCTTCGGTGAACCTGAAGCCCTGCTGGACAGGCGGGAAATACTGAACTATCTGGAGTGCGTGGACTTTGGCAAATGGTATGCGCCGCCGGTGGATTTTAATTCGCTGGCGCTGTCGTTCCGCGCTTCGGCGCATCATACCAGCCCGATCTGCGTGAAGCGCAACGTGCTGGTTGGTACCTTCATACCTCATCCGTTGTTGACCCGGCAGGCGTTCAGCCGCCTTGCGCTGGACTATCTGGTATTCGGCAATGCCTATCTGGAGCGGCAGGATAACCGGCTGGGCCAGCCGTTAACGCTGGTGCCTGCGCTGGCGAAGTATGTCCGGCGCGGCAAGGCGCTGGACAGCTATTTCTTTGTTCAGCCCGGTAAAGTGGATCATGAGTTTGCGTCGGGCAGTATCGGCCACCTGCTGGAGCCGGATATCAATCAGGAAATCTACGGCCTGTCGGAATACCTCTCTGCGCTGAACGCGGCATGGCTGGATAACTCCGCCACGCTGTTTCGCCGTCGTTACTACAAGAACGGCAGTCATGCCGGTTTCATCCTCTACCTGAGCGACCCGGCCCACAACGAGGCGGATATTGGGGCGTTACAGGAAGCGCTAGCGAACAGCCGTGGCCCCGGCAACTTCCGCAATCTGCTGATGTATCTGCCGAACGGCAAGCCAGACAGCGTAAAGGTTATCCCGATTGGCGAGGTGGCGGCGAAAGATAACTTCTCCGATATCAAGAGTGTCAGCCGTGACGACCAGTTAGCTGCGCACCGGGTACCACCTGCGCTCATGGGCGTGGTACCGAGTAACGCCGGTGGCTTTGGTGATGCCATCAAAGCGGCGAAGGTATTCAACTGCAATGAGATCGAGCCGCTACAGGAACGGTTCAAGGAGCTGAACGACTGGCTGGGGCTGGAGGTTATTCGCTTCAAAAAGTACCGCCTTGCCGACGACGATTCAGAGTAACCCCACCAACGACCAGCTCACTATCAGAGCCACCATGCGCCATTCAGCCCGCTTCCTGCGGGCTTTTTTACGCCTTCTCACCGCCAGAATCCCCGGTCAGCACCGCCAGCGCGCGGTTGTGACCCCGCCACGCCTGCGCAGTAAATAGATCGCTTTTTTTGCACTGGTGCGTAAGCGTCGGAGCGGGCCATAACGGGAGGGCGTGGTCGGGTTGCAGTTGCAGCAGAATCATGCGGATTTATACGCCCTGTGTATGCGCCAGAGACGATCGGGAGGGCAATGCCACGATCCTTTCGGTATTTTTGGATCGCCTGTCGGGAAAAGGTAACCTCAGTAATTAGCAGTAAAAATAATGCTTATTCTATTGTTTATAAAAGAGAAATTTGGTTACCCCTAAAAGGTAATCTGAGGTAACCCAAAAGG
>SKEU01000532.1_pt1 | contig 24433 bp, 19 predicted proteins | sample 4819571 | NCBI WGS metagenome assembly SKEU01 (sample SAMN11008801, study PRJNA524170) | human gut metagenome | biome: Human fecal sample; material: Feces; isolation source: fecal sample from pouch patient p8, p16 | host: Homo sapiens | place: Israel: Tel-Aviv | collected 2015-06-23
GTGTTCAATACGGCAGGCTTCAGTTTCCGCTATATTGGGGCTGACTCCAGCAGATATAAGCTGTTCCTTAAAGAATTTATGTCGCTCATAAATTTTCTCTGCAACTTTTCGCCCTTCCTCTGTTAAATAAATAAAGTGCTTATCGTCCTTTGTAAGAAAACCGCCGTCACATAAAACATTAACTGCATGGCATACGCTAGGCTTTGAAACTCCTACATAACGGGCGACATCTACCGAACGTACCTCTCCCATTTTCTTTTGAAGTACTAACACGGCTTCTAAATAGTCCTCTCCCGACTCATACAGTTTCATGTGCCATCTCCTTTCGAATATCTTTTCGATGCAACTTATTATCTTTCTTCTATTTTATAAGGCATTTTCTATATGCTTCTAAATAAAGTAAGCATTAAACGTATAGGCTTTATTCTATGTATTGAAAATATAATATTCGAAAGAAATTCATGTTAAAATCTAAGATGCTTTCTTTCCAAGAGTACATATTTCCAATCTGTTAAACAAAAAATTACGCTTTAAGCTTTTGCCCATCAGCAAGATTATCTCTATTATCAATTAACAATGGAATCTTTTTTCAAATATATTGTAAAAATTTCCTTCTCTATAAAAAACATCAAATTCTTCTAAACTTAATTGCTGTTGTGCATCAGATAAAGCTGTAGATGGGTTTGGATGTACTTCCATCATCAGCATATCGGCGCCTGCTGCTATGGAAGCTTTAGCAATAGGAAGTATAATATCTTTTCTTCCAAGAGAATGGCTTAAATCAGATACCACCGGTAAATCTGTCTGAAGTTTTAATAATGCTATACAGGAAATATCCAAGGTATTTCTTGTAGCAGATTCAAATGTCCTAATTCCTCTTTCACACATGATAACCCTATTGTTTCCTTCATTCCTAATGTAATCAGCCGCGCAAATAAATTCCGCTAAAGTAGACATCAAGCCTCTTTTTAAAAGGATCGGTTTTTTCGTTTTTCCTAATTCTTTTAAGAGACTATAATTATGCATATTTCTACTCCCCACCTGAAGAATGTCGATTTTTTGTTCCATATACTCTAATTCTCTAATATCCATAATTTCTGTTACCGATAACAGACTATATTGCTTACAAATCTCCTGTATTATTTTTACTCCTTCTCTACCAAGACCTTGAAAGCTTTCTGGAGATGTTCTAGGCTTATATGCACCAGCCCTTAATACCTGGATTCCTCTTTCTTTTAAAAAAGCTGCCGTCTGTTCTAATTGTATGCGGGATTCTACCGCACATGGACCAGCAATGAGTTTTCCTAGTTTTCCACCTTTTATTTGATTCCATAGTTCTGTGTTTCGTTGTTCTATCATTTACCAGCCTTCACTTTCTATTATTTATTTCATATAGACAACTCTTTATTTTTCTTAAAACCATTTAAAAATTCTTCCGTATCAATAACCATACCTGACAGCTGGCTTATATATTCTAATGCCATTTTATGTTTTTCTTCTGAAAAATCCCCCATAGCATCTGCAATTATAAAGGGCTGTATATTCTTCATTGATGCGTTAACTGATGTGGTTAAGCAACCAATATGTGCATAAATCCCCGTAATGATTAATTGATGCTTTCCCCATTTCTCCATCAAGTCACTTAGTTCTGTATTTTCAAATGCACTATACCTCCATTTTGTAATCCGAACATCCTCATCCGCTGGGGTTAATTCATCAATAATTTCTTGCTTATTCATTCCCGATGGAATACCCGTTCCCCAAAAGTCATATAATAATCCTCTTTGTTCTAATGTTTGTCCTTCTGGTTGTGCCGAATATACAACAGGGATATTATATTTTTTGCATTCAAGTCTTATATTACGTATATTCTCCACTAACGTCCGATATAAACTTCCACTTTTGTCATATGCATCAGTAAAGTATATCTGCATATCGTGAATTAATAATATTGCATCCTCTTTTTTAATATTCCATTTTACTTTATTTACAATCTGCCCTTTAATATCTGGCATTGGATAATCTGCAATTTTAGCAATAGCCATCCTTGTATCTCCTTTATATTTCTCCTAAATTAAGACCTCTCAGCATCGTTCTAAACTTGATTTCTGTTTCCTCTAGCTCCTCCTGTGCTACTGATTTTTGGACGATACCTGCACCAGCTCTTATAAAAATACTATCCTTATCAATCTCTGCTCCTCTGATGGCAATAGCCCAATCGCCATCTCCGTTCTCATCACACCACCCTATGATACCTGTAAAGATTCCTCTGCTACTCCCTTCTAATTCTCTTATTTTTTCATACGCATTACTTTGTGGAACACCACATATCGCTGGAGTCGGATATACCGACAAGGCAGCATCAAATACTGTACTATTTGAATTAATTAGTTCTCCTTCTATTTTCGTAGACAAATGCCATAGTTGCTCAGTACTTAATAATTCTGGTTTCTCTGAAAACGATACAGTTTTACATATATGTGATAATTTTCTCACAATATCTTCCACGACAAAATTATGTTCTATCAAATCTTTGCTTGAATTGTTCAGCTCCTTTGAAAATTTCAAATCTTCCTCTTGATTCTTCCCTCTTTGTCTTGATCCTGCCAACGGATTTGAATAAACATAATTTCCTCTTTTAGACACCAGCATTTCCGGGCTTGCACCGACAACATATTTTCCACTTTCTTTTTTTAAAAAATATGTATATCCTGCCGGATTATGAGAATATAAACACTGTAAAATTGGTGTCACGTCAATATTTTTGGGGAACTGAAATTTTACTCCTCTTGACAATACTAATTTACTAAGTTTACCTTTGTTTATACATTCCACACCTTTTTCAACCATTTCCTTATAGTGTTCACAAGAAGGAATATATTCCTTCTTGATAGGATAATTATTATCTGTTACCGCCGTATCTACATTGGCTCGTTCCTTAAATGGTACGCTATTAGTCTCCCAAGAATCTGTAATATAAAGTTTTCCACTTTCATTTATATCAAATGGAATTGCTCCAAATACAAGTTTACCTTGTAACTTATCTTTTATATCCGAAATAATTTGAGAAATTTCCAACGCTTTTTCAAATGATATAATATCTGTAAACTTATCAATTTTCATTTCATAATTAGGTGTAGAAAAATAAAATTTAATATCCTCAGCCCTACATTCTTCTAATAAACATTTCATTCCTATACCCCCATTGTAGCCCCACCATCTACGGTTAATTCTTCCATAGTTATATGTCCTGCAGCATCTGATGCCAAAAAATATATTGCATCTGCTATTTCATTGGGTTCAGCTATTTTGCGCAATGGAATTCCCAATCTATAGTTCTTTAAATCTCCTTCTAACACTGCTTTAGGAACAATCTCAGCGCCATTCCAAAGTTTCCTTTGCATATCTGTATTGGTAGATCCTGGTGAAACAATATTACACCGTATATTGTATTCTGATAGTTCTAAAGCCAAACATTTTATGTACATTGAAGCAGCCGCTTTAGAAGCGGCATATGCAGCCATATATTTTCTTGGGAACTTAGAAGCATTAGAACTTACAATAACGACTGAACCCTTTTTTCTCTTTTGCATTTTATCCGTTATAATTTGCGTAACGTTGAATACTCCCGTAGAATTCACACTAAAAATATTTTCCCATTGAACTACCGATGTTTGTCCTACTGATAATGTCTCGAAAATACCAGCAGCATTTACAAGAACATCAATACTCCCTATTTCTTTCTCAATTTTGTTGACTACATATTTTATAGAATTTCTATCAGTAACATCCATTTCGTAACAATATACAAAATTATTTTCTATTTTATTTTCCCATACTTTATCTGTTGCAATTACAATAAATCCTTCTTTTAAAAATTTTTTCACAGTTGCTTTTCCAATTCCCTTTCCAGCACCTGTTATTAAAACAATCTTTTTATCCATGTTATCTCCTTTTGCCTTAATTTTTTTATTGAATAACTCTAATATAGTCATTCTAGCTTAATGTTATGAGACTTTTCTCTATTTTTTAATTGTCTAATATTTCTTTTTATGATACAGTAATACACAGAAAGGAGTTTCTATGATGTATATTTACTGTTTACCCATCACTAATTCATTATGGCAAGATACCGAAACACATTTATTACCCTTCGTTTCCCCTAGGCGTCAAAGAAAAGTCTTGAATTATTATCATCCAATAGATCAAAAGTTGTCACTATATTCGGCTTTGCTTACACGGATGCAACTTAGTATTTTAACTGGTTTACCAAATAATTGCTTACGATTTCAGTGCAATTCATATGGTAAACCACTACTATTGTCAAATCCGCAATATTATTTTAACTTTTCACATACGCACAACATAATTCTATGTGGTATTTCTAATGTAGCACCAGTTGGAATAGATGTAGAATCCATCTCTAAAGATTTTTCCATACATTCTATATATGAAGGGCTACATCCTATAGAAAAACAATACATCAATAATTTTTCGTTAGAGTCCCAGTATGTCCGTTTCTACAAAATATGGACTCAAAAAGAAGCCTTTGTTAAATTTGAGGGTACAGGTTTTTCGACGGAGTCATCTACCATCAATACTTTAGATCCTAAATTAGCTTATCATTTATACACTTGGCAATACACCAAATATATTTGCTCCGCTTTTTTGCCTAAACCAGATAGCCAACTCTATATTCGATTAATACATGAATCTGAAGTACAAAATTATTTTTTCAAAAAAAATTAGTGCCCAGTTTATTGTATACAAAATACTCTTATCAATATTGATAAGTTATAAAAAATATATCAATTACACATTATCCAATTTATTATTTCCTTTTCCGATTGTTCCAATGCAAGCATACATTCTTTTTTATGTTTTGCAAAACTTCTATATAACAGTCCAATTATGGGCAATGCTCTATATAGCCATTTATTTCTTTCTTTGCTCGGCATAATTCCAATTAAATGGCTCGCTTTTGGATACAGAATCATTTTATAATCTCTATTATATTTTGCTTTATCCAATTCGCATTTAATATATTTGCTAGAATAATCAGATGGCCATACCTCATCTCCGGTTCCTGCTATAAGTAATATCCTTGCCCTACTGGTTTCAAGATGGAAAGATGCCATTTCCTCATTTTTTTTATCTTTATATGCATTGCGATATATTTTCCACATATTTGTTACTTTTCTTCCCGCTTCTTCGTCATAAATATATTTGGCCATAAATCCAGAATGAAAAAAATCTGGACTTACATAAGGAATTTCTTTACCTTTATAAATGACACTTGAATGTCCTGTCATACATTTTCTTTTCGTATTTGATCCTTCAAACGGAACGTGTGATGGCGAACAAAGTATCACATTATCAATTCCATCTATATATTTTGCAACTAATGCAGCGTAAACTGTTCCCATAGATAAACCATATACACTTATACTTTTAACTTTCTTAACATTTTTTAGGTATTTTATGACAGGTTCAAACATCTCAAGTGGAATTCTATCTACATCCTTTGGAAGTCCCTCTGCACCAAAAAGAGAAATAGAAATCCCAATTATTCCAAAATCGGCAAACCGTTCTGATACTTTTATTCCTGATACAATACTTTTTTCTCCTCCCATAATTACAATCACAACATGATTTGTATTATTTTTCTCCGGTTCTACCATATGTCCAACAAATCCATCTTTATCCATAGAAAAATCAGTATATATCATAATTTTCCTCTTCATTTCCAGTTGACTTCATATCTTATTCAGATAATTTTTCTTCAGCTTTCCACATAGCCGCATACTTTCCTTTTTTATTTAAAAGTTCTTCATGTGTTCCTGCCTCTACAATTTTCCCATCCGCAACTACAAGAATTTGATCTGCATTTTTAACGATGGACAAAGTATGGGCAATCATTATTACTGTTTTTTTATTATTTAATAAGTTAAGTATTGCCTGCTTTACAGCCAGCTCATTCTCAATATCTAATGACGCTGTTGCTTCATCCAGCAACAAAATTGGACTATTTTTCAATATAGCTCGGGCTATAGAAATTCTCTGACGTTCACCACCAGAAAGTAGGCTTCCATTTTCACCAACTGATGTATCATAACTCTTTTCCATACTACGGATAAAGCCATCACAATTGGCTGCTTTACATGCCTCCTCTATTTCTTTATCTGTAGCATTAGATCGAGCATGACGTATATTCTCTCTGATGGTATCATCAAAAAGAAACACATCTTGATCTACCATAGAAATTTGTTTTAATACCTGTTCTGCAGCTATGTTATTAATAGGCTGACTACCAATATATATTGTTCCATTAGTTGGTTCATAATATTTTGAAATCAAATTTATAATCGTAGATTTTCCAGAACCTGAATCGCCTACAATCGCAGTTAATTTTTTATCTGGAATCTTAAAGGAAACTTTTTTCAAAACTGTTTCTCCGGGAAGGTAAGAAAAATCTACGTTATCAAAAACAATATCGTATTTGTCCACTTGTAACGGTTTTGCACTATTATTTTCTTCGGGCTCATTAACCACTTTTTGAATTTTCCTTTTAGAAATCATCATATTTTTGTATCCAAATAAATCGACAGAAATGGTCATGTATAATTTTGCGAGTAACATAGGCATCATAGTTACCATTAAATAGTTTACTCCCGATAAATTCCCTTCTATCCACGGCTTTGATGCAACAATCATAACAACTGGAAGCGATAACCATGTAAGCATATTGAAAGAAAAAGCGACGGGAATACCTGTTGCTTCATATTTATAGCTTATCTTACTGTATTCCTCTAATACATTTGTTATTGTTTTATTCTTTGTTCCACTCATACCATAAGCTCGAAGTGTTTGAATACCATTCACATATTCTACAATACTGCTAACTGCTTCCGCGCAAACATTATTGCGTGTATTTCCATAATTTTTAACAATACGGAAAGATAACCACATATTGGGAATAAACAGCAGACTAACTGCCATTAAAATAACTCCGGCAGGTAAATATAAAAAGCATACAAAAACAATCAACATTAAAGAAAGGGAAATGTTCTTTACCAAATTTCCTGTTTTATGTGTCAATATTTGTTCATATCCTGAAACATCGCTCGTCATAGTATTAACATACTGACCAATTTGTCCCTGATGGAAACGTCCTAGCGGAATTCGTTTAAATTTATCTCCCAAATATAAACGAATTTGTCTAGAAACAATTCCGCCTCCAATCTGCCCCTGTGTATAACCAAATGCATAAGTTAATAACCTTATTACAAAAATTCCAACAATTAAAATGGTCAAATTATTAATATATTCAATAGTTATACTATCATTCAGAAGCATCTGCAAAAGTAAATAGATTGCCATATAGACACACGCTGAAAGTACTCCTTCTATTACAGTAAAAATTACTCCAAGCCCAAAACGTATATTTTTTTTAAACGGATTATTTGGATTCATATGAACTTGCTCCTTTCATTGAATAGCTAACTTCTCGTGCTGTATTATAATTTTGCCAAGCTGTTCGGTAATAATTATTTTTTTCCAAAACCATTTCATGGGTTCCATATGCTGTAATAGAATGATTTTCAACAACCGCAACTTTATCACACATTTTGATAGCACCTAATCTATGCGCAACAATTAATACCGTTTTTCCTTTGCAAAGATTAGAAATAGCTTTATCAATTTCAACCTGGTTTTCAGGATCAGCAGCACTTGTAGCTTCATCCAAAATTAAAATAGGTGCATTTTTCAAAATCGCTCGTGCAATTGCAATTCGTTGTTTTTCACCTCCAGAAAAGCGTGTACCAAAGCTTCCTACTTTTGTATAATAGCCTTCTGGTAAAGACATAATAAAATCATCAATTTGTGCCTTTTTCGCCGCTGCACGTACCTCGTCTAAGCTCGCATTATTTCCCATACGTATGTTCTCCAGCACAGTATCACGAGTAAGAAATGTCTTTTGAAATACAATAGAAATATTTTTCAATAGCTGTTCGTAGTCAATATCTTTTATATCTTTTCCACCAATTGTCACTTTACCATCAGAAACATCATAAAAGCGAGAGATTAGCTCAATAATCGTTGTCTTTCCTGCTCCAGAAGCTCCAACAAGTGCTATCTTTTCTCCTTCCGAAACATGAAGATTGCAATTTTCCAACACATTTGTTTTTTCATCATAAGAAAAACTTACTGCATTTAACGTAATGTCATGCTCTTTAGGAAAGTCTCCTTTACTATCAAAAACTGGCAAATCAAGAATTTGTTTGGTTTTCTTTACGCCATTTAATGATTGAGCTAATTCCATAGAAAGCTGCTGTAATGGCAAAAGTTCTGCCAAATACAAAGAGCCAATATAAACAAATAACAAAAAAACACTCGCTGTAATAGAACCATTCAAAAAGAATCTTCCACCAATGGGAATAATTAAGGCCATCCCACATTCTAGCACAACTATAAACGCAGCATAAAATGGACCAGTTTTTTTAGATACTGTATTCCAAATACAGTTTTCTTCTTCAATTGCCTCTGAAAATTTCTGAAAAGAACGGCTCCCCATATTGTATGCTTTAATTAATTTCATTCCGTTAATATATTCAATAATTACTGAATTAAGGTTTGACATTGCTTGCGTAACACGAGGCATCATACCTGACATAAAAGCGAAACATCCAATCATAATAATTAGCGTAATCCCCAAAGGTATTAAGGAAATTAGCGCTAACGGCACATTAACTGTCATAAGATAAATAAAAATGACAATTGGACCCGTTGCAAATCCAACAAATTCAGGAATATTGTGAGCAAGACAAAGCTCAAGTTTTTCAATATCTTCATTTAATACCGTTTTAATATCTCCAGTCCTTCGTTCATCCATTGCTCCCAACGGAACTCTTGATAAATGTTCTGTAATCATACATCGTACTCTAAATAACGCCCCGTAAGCTCCTTTATGGGAGAAAACCCCAGATAACCCTTGAAAAATTTGACGTATTATAACCGTCGCGGTAATCAAAATAGCATTTTCAGAAATTATCTGCACAGAACAGCTATTTGTTAAAAAAGCATCCATTAATCTATAGATACCAATATAAGGTCCAATAGCAAAAAGTCCTCCTAAAAAAGCACAAATTACAGAAGAAATTAAATACCCCCTATCCTTTTCTGCCCATCTCAGCAATAACAAAATGGAATTTTCTTTCTTTGTTTTCATTATTCGTCCCTCCCTACTTCCATAAGTTTCCAAATAGACTTTTCATTTTTTTTGGAAAGTTGAAAATCATTTGTAATAGTTTGATGATCAAAGTGGAGAATTCTGGTACATGTTTGGCAAATAAATTCATAATCATGGGTAACAACAAAAATAATTTTACTTTTTGCAAGTTCTTTTATTAATTCACTAACCTGATTCATACTATCATAGTCTAAACCAGAAGTTGGTTCATCAAAAACAAGTACTTCTTTCCCACATATCATACTAACCGCTACTGCTACTCGCTGTTTTTGTCCTCCCGAAAGTGTATTGGGATGGCGCTTACGCACTGCCAAAAGATTTAATTTATCTAAGGTTTTTTCTATTAATTCAGAATCTGCATTACGAATGCCAAGAGAACATTCCGTTTCTACACTATCTGCAAAAAGCTCATAATTCACATCTTGCATTACCATATAGGAAAGCTTCATTCTATCTTCTTCTTTTTGTACATGTTCCTGCCAAAAAAAATGACCCGTATATTCCTTATGTAATCCACATAAAGCACGTAGAAATGTTGTTTTTCCAGCACCATTAGGTCCTATAATTCCTATAATCTCACCTTTTGAGGCTTGTAATGAAACATGTGATAAAATAAGTTGCTTTTTATAAAATAGCGCCACATCTTTTATAAATAATATAGGAGACTGATACTTTTTGTCCAAAGAAACCGGATGGATATTTTTCATATTCACAGTACGCAGTCCCATATTCTTTCTTTTTTCCTCTGGTATCTCTTGTAACTCTTTTGGCGTATAAATCGTATCAATTTTTCCATCTTTCATATAAGCGATTCTATCAACTATATCCATAAGATAATAAATACGATGTTCTGCAATTAAAATTGTTTTACCTTGTTTCTTCAAAACTCTTAGATAGCTTTTTAAATCTTCAATAGAGGCCATATCCAAATTTGAAGATGGCTCATCCAGCAAAAATATATCCGGAGTCATCGCATAAACAGATGCAAAAGCAACTTTCTGTTTCTCTCCCCCAGAAAGTTCAAAAATGTTCCTTCCTTGTAATGAACGAATTTTTAATATTTCAAGCGTGTCTATTAACCGTTGATATAATTCTTCTGGTGGTAGAGCTGCATTCTCAATACCGAAAGCAATTTCACTGTCTACATCCACATTAAAAAACTGTGTCCTAGGATTTTGGAATACAGAGCCTACCACTTTTGCTAATTGATACATAGGAGTTCCTAGCACATCTTTATTGTCAATTTTCACATTACCACTTAAATTTCCCGTAAAATAACTCGGAATTAATCCATTTATTAATTTTGTAAGAGTTGTTTTTCCACAGCCAGAACGACCACAAAGCAACACACATTCTCCTGTCTGAATTGTAAAATCAATGTCTTTAACCCCTATCTCATTAGCAACAGTTCCTGCATATGTAAACTGTATATTCTCAAATTGAATCATACCGCACCACACCTCTCTATGAAATTCAATACCATCATTGCAGTAAAACAGAATAAAACCCAAAAATCCTGTATACGAAAGCAAATCTGTACTAAACAAGTCCTTGGACTAGGATTTTCAATTCCCCTTGTAACAGAAGCTATCGCAAGTTCATCCGCAGCTTTAGAAGCAGCCATAAGAAGTGGCGAATATAGACACTCTATTGTCATACTCGGTTGTTTTAAAAAGCTTTTTAAAGATGGAGATACTCCCCTTAGACGCATGGCATCTTTAATAAAATGCCAATCTTCACGTATGGTCGGAATATATCGAAGCATAACTGCCAAAGGTATAATAACCTTTTTAGAAATATGAATCTTACTCATAGCAGATAAAAATTCATTTACCTTAGTCGTAGATACAACTATTCCAGCCAGCATCCCACAAGGATATACTTTAAAAATTAATGACAGCCACGCCATAAACATTGTATAAACGATTCCCGATATATTTTGCAAATAAAATATCGAAAACAAATATATTCCTATATAAATTCCTGTTCCAATTACTGTATATCTAATTTTTCCGCAAGCCACTCCTACCGTCGCAATCAACGCAATCAATATGCATTCGTAGTAAAGAGATGAGATTGTTGTTGCAATAATCATACTAATAATCAACAATATGATTTTTGTTCTTGGATCAAACCGAACATTCCATTTTCTTCGTTGCTTTTTTTCATTCATGCAGTTATACCGGCTTTCTCAAATTGTTTTTTCAATAATTTACTGCCAACAAAGCCACTTAATCCCGCTATTAAAGCCGTTCCCACAATCATAATAATCAATATCCACCATGCCGCTGCATCATTCATCGCATTAATGTACTCTTGTGTTGTTCCATTTTGCAGCATAGTTTTCGCCCATCCTTCAGGATCGACAAAATAAACAATATATGTTCCCATCGGTCCAAATGAATATACAATATATCCCAAAATATTCATTTTATAACTGCGATAGTCTTTTATTCCCGCAATCATATCAGCAAGAAAAGAACCAACAAATCCTCCAAGACACATTCCCCAATGCATTCCCATAATTAAGCTAAGTAAAGAAACAATAACTCCAATAATAGTTAACGCCCATCGTTTTGGCACTTTTGCAAGAAGCAGCAAAAATACGGGGCCCGGTAATAATGCTGCACCCATAGAAAAGTAAAATGTCAAAGTCGGTGTTACTGCAAATAAAACACCTCCAATCATAGAGCAAACCATTAGTAACGCACCAAAAACCCCCATAATAATCAGATCTTTTACTGTTAATCCTTCCTTTTTAGTTCTGATTTGATTTGTTTTAGCCATTGTTTTTCCTCCCTTTCGGTACTATTGTTCATAATAATTATTTCATACCAATTGACTTCCTTAGAGCTTCTATGGTATGATTTTATTAGATTTAACTAACCTGTTTTTTATTATATAAAATCCAATCTTTTTATCAACACCTTTTACATCTAAACGCCCAAAGTGTATGATAAAACGTCCAAAATGTATGAAACTGGAGGGAGTAGAAATATGTCTGATATTGGAAGTAGGTATCATAGCGATTTGCTAGGATGTGGCTTTAAGGAGCTACCTCCCACCAACCAATTTAGTGGAGTAGGAAGGCTGTACTCACTTCCACAAGAATATGGCAATGGTATATATTGGGTATATAGTGAAAAGGACTTATACGATATCAAAATCCACGATTTTTGTTTTCATCAAGATTCCTTTTTTTACTTTGGAATTCCACAAGGTTGCTTGGGTATTTGTTACTATGAGTCAATATCTGGTGAAGAAATATTACCTTATCGCCGTCTGACTGCTGGATGCGTAAAAAGTTTCATAGGTGGAACAGAACCTTGCAAAACATTAATACACAAAAATACGCCGGTTCGTTCAGTTGATATTGAAATTACACCATCTTATTATGAACATTATCTAAAAGCAAAATTTCCAAATGAATATATAAATCCTCATGAGGCATTCAGTAATATCGCTCTAACTAATCGTTTTCCAGAAATGATTCAGTTGCTCCGTCAAATTAAAAATTATAAAGGTAATGGTATTGCTGCTAAACTTTTTTTTGAAAGCAAATTAACAGAAGCAATTTCTCTTATTATGGAATACAATAAACAGCAATCCTCATTACCATCTATTAAGCTTTCTAAAGCTGATCTTCTTGCCTTAAATAATGGTACCGCATATATTAATGATCATTTTAACTGTGATCTTTCTGTAGATCAACTTTGCCGTATTACCTGTATGGGTAGAACAAAATTAAAACTCGCTTTCAAAGAGATTTATGGTATGTCTATTACTGAATACATTCAGCAACGCCGATTAAGTCATGCTGAAACTTTATTAGCCATAACAGATTTCACAATTGAACAAGTGTCCGCTGCAGTAGGCTATAGCAATGCTGGTCGTTTTGCTAATATGTTTAAAAAAAGTACTGGTGTCTATCCAGCAGAATATAGAAAAATGGTACAACGTGAATAAATGTTTTAATTACACTTTTTTCTAAATTTATTTCCAACACCATATGATTACCAAAAATAAAGCGATTCACGAAAATAAATGTCAAAAAATATTTTCTGAATCGCTTTATAAACGCCAAAATTACAATGTAGCTAAAATAGCCCCTAATACTTCCTTAAAATTCTCTTTGCACAAGCAAGTTGCATGATTTCCTCTAACTTTTTTGATTGTCAAATTCACACAAATATCTGAGATTTCCGTCGGTTTCTTCGTTACTGGATAAAAAGAATTTACAGTAGGTGCCTCTAAATATAATACTTTTCCGAAATATACCTCATCAAATCTATAATTCATCATCGCTTTAAAGGTATGTTCAAATATGTCATATAAGATTTTAAACATAGCAAATGTACTCTCATTCCCATTGAACTTATCTCCTCCGGCTTTTTCAAAAATACATTTCATACGTTCCTCATGAGTTTCATCCAGCAACTCTATGAATAATTCCCCATATTCCTTATATTCTCCAGATAGTTTAATGAGTTCAGAATTTTTAATATTTCTATGTTCTCCTTTTAAAATGCTTTCCATACATTTTTTCATTTTTTCTTTATCAAAATTATACCCTGCCTTCTTCATATCCAGGCCTATGGCAGTTCCATATGCAAGCTCAGTAATCATAGTATTAGAAATCATATGTGTTGCTAATTCTGAACTAATCATTACGACATTTATAACATTAGCTCCATTTTCGAGTAATATTCTTGCAGTCTCTAAAGCAAGAAATCCTCCAACACAATACCCTATTATTTCATATTGTTCGGCATTCATATCCAATAAGATTTTCGCATATTTTTCTGCCCTTTTCTTCATAAAGTTTTCTACTGGAACAGCCAAATATTCCTCATAGTTCCCATACATAAATCCTATGACTGAAACTTCATCGGATGTATTACTCAATATCTCTGGAATCAATAGTTCATAATCAACTAATCTTCCAGTGCCTGCATGCATATACGCCTGTACTAATTTTCTTTTTTCAGGTTTATCCCGATAAATTACCACTGAGCTGTCCTCTAATTTACCGATATATCTGTCACTTTTTTTAGATACTTTTTTCAAAATCTTTTTTTCAATCACATCAGCAATCCCTTCAATTGTTGGATTATTCAGTGCTTCATGCATTAATTCATCCCACGAAACAGTATCCAACCCATCAATAGATTCTCTCATTTTTGAAACTACCTGGGTAATCAAAAGTGAATCACCACCTGCATAATAAAAATTATCTTTTTTATTGATATTTTCTATATTCAGTACTTCTTTCCATATATCTGCTATTTGTTTCTCAATGCTCGTAAATCGTTCTGTTTTAATTACCTCCTTCTTTACTTTCATCCTTTCTGCACAACATCTGTACTTCCTTCTGGGAAAAATAATGATAATCCTGTAATAGTTCCTCGAATTTGTTCTAAAATCTTTTTGCCCGATTCTCTTTGGTATTGCATTAAAACCGTACCATAGTTAATCTGCTTCCCAATATCCATAAAATCATCCCAAATCCTATCGCGATCTTTAATTTCAGAAACCTTTGGCGTTAAACTGTACATACTGTTAGTGCAGATTAAAATTCCAGCCTCAACCAATGCTCTCAGCATTCGATCAACAATTGAAATGAACTCGCTTTGCTCATTTGTAACGCTATGTATCTCTAATGTCCCAATGGATTTCCAGTTGCCCTCTACGTTCAATTACTTGACAATCGATCCAAACCTGTGGTGTCCTACTTATACCTTCAATAATATTTAATTTATTAACATCTCTAGCTGTCTTTTCTTCTCCTACAGTACTTGTATATACGACAGGAAAAATTTTATTTTCGTTTGTGTATCGATTGATTTCTCTCAATACTTCAACTCCCGAAAAATCCATATGTGCCATATCCAGTAAAAGTGTATTCTGTATCTGTTTTATCAAACTAATAAATGGCTCATCAGTAACAGATACTGTAAGCATATCAACAGAAGTGAAGTCTCCAATAATTTCCATTTCACTCTCTGAGCGCTGCATCAGTGTCACATTAATACACATTTGCTTAAAGCTATATAATATTGCATATCAACAACATCGCATTTTTTATCTACAATATTTTCTTTATTTAAAGCCAAAAAATTATTTACCGCTTCTGGCCATATATTATTATATAAATCACTATATTTCTTTCCACTTTCATGCTCTACAATCTCCCTGATCGTTTTTCTATATCTTTTATCATCATCGCAAATAGCTATCTTATACATAATCCTTCCTTTTGTTAGTTGTATCTAACCTCGTTCCATAAAAAAACCATCCCGCAGAATTTTGCCATGAGATTATCTCTTACTTCTATAACTCCGGTTCCAACTCTGCAAAGATGGAATCTCCAAAAAATTCTGGTATTGTGATTTCTAATCCATCACACAATTTCTTGATTGTAACTACGCCTACATTCTTACTCTGCCCGTACAAAATATTCTTCAGCGTTGATGGCGGAACACCAGACCGTATCGCCGCCTCATTCACGGTAATATCCTTTTGCCTTATCAATTCTTCAAGACGATATATAACTGCTGTTTTCATATCCATGATTTCTACCACCTTTTCTCTATTCTATATAAATTGCCCGTAAAAGGTCGCCCATATATAGTCTTTTTGAACAAAGATACCTCTTTGTAAGCTTTTTATACTTTCGTGGTAGATAATTCAGCATTTTTACCAAAACAAAAAAAGCCGAAAGCCACATTGTTATCCGTGACCTCCGACTCCTTTCTATCTCATACTACACCGTCCTTACATCCAAATCAGCCCCTCTCTCCGGCTTATCTTTTCCCTGTTTTTCCTGAATGATTCTCTTATTGATTTCCAAGCGTTCATGGATTGACGGTTTTTTCTCTTTTTCTGTCATTGCTCTCTTTTGTGCTACTGGCTTTCTTTCAGCTTTCCCTGCGTCCTTAACTGCTGTATTTGCTTCAATGCCAGCTCTTGGCGCAGCTTCTCTGCTCTCAGTTTTCTCTGCTACCTGCTGTTCTCGTCTCTCCTGCACACCTTTTTCTTTCAGGCTGCAAAAGCTCTGCAAATACGGCAACACATGATTCTGCATATCCGTCAGATCTTCCATATACTTCTGGTACTCTTCATTGCCTTTTCCTTGCTGATAGCTGATCCAGCTTTCATCTGTCAGTTTCATTTCATTCTGCATCTTTAACTGACTGATGATACCGCCGTTTCCGGTACCAATATCTATCTTACCTTGAAAATGGTGCAACATCTTGTCACCTTTCTCAGCATAATATACTGTAAAAAACATCTGTGCTGTCGTTTTTGGTTCGTTTGTGTTTTGATCACGATCAGCATACCAGGTTTTGTCCTGTTCTACGGTTCTTGAATCCAAATCAGATAACTTCTGGCATCTTGGCTTCCCTAGCTCACTTTTCTCACAATAATTCACATACACCATTGGTTCCATATCTTTTGGAAGCTCCGGTTCATAGGCTTTCAGCCTTTCAATCAATATACCTGCACGCACAGACTGGTCACATCCTTCATCTACAATATCCTTCAGATACGAAATATAGGAATGAATATTCCCGCTTCGCAAATCCAGCATTACTTCCTGTACCGTATTTTCTCCTATCTCCACATTATCCCGATACTCATACGGATCAAATGCTTCTGCAATCTCATCCAATGCCTCTGCCAGCTGTTCTGTGGTCATCTTCTCAGGATACATTGCTTCTCGAACATCCCGCATCGGTATATACTTATAGTCCGGCAATGCTTCATGAATTTTCTCAATCCCTTCCCGTACCAGTGCAAGTTCTCCATAAAACCGAACATCATCCATCAGATTTCCAAATACAGTATTTCCTTTTACGATTGCAAATTCGGCTTCATCGTAGTAACTGTCTTCCGGATCACGATAGATAATTCCCATTGAGCATCCGAGATAAGCTGTTTCTGGATTCTCCCTATATTTTTCATAGACTGCAGCTATCTGATTAACATCGGTACTTTTTTCATATGCTCCCATATCGTGAAACTCATCGCATTCTGTGGCGAAATATTCCAGATAAGGTTCTTTCTTCGGTGACATATTATTAAGGACGTTATCAATCATATTATAATTTGCCTCTTCCAGTTCCTCCACCTTCGCCAAAGGCTTATATTCGCCCTGGCTTTTCTGAATCTCTGCCATTACAACCTCATCCATTTCTTCCACTTTTTCCATCAACTGATCATAATCCCCACGGATGCGTTCTCCAGTCCAGCCTTCGTCTTCCAGAAGTTCCTCTGCCGCTTCTTCAATAGAATTTTCATCATTTTCATAGACGCCACCATCCATCAGACGGAAATCTTCATCGTAAAAGGAATAATCGTATCCTTCTTCTGTCCTCTGAATAGCAAAATACCGTTCTCCTACCTCATATGCCAGTTCACTAAGAACCTGTTCTTCCAGATTCAAGAAAGAATCCAGCTGTTCAAAACTGATACTGTCTACAAAATGAGCGGTTACTTTTTCCCCGTCATTCAGAACTACGATATCACTGACTGACAGGGAATGCCCACGGAAATCTTCCGGTCTATCAATGTTGAACCTTTCAAAAATATCATCCAGTGACATATTTCCCAGTAATTCGCCAACATAGACCAGCTTATAATCTTCTTTTTTTATCTGCATACCATGACTTTCAATAAAACGCATATTCATAAATGCATAGTTTTCGCCCGGTGAATCATCCTTGATCTGATAAATACCAAAGGTTCGCCTTGTTCCTAACAGCAGGTTTGCCTCTTTTAAAGACTGAATCTGTGGATATTTTTGCATTTCCCATTCCAGGTTACGAAAACGCTCCAGTTCTGTCCTAGACATCTGATAATACTCTGGTCCTCGTTCAATTTCCATGCGTTCCGTGACATAGACCGGTGAAGAAAAATTAGTGATCAGATAAATATCTGCTCCGGCATCGTATAATTTCAGTGCTTCTTCCTGCTCAATGACACTCATAGGCTCCTGAAATGCTCCAAAATCTTCATCTGCATAATCCAGATCCTGATCCCTTATCCGTTCCCACATCTGTAATTCCATGCCAAACAGCCCTTCGTGTGCCTGTATCATTTCTTTACTTGCATACTCTCCCTTACCGCCATCGCTGCCCAGACAATAAATCTTAGAACCCATCCTGTGATAATCTAAGGCTGCTTCCTTTCTAAGCGGTACCATATCCTCTGCTGTATATCCATAATCCTGAAGTTCCAGCTTGCCTATGGTTGGATCTGGTAAGTCCTGAATATCCATTCTTGCATCATCCAGTAAATCCTCTACACTTTCTTCATCTGCTTTGCTCAATACATCTGCCAGATTTCTTACCAGAGTCCTAACCTTCTCTTCCTCACCGATCAGATTCGCATATTCAAAAAGCTGTTCTTTTACATCTGTTGAAATTTCTATACCTCTACGCTCTGCCTGACTGATCTGTTCCTGCGTATATTCCTGCATTTTCTGTGTTTCTCTACCCGTTATCCTGTTTCTTGCCATATAAACTCCTCCTGTGTTCTAAAAAATGGCATAACCGGCAGAACATTCTTTCTGCCAAATTATGCCATCTTTCCTGTTTATTTATTCCAGACCGAAGTCCCGTTTTCTAGTTTCCTTTCCAGTTTCACTTTCCCGCTGACTCTTTTCTTTATAAATCTGCAGTTTCTCATGGATAGAACCTCGTGCCGGTCTTTCTTCTTTCTCTTTTGATTCCGCTTGCTCTGTTTCTGTATCTTCCCGTTCATCCATATTGAGAAGTGCATTTAATTCTGATAGCCGCTCCAGTTTTTGGTTCAGTTCCTCTTCTTTTGAAAATGGCTTCCCGACTTCCTCTTTGGCATTTGCCATCTGCTCCTGTACCGTTTCCAGCCGTTGTTCTGCTTCTGCCAGTTTCTCCGGATAACTTTCCAAAAGATTATTGATACGAGTGATATTTCCTAGAGCATCGGCTCCCAACCGAACTTTAGCTACCGATTCATACTTTACAGACAGGATAAACTCTTTGCTCCAGCTGTCGAATTGGATTCTCATGTTAAATCCCTGATAGCTTCCAATGTCCATAGCTGCATCTACAGACTTAATGTCTTTGCAGACCGCCAGAAGTGCCGCACCTGCCTCTTTCTTTTCTGTGAACACTTTGCCACTGATTTCCATAGAAAACTGCTCTGGATCTGTGATTTTATGCTCAGAAAAATGAGCGATGTCTGCCTTGTAGCTGTCAATGATCTCTGTCAGTTTTGCAATCTGTTGCGGAAAATTCCTTACAATATCATCTTCCAAACGATACTGGTTATTCATGTGATTGGCTTTTAAAAGTTTCAGCTTTGCCACATCCACGTCCAGTGCCATCTTCTCCTTTACTGCCGGATTTCCAGTTGCCAGTGCTTTAACCTCTGCATAGGAAAGTGCCGCTTCGTCCACATCTTCGCAGCTTCTGACCGGTGCTTTGCTGGTCATGATCTGGGAAATGAATTTCTGCTTGTTCTCGATCAGCTGCCACATGTAGCTGTCGAATGTGGATTCTGTTACATATCGGAAGATATGAACCTTTTTATTATGATTTCCCTGGCGGATAATACGCCCTTCCCTCTGTTCCAAGTCAGATGGTTTCCAGCCAATATCCAGATGGTGCAACGCAATCAGACGATCCTGCACGTTGGTCCCGGCACCCATCTTTGCTGTCGAACCAATCAAAAAACGAACCTGCCCGGATTTCACTTTTCCAAACAACTCCGTCTTCTTTGCTTCTGTATTTGCATCATGAATAAACGCAATCTCTTTTTCCGGTACACCTTTCTCTATCAGTTTCTGCTTCAAGTCATCATAAACATTAAAACTGCCATCGCCTTTCGGTGTACTCAAATCACAGAAAATCAACTGTGCGGATTTCTGTGCTGCTGTATCTTTCCAGATTTCATAGCTTTTTTCTGCACAGACTGATATTTTACTCTCTGGATTATCTGGCAAAAGTTCATTGACCAGCCGCTGATCCAGTGCCAGTTTTCTTCCGTCATTGGTGTCGGGTAGGATACCGGCGAGGTAGCAATAGCTCCTTTTCCGTTATCCCCCCTCAGAACCGGACGTGATACTTTCGCATCATCCGGCTCCCCAGTAATTCCATTTCAAGAACTTTTGGTTATATTACCATTGTGGATTGCTACATGGCATTCCCGACATACCACAAGCGTTTTTCTTTTTCTGGCAGACATTATCTGTACCCATTTAGGTACTTCTGCCTGCCCTTTCTTCTTTAAATCTGCAAGTTTTCTTATATGGTGTACCTCTATATTTTCAGTACTTCCACATAATTCACACTTCTCTGCCAACAGTCTTTTAACTAATTCTGTTCGCCCACCATATACCTTGTATGGTATATCTTCTATAACAGCTTTTCGTTTATGCACAAGAGAGATTCCTCCCCATGTCGCAACTAATGGCTTTTTATTAGGACGTTCTACTACAACTTGCAGACACGGAACTGTTTTTCCACTTGTACTTGTTGTAGTTGTTTTGTACTTAGCCTTTTGCTTATTGATAGATGACCTGTGTTTACACGCAAGAGTTTTCAATAATGAAGTTTCCATATACCAGTACAACTTCGAGAACCAAGACAAATTTTGTGCGAGAATATAATACTGTACCAGTCCTCTGTACTCTTGCTGATATGTCTGTACAATAGAAAAATCATCATCTTGCAGAAGATTATTCCTGTGAGTTGCTTTTCCACGTTTCATATATTTCTTGCATTTTTCTTCAATTACTTTTGCAGGAACTAATAGTGCGATTGCTCCATTTGCTCCTCTGCGCCCCTTTGGGTCAATATAGTCATTGACCCTTTGTGCTTTGATTTCATATCCAAGAAACTTTGCCGCCTGACTGCCTGCATTTGTTATTAGAGTCTTTTCTTCTGACATTATCAGATTTAATTTCTCTTTTAGAAATCTTCCTATTTCTGCTTTTATTTCTTCTGCATCTGCTTTAGAGCCAGTGAATCCAAGTAGAAAATCATCCGCATATCTCACATAGCGCAATCTGCGATAATTCTCATCTTGCGTATTAACAGAAGGTATTTTTCTGCGTTCAACCACAAGCTGATGGGCTGTCTTTGCATCTCCCTCCTTTCTAAGTTTTTGGATTTCAGCGGTCAACTTGTTGTATTCTGGATTAGATTTCTGCCTTTTTCCTTTTGTGTATTTGGGGATTAAGACTTCTTCAATCCAATTATCAAATTCGTTGAGAAAAATATTAGCCAGTGTCGGACTGATAACTCCGCCCTGAGGCACACCGCTGATTGTCTGATTGAATTTCCATTCTTCCAAGTATCCAGCTTCTAACATATTCGATACCAGACGGATAAATCTTCCATCATGGATATTTCTTGCAAGTATTTCCAGTAAAATTTTATGGTCGATTGTATCAAAGTATTGAGAAATATCTCCTTCAATAAACCAACGAGTTCCTTTCCATACCTGTATTTCTTGTAGTGCTGTATGACACCCTCTGTTTGGACGAAAACCATGGGAATGTTCGCTAAACTGTGGTTCATAATACGCTTCTAAAATCTGGCGCATTACTTCCTGCAACACTTTATCTCCCCATACGGGAATCCCCAGCGGACGTTTTTTACCATTTTTCTTTTTGATATATTCCCGTCTTGCTGGTTTCCATTGATATTTCTCCTCACGGAGTATTTCAATCATTCTGTCTATTTTCTGAATGGACATTCCATCTACCGTTTCATCTGTAACACCCTTTGTCATTGCTCCGTTATTCGGGTATAACTTAGCGTAGGCATTCAGATACAATTCACGGTTAAATAAGAGCTTGTAAACTCTTTCAATAGGTTTCTTTTGTTTTCCACGTTCTTGAATGACCGTTAAAATAGTTTTGGCTGTACGCATCTCACGCACCTACTCCTTTCTAACTAATCGAAATTACCTGTCACCCTTCGCCATGTACAAGGCTTTCCCTTGCTCGGACTACTATGGTGACTCCGTTACCATGGGGGTCTCCCCCTTTAGGCAATCCTGCTATTCGTCAAAAGTATACGTATCGAGTATCCCTTAGGTTCCTTGTTCGTTCCTTTATTCGCACTCACTGTGCGCTCTTTCATTGCAAAAAGTTACTCGTCCAAAATCAACAACAACGAGCATACAATGACATCGGTATCAATCGCTTTCCGATGGGCGATGCTTTGCACCAAGTCGGAACTAAGGTTTAGGCAGTATAGCTTTAACCATAGGATACGGAACTTGCGGAGCGTCGAAGTATTGCGATTAACTCCTTATCCGCTTTACCAACATGCGATTGTCCCCTTTGAGTTTCCTCTCCAGGTAGGTTGGTTGTTCCCATTATTTACTTTTAATAATGTCCCCCTGCGGGGGAGATATACTTTTGCGCTTAGCAGCGCACGATTTTCAGCATATTATCAACCGAGGCATCTACCCCACCGTTTCTGACATCCTCTGCACGTTCTCCCAGACTTTCTACGATTTCTTTCTGCTGTTCTGTTGGTTTCAGCACCACTGTTTCATATTCCGCTTCCGGCACTGGAAGCTTTAACTGATCGGAAGTCTTGATATCTGCAATCTCCTTAAACATATTCATCAGTTCCGGAATATTATAAAATCTTGCAAATCTGGACTTTGCACGATATCCTGTTCCTTCTGGTGCAAGTTCAATGCTCGTGACAACTTCTCCAAAAGTGGAAGCCCAGGAATCAAACAATCCAAGTCCCATATTTTGTAATTTGCTGTTCTGCAGATACCGCTGTATAACATATAATTCCGTCATGCTGTTGCTGATTGGTGTGCCTGTAGCAAAGGTAATGCCTTTCCCTCCGGTAATCTCATCCAGATACTGACATTTATTGAACATATCTGCGGATTTCTGTGCTTCATTCTGTGCAATCCCGGCTACATTTCTCATTTTTGTATAGAGAAACGCATTTTTATAGCTGTGTGCTTCATCTACATACAAATGATCCACGCCCAGTTCTTCAAACGTAACTACCTGATCTTTTTTCTCCTTCTGATTCAGTTTTTCCAATCTTGTCTGCAATGTTTTTCTGGTCTTTTCAATCTGTTTGACGGTATAACGCCCGCCGTCCTGTTCATACCTTGCACTCTGGATTGCCATTTCCAGATCATCAATCTGTTTCCGCAGCATAGCTTCCTGCCGCTCATCAGAGATTGGAATACGCTCAAACTGAGAATGACCGATAATAATAGCATCGTAATTTCCCATAGCGATTCTGGCACAGAACTTTTTCCGGTTTGCCGGTTCAAAATCTTTCTTGGTTGCTACCAGGATATTGGCACCCGGATATAACTGCAGGAATTCTGCACCCCACTGCTCCGTCAAATGGTTTGGAACGACAAAGAGGTTTTTCTGAGATAATCCCAGGCGTTTGCTCTCCATTGCCGCCGCTACCATTTCGTAGGTCTTTCCAGCTCCTACTACATGAGCAAGAAGCACATTCTCTCCATAAAGCTGATGTGCGACAGCGTTTTTCTGATGTGGGCGAAGTTCAATTTCCGGATTCATTCCTGGGAAAGTTAAATGACTGCCATCGTATTCACGTGGACGGATGCTGTTAAATCGTTCATTGTACACTTTTACCAGCCTCTCTCGTCTCTGCTGGTCTTTAAAAATCCAGTCCTTAAATGCTGCTTTCATGGCATCCTGCTTCTGTGATGCCAGCATGGTTTCTTTCTTATTGAGGACACGGATCTCATCACCATTTTCATTGACGCTCTTATCATAGATGCGTACATCTTTCAGGTTCAGGGTATCTTCCAGAATCTTATAGGCATTTGCTCTCTCAGTTCCATACGTTGCATAGGCAAACGCATTTCTTGGACTGTCGGCATTCTTTCCTGTAATCCTCCACTCACCATTTACCTCAGAGAATTTTACCTGTATTTCTTTCTGAAGCAGATACCATGGTGTATGCAATGTTTCTTGCATAAAATCCTGATAATCCGAAGGTTCAATCCAGGTAGCTCCAATACGCACTTCAATCTCCGATGCTTCCAGATCTCTCGGCTGAACTGCCTCTAGTGCACGCACATTCGATGTGAATTCCGGATGATTCTCTGCAAAAGTTCTCGCAGTATTTAATTTATCCCTAACATTTCCGGAGAGATATTCATCTCCGCTTT
>SKEU01000543.1_pt1 | contig 24030 bp, 16 predicted proteins | sample 4819571 | NCBI WGS metagenome assembly SKEU01 (sample SAMN11008801, study PRJNA524170) | human gut metagenome | biome: Human fecal sample; material: Feces; isolation source: fecal sample from pouch patient p8, p16 | host: Homo sapiens | place: Israel: Tel-Aviv | collected 2015-06-23
GACAAAAGTCAACACCGTATCACACACCACAACCCAAGAACTCCTAAAAAAAGCCCGAGGGGTGTGCAGAGGGGCCGTGGCTTTACGGCCCCTTTGCGGTTTTCCACAGCTTCCCAAAGCAAAAAAACCAGGCCTTCTGCCAAGCAAGAAAGTAAAAATAAAACCAAAAACCAACCACACAATAAACAAAGAAAAAGAAAATCACAAAGAAAAATAAAGAAAAAGAATAAGAGAAAAAATAAAGGAGAAAAAGCATGAAAAATCTGGAACAGTTTTTCGACATCATAGTAGTAGGCGCCGGCCACGCAGGCTGCGAAGCATCACTGGCATGCGCCCGCTTAGGGCTCAACACAGTCATGTTCACAGTCAGCGTAGACAGCATCGCCCTTATGCCCTGCAACCCCAATGTAGGCGGCAGCTCCAAAGGGCATCTCGTCCGTGAGCTGGATGCTCTCGGTGGGGAAATGGGTAAAAACATAGACAAAACCTTCATCCAGTCCAAAATGCTCAACCAGTCCAAAGGCCCTGCAGTCCATTCCCTTCGTGCACAGGCCGATAAACAGGCCTACAGCACAGAAATGAGAAAGACACTGGAAAATACAGAGAACTTAACCATCCGCCAGGGTGAAGTGACCGAGCTTCTGGTAGAAGACGGGCACATCACCGGTGTAAAAACCTTCTCAGGAGCCACCTACCACGCAAAAGCTGTAGTCCTCTGTACAGGAACCTACCTCAAGGCCCGCTGCATTTACGGCGACGTCAGCAACTATACAGGACCGAACGGCCTTCAGGCAGCCAATTACCTTACGGATTCCCTGAAAAAGCTGGGGATCGAAATGTTCCGCTTCAAAACAGGAACTCCGGCCAGAATCGCCGGAAACACCATTGATTATTCTAAGATGGAAGAGCAGTTCGGAGATGAAAGAGTCGTACCGTTCTCTTTTTCCACAGACCCGGAATCTGTACAGATCGAGCAGAAATCCTGCTGGCTGACCTATACAAACGAAAAAACACACGAGATCATCCGTGCAAATCTGGACAGATCCCCCCTTTATTCCGGAATGATCGAAGGAACCGGACCACGTTACTGTCCGTCCATTGAGGATAAAGTAGTCCGTTTTGCAGACAAAAAACGTCATCAGGTATTTATCGAACCGGAAGGTCTTTACACAAATGAAATGTACATCGGCGGAATGTCCAGCTCCCTGCCGGAGGATGTTCAGTACGAGATGTACCATTCCGTACCGGGTCTGGAGAACGCCAGGATTGTAAAAAATGCTTACGCTATTGAGTATGACTGCATCAATCCGCGCCAGCTCTATCCCACACTGGAATTCAAAAAGATCAAGGGCCTTTTCAGCGGCGGACAGTTTAACGGAAGCTCCGGATATGAGGAAGCAGCCGCTCAGGGCCTCATAGCGGGAATTAATGCAGCTATGGAGGTAAAAGGCCGGGAACAGCTGATTTTGGACCGTTCAGAGGCATATATTGGCGTTCTCATCGATGATCTGGTAACAAAGGAGAACCATGAGCCGTACCGAATGATGACAAGCCGTGCTGAGTACCGTCTGCTCCTCCGCCAGGACAACGCAGATCTTCGTCTTCGCAAAAAAGGCTGGGAGGTCGGCCTGATCGATGATGAGACATACCATAAATTACAGGAAAAAGAGCGCCGGATCCAGGAAGAGATCGAGAGAGTGGAACATGCAACCGTAGGTGGTTCTGCAGAGGTACAGAGCCTTCTGGAATCTCTGAACAGTACCCTTCTGAAATCCGGAACCACCATTGCAGAGCTGATCCGTCGGCCGGAGCTTAACTATAAGGTGCTTGCACCCATCGATAAAGAAAGACCGGAGCTTCCGGAAGATGTATGTGAGCAGGTAGAGATCAACATCAAATATGATGGCTACATCCGCCGCCAGATGAAGCAGGTAGAGCAGTTTAAGAAACTGGAGCAGAAAAAGCTTCCGGAAGACATTGATTACGAAGATGTAGGAAGCCTCCGCATTGAGGCACGCCAGAAGCTGGAAGCCTACAGACCGGTGTCCATCGGCCAGGCGTCCCGTATCTCCGGTGTATCCCCGGCTGACATTTCCGTGCTTCTTGTATATCTGGAAAGCAGATCCGGACATAAACATGGATAATACAAAGAATAACAATAAAACACAGAAAATAAGAGAGGAAGCTGCATGTACAATTTAGAAATCCTGGAAAAAGGCTGCGAGGAGCTTGGGATCACACTCAGTGACACGCAGAAAAACCAGTTTATCCGATTCTACGAATATCTTGTAGAAAAAAACAAAGTCATGAACCTCACCGGTATCACAGAATTTGACGAGGTTCTCGTGAAACATTTCCTGGACAGCCTCTGCTGCGTCAAGGCTGTAGATATGGGTAAGATAAAAACCGTTATGGACATCGGAACCGGCGCCGGATTCCCGGGTGTTCCCCTGAAGATTGCCTTCCCGGAGGTGGAAGCCTGCCTTCTGGACTCCCTCAATAAAAGAGTAAAATTCCTGGAAGAAACCTTTGCGCTCCTGGGCCTGGAGGGGATTTCCGCCATTCACGGAAGAGCTGAAGAATATGCAAAAAACAAAGCCTACAGAGAAAAATATGATCTCTGCGTATCCAGAGCAGTATCCGGACTTGCAACCCTGTCTGAATACTGTCTCCCGTATGTAAAAGTCGGAGGGCTTTTTGTCTCCTATAAATCCGGTTCTGTAAAGGAAGAAGCAGAAGCAGCAGAGAAAGCAGTAAAGATCCTTGGTGGAAAGATCAGGGATATTCAGTACTTTGACCTTCCAGGCTCCGAGATCGGCCGCTCCCTGGTCATTATCGAGAAGGTAAAGAACACCCCAGGCAAATATCCGAGAAAAGCCGGAACACCGCTCAGAGAGCCACTGGCATAAGATACCTCCTGTCGAACAAAGGCAAAATCTGTCCGACAGGAGATTTTTTTGTCCGGGAGTTTCACAAAATTATCACAAATTTATCCTACTTTTATCACAAATTACTTTTACACTATAATCCGATAGAGATGCCCCTGGATTCCCCCATTCTCTGTTTCATCCAGGGGCATTTTCTATTGGTATTGAAAAGACGCCAGAGTCAAGGGCTTCAGTTTCAGGACCTTTTGCCTCTGGCATCTTATAAAATGGGAAATCGATAATTAAAAAAAGTATTTCCCTGAGAATAAAAGGAGGAGAGTAAAGTGATCGAAGTAAGTAATCTGGTCAAAAAGTATGGCGATCATACTGCAGTTGACCATCTTTCCTTTCAGATCGAAAAGGGGAAAATTTACGGATTCCTGGGCCCCAACGGTGCAGGAAAATCAACAACTATGAACATGATCACAGGATACATTGCTTCCACAGAAGGAAAAGTGATGATCGATGGTCATGATATTCTGGAGGAACCGGAGGCAGCCAAGAAATGTATCGGCTATCTGCCGGAAATGCCGCCGCTCTATTTTGACATGACTGTTCTTGAGTACATGAAATTTGCGGCTGATCTGAAAAAAATCCCAAGAAACCAAAAAGACAAGCAGATAAAAGAAGTCATGGATATGGTAAAGATCACAGACATGAAAGACCGTCTGATCAAAAACCTTTCCAAAGGTTATCGCCAGAGAGTGGGTCTTGCACAGGCGATCCTGGGATATCCTGAAGTGATCATCCTGGATGAGCCGACAGTAGGACTTGACCCGAAGCAGATCATCGAGATCCGTGACCTGATCAAAGGCCTGAAGCAGAAGCACACGGTTATCCTAAGCTCCCATATCCTTTCCGAGGTAAGAGCAGTGTGTGATTATGTTCTGATCATTTCCCATGGAAAGCTGGTAGCCAGCGATACACCGGATAATCTGGAACGTCTGGCAGCAGGCTCCAACAGCCTCCTTATGAAGGTAAAAGGCGAGAAAGACACGATTCGAAAAGCTCTGGAAACGATCGAAGGCGTAACCGGGGTGGAAATGTCCTATGACAGCGATGAGAAATTGTGGAAAACAAAACTTTCCATTCAGGAAAATGTGGATATCCGTGAAAAAGTCTTCTACGCTATGGCAAAAGCGAACTGTCCAATCTACGAAATGCAGGTTAAGAGAGTTTCCCTTGAGGATGTATTCCTTGAGCTTACCGAAGGAGAGAAAAAATCCGCCGGAAAACCGGAAAGCTCACAGTGGAAACCGGTAGAAGACAGATCATCGGAAGAAGAAAAAACTCAGGAAGAAAAAAACGGGGAACCAGAGAAGGCTTCTGATGAGAAAGAGGGGGATCAGTCATGACAGCGATTTTTAAAAGAGAACTGAAAAGCTATCTGACCTCCATGGTTGGATATCTCTTCATATTTTTTGTCCTGGTGCTGACCGGAATTTATTTTTCCGCATATCAGCTTTCAGGCGGCTATTCAAAATTTGAAACTACCTTAAGCGCACTGACCTTTGTGTTCCTGATCGGTGTGCCGATCCTTTCCATGCGTGTACTTGCAGAAGAGCGCAAGCAGAAAACGGATCAGCTTCTTCTGACCGCACCGGTATCTGTATGGGATATCGTATTTGGAAAATATCTTGCACTGGTAGCTGTGTTTGCCATTCCGGTCGTGATCATGTGCGTTTATCCTCTGATCATGAGTAAGTTCGGAACGATTTCCTATGCTTCCGCATACACCGGGATCCTGGGATTTTTCCTTCTGGGATGCGCGAATCTGGCGATCGGTGTATTTATGTCAGCACTTACAGAAAGCCAGGTAATTGCAGCAGTACTTACTTTTGTATTCCTGTTCGCCTTCTATATGATGAACGGAATTTCCTCATTCTTTTCACAGACCTCCATGTCAACCGCAGTGGCATTCGGACTTCTGATCGTGGCGATCGCGATCATCATTTATACCATGATCAAAAATGTCCTGATCTCTGTAGTGATCGGAGCTGTGGGAGAGATTGCTCTTGTGATCGTATACGTTGTAAAATCCAGTATTTTCCAGGGTGGTATCCAGAAGGTACTGAACGTATTTAACCTGAGCGGACATTATGATAATTTTACAAACGGCGTGTTTGACGTGACAGGAATCGTTTATTTTATTTCTGTTATTGCGATCTGCCTGTTCCTTACCATGCAGTCCATTCAGAAGAGACGCTGGAACTAGGGGGTGAAGGGAAATGAAATTCAGTGAGAAATTTAAGAAAAATAAAGGCGAGGCAGCCGTACCGGAGACAGCACAGGACTCCGGCAAAAAGAAACATAAACCGGATCCGAAAAAGCTGGTAGGCACCATCAGCAAAAAACATATCAAAAATGGTTCCTACAGCATGGCTATGGCAGCTGTCTTTATCGTGATCGTGGTTGTGATCAATATGATCGTCGGGGCGATCCCATCCAAATATTCACAGCTGGATGTAAGCTCATCCAAGCTTTACACCATCGGTGATGAAACAAAGAAGGTACTGAAGGCACTGGATAAGGATGTTACCATTTATCAGATCGCGGCAAGCGGTTCTGAGGACGACACGATCTCCAATCTGCTTTCACGTTATAAAGATGAGTCCAAGCATATTAAAGTTGAGGTAAAAGACCCTGTTGTAAATCCGAAATTTGCATCGGAATATACAACCGATGATCTTGCGTCAAACAGCCTGATCGTAGTCTGCGGCGACAGAAACAAGGTTATCAATTACAACGATATGTATTCCTCTTCAGTAGACTATAATACCTGGCAGCAGACTACTACCGGATTTGATGGAGAAGGACAGATCACCAGTGCGATCGGTTATGTAACATCCGAGGATCTTCCGATCATGTACACCTTATCCGGACACGGAGAAAAAGATCTGGATTCCAGCTTTAAAGAAGATATCCAGAAAGCAAACATTGATATCAAGGAGCTGAACCTTCTCACAGAGGGAAAGGTTCCGGATGATGCAGACTGCCTGATGATCGTATCTCCGACCAGCGATATTTCCGAGGAAGAAAAAACAGAGCTCCTGGATTATCTGGAGGCAGGCGGAAAAGCTATGATCTTCTCGGATTATACACAGGATGATCTGCCGAACTTTGATGCGGTTCTTGAAAACTATGGTGTAAAGTGTGCAGAGGGAATCGTATTTGAGGGTGATAATCAGCATTATGGAATGCAGATGCCATATTATCTTGTACCAACAGTCAACAGCACAGATGCAAGCTCTGAGACAGCTTCTGCAGGCTCCTACGTACTGGCACCGTATGCACAGGGCATTCAGAAAACAGATGATGTAAGAGATACCGTAACCATCGACAGTATCCTGACAACCTCTGACAAGGCTTACTCCAAAACAAATATGCAGAGCAGCAATATCGAAAAGGAAGACGGAGATGTAGACGGACCGTTTGATCTTGGTGTTGCTATCACTGAGAAACTGGATGATGATAAGGAAACACAGATCGTTTACTACTCCACAGCAAATCTGATGGAGAGCCAGATAAACCAGATGGTATCCGGCGGAAATGAAAAGCTCCTTCTGGAGTCCTTAAACTGGATGACCAGCACAGACGACAGTAATTCCGTTTCTATTCCATCCAAGAGCCTTGAGTCCACAAGCCTGACAGTAACCGATTATGATGCAGCCTTCTGGAAGATCTGTACCATTGGTCTGATCCCGGGAGTATTCCTTGTTGCAGGATTCCTGATCTGGCTTAAGAGGAGAAAAGCATAATGAAAAAATCGACCAAACTTGTTTCAGCAGTTGTTGTTCTGGCAGTTCTCGGCGGCGTTTATGTGGGACTGAACACCTACGTATCCAAAGAAGAAAAGACAGAGAGCAGCGAAGAGGAAAGCAAAACAGAAGTGTTTTCCGTGAAAACGGATGACATTAAATCCCTGGAATTTATCGTAGATAAGAAGGAAGTGACCTTTGAGAAAAAAGATGATTCCTGGGTGAAAAAGGATGAGACTGCTTTTCCTGTAAATCAGACAACTCTGGATTCCGCAGCTTCCGCCATCAAAAAGGTGGAAGCGGACAGAGTCCTGGAGGATGTGGAGGATCTTACGGAATACGGACTGGATTCTCCATCTAACACAGTAACCGTTGATACCGCTGATGGGACAACGAAGCTCAACATCGGAGATGAGAATACGTCTACGAATCAGTATTACATTTCCAAGGATGATGATGACAGCACGGTATATGTAGTGGCAGCGGATACAGTGTCTCCGTTTATGAATTCCCTTTACGATTATGCACAGGGAGAAGATTTCCCAACAATTGATTCTTCCACAGTGAAAAAGGTCCAGGTCAGTGAGAATAAAGATTCCTATGTCTTGGAAGAAAATTCCGACGGAGCTACCTGGAATGTTTCCGGTGACGGAAGCAGCGATAAAGAGTCTGCCGATACAACGGCAGCAGGAAATGTAACCTCCGGACTTGGAAGCTTTGCATTTGACCAGTTTGTAAACTACAATGCAGAGGATCTTTCCCAGTATGGCCTTGATAAGCCCTATGCGACGATTACAGTGGATTATCAGGAAGAGGTGAAGGATGACAGCACAGACAGTACAAAATCCGGAGAAAACGATTCTACGGCCTCTGAGAGCGATTCTGAGAGCGGCGACAGCGCTGACACGGACAGCAACTCAGAAGATGCAGACAGCAAGACAACCACAGTGGATAAACAGCTTGTCATTTATGTTGGTGATGAGGCAGGAGATGGCAGCAGATATGTAACGGTAGATAACAAACAGATCTATACAATGTCAACGGATACACTGAGTGCAGTTATTGACAAGACGCCGTCAGATCTCTGGTCACTGATCGTCAATTATCTGTCTGTAAAAAATCTGGATCAGCTCCAGGTTACTTACGGTGAAACAACAAGTACTGTAAATGTTTCACGTGAAACATCCACAGATGATGACGGAAACGAAAAAGAAACAACAACCTATCAGCTGGATGGTAAGGAAATAGAAAGTACAACCTTTACCACCTTCTACAACAAGCTGATAAACATGGCAGGACAGAAGAGACTGACAGACGCTTATACACCAGCTGCAGACCCGGAGATGACCGCTGTATTCACAGACTCTGACAAGAACCAGACAACCGTTACCTTCTACACATATGACACAAACTATTATGCAGCTGTCGTTGGAGACAAGGTATTTCTTGTAAACAAAATGACAGTAAAAGAAATGTTCAATGCATATGAAACCATGGTAAACGGTGGAACAGAGACAGAAGCCACAGCAACACCAACAGCTGAGGCGGAAAAATAAAATATTAAGAAAATAAATAAAAACACCTCGGAGATCCGTAAATAATAAGGTGATCTCCGAATATCCGTTTGATGATCAGATATTCGGAGACACCACACAGATCAGGATTTTCCGGGGTGTTTTTATGTTGCTATTATTTTACGGTCCTTACAGATGAATAAGGTCCGTATATTTTTTTACCGTTTATGATGCGGTATGCACGGATACAGTATTTGGTTGCGGTGCCTGGCTTTTTATCGGTGTAGGTTGTATTTTTTGTATTGCCGATAGCTTTCCAGGTTTTACCATGAAGACGGTAAATGGTGTAGCATAGGTGATGATTCCGTCTGTTTTTGCGGTCAGTGGATTAGATGCATACCAGGTTGCTTTTCCATTGAAAACCGCAGGCTTGCAGTCAGAAAGAGCTCCGATTTGTGAGTAGATCTGAGAAGTCATATTGCCGCTTCTTCTGAATCTGACAGGAATGTTTCTGAACTGAAATCTGCGGCATAGGTCAGGCACGGTGTACTGGCGAGCTTGATTTTCTGTAGCTGCTATAATTGTAGCGTGGAGAATTGACGAGGACAACATAAAAAAACTGTACAGAAGCTCATCTGAGCAACTGTACAGTTTTAATTTTTCTATATCTAACAGAAGGTTCGGGGGAGCTTCTGCCAGTAACTAAGTATTATGCAAGACCTCTTTCTTCCAGCCAGTCGAAGAGAACAACTTTTTCTGCTTTCTTTCTCTTGGTCATGTGATTGAACTGAAGGATCGTCAGGATTGTGAAGATCACTAACAGTGCAACCATTACAATAATGGAAGTGGTAATGCTCCGGCCACCGCTGATCGTTGCACGGAATGCGTCGACCGTATAAGTAAACGGAACGTATGCATGGATCTTTGCAACGAATGAAGGTGAAACCTCAACCGGATAAGTTCCGGCAGATCCTGCAAGCTGAACGACCATGAATACCAGCATCAGGAAGCTTCCTACTTTACCAAGAGTAATGTTGAAGAAGTACATGATAGAGGTAAAGGTCATTGATGTCAGGCAGGCGAAGAGTACGGTTTTGCCCATCTCTGCAGGTGTGAATCCGTTAAATGCACGTAACAGCAGGATCAGGCAGATTCCCTGAAGGATCGCTACCGGATAAAGGACGGAAGCTTTGCTTGCCCACCATGCGAAACCGGATTTCAGTTTGCCTTTATACTGAGCCAGAGGATACATCAGGCAGAATGCCAGTGCGCCGACCCAGAGGCCTACAGACATCATGTAAGGTGCCATTGCGTGTCCGTTATTCGGGACATCGGTAAGTTTTGTTTCATCGTTTACAACAGGAGTTGCGAACATTTTGATCGTTTCATCACTTGCTGAATTGTCTTTTACAGTGGTAGCTCCATCGCTGAGGCTTGTGGTCAGTGTCTTGGAACCGTCTTTCAGTTCTTTCATACCGCTTCCAAGCTTCTTGGAGCCATCATACAGCTGAGAGGAACCGCTCTGGATCTGGGCAGCGCCATCTGCAAGCTGTTTTGCACCATTGTTAAGTGTGCTGTTGTTGCTTACAAGCTTCTCGGTACCGCTGAGAAGTGTTGAGGTACCGTTTGCTAATGTCTTAGTACCGTTTGCAAGAGTAGTAGCACCGCTGGAAAGGGTTTTGGCTCCTGTTGAGAGCTTTTTGGTACCGTCTGTAAGAGCGGAGCTGTTTTCGGAAAGCTTAGCAACACCATCGGTGTAGGTTGTGATTCCGGTTGTCAGTGTTCCGGAACCATCGGCTAATGCTTTTGTTCCATCTGCAAGAGTAGTAGCACCGCTGGAAAGAGCATTGGCTCCTGTTGCCAGTTTCTTGGTGCCGTCTGTAAGAGCAGCACTGTTTTCGGAAAGCTTAGCAATACCATCGGTGTAAGTTGTGATTCCATCTGTCAGTGCCTTAGAACCATCTGCCAGCTGACCTGCACCGGATTTGATATCCGGAAGTGCGTCAGTGATCTGTTTGCCGGCTGTTTTCAGATTCTTTGCACCGTCGTTGAGCTGCTTATCATAAGATGTCAGTTGGTCAAATCCATCGTTCAGAGCTTTGATTCCTGCTGCTGCAGCCGGGAAGGCTTCGACTGTGCCGTCTTCCAGAGACTGAAGTCCTGCGGAAACGTTCTTGGTTCCTGCGTTTACAGCCTGTGCACCCTGATACAGCTGGGTAACACCTGCAGAAAGCTGAGCGATCAGATCTGTAGGAAGCTGACTTGTAGCTGCAGATAACTGCTCTGCACCTGCGCTCATGGTTGTTGCACCTGCACTCATCTGGTTTGCACCATCTGTCATGGTTGTTGCACCCTCAGAAAGTGTGCCGGCACCCTGAGTCAGTCCTCCGGAGATCTGAGTCAGTCCGGAAGCTGCTTCGTTAAGCTTGGAAGCAACAGCATTCAGATTTTCCTGAGTAGAAGAGAGCTGACCGGATACACCAGCTGCAAGCTGTGAAACCTGATCAGAATAGCTGCTCATGTAAGAACCGTCCACGCCAGTCATTCCACCGGCTACGCTGTTTAAAGCGTTGATCACATCATTCAGAGCTGCTGCGGAAATGGTTCCGTCCTCAGAAGCGGTTGCCTGAATCGCCTGAAGCTGTGCTGCTAAATCGGTCATTGTCTGTCCGGCAGTACCGATCTTGGTATTTGCATCAGTAAGTGCCTCCGTTGTCTGCTGTCCGTATCCTGTAAGGATGCTGCTGACCTGATCACCTACCTGTGAGAACTGTGTGCCTGCATTCTGGAGAGCAGGGATCAGACTGTCTGTGATACTGCTGCTGGTCTGACTTGTGATACCTGCGGCCTGAGTGATATATCCGGCTGCGTTGTTGATTCCGTCTGCCGCATTGTTCATACCAGCTGCAGCACTGTTCATACCAGCTGCGGCTGTGTCCATACCATCCTTTGCGGAAGTAAGGCCGGCTGCAAGCTTGTTGATGGATTCCTGTGTTGTTCCCTCTTTCAGAGCAGAAACCTTATCGTTCAGGGCTTTCAGTCCGTTTTCCAGCTGCTGTGTTCCGGATATCAGTGACTGTGAGTCATCGGTTCCTTTGGTAACACCGGTATTCAGCTGAGAGATACCATTGGAAACTGTTGTGAGTCCGTCTTCAAGTTTTGCAAGCTCTTTGGCACCGGCTGCGAGTTTGCCAGCACCAGCCACATAGGTGGTAGTTCCATCTGCAAGAGTGTCAGCACCAGCTACATACTGTGTTGCTCCGTCGGAAAGAGTATCAATACCTGCACTTAATGCATTTGCACCGGATTCCAGGCTACTTGCGCCGGATTTCAGTGTATCAGAATTTTTATTAAGCTCATCCACACCAGCGGTGTACTGCTGAACACCTTCATCCAGAGTATCTACACCGGTTGTCAGCTCAGGAACCTTTTCTGTGAGAGTTGCAACGCCGCTGTTCAGCTGATCTGCACCATCGTCCAGGCTCTTTGCACCATCGTTAACCTTTGCAACACCATCGGTGTAGGTCTTAAGACCTTCGGTGAGACTGTCAGCACCGCTTACGAAAGTAAGAGTACTGGTGGAAAGCTTCTTAAGGTTTTTGGTAATTGTTTTGTTACCATCAGCTGCTGTATTCAGTCCGTCTTCGATCTTTCCGGATCCGTCTGCAGCTTCCTGCATTCCGTCACCTGCTTCTGAGATAGAATCAAAAACGGTTTCTGTATAGGTTTCCGTAACCTTGGAAGCAATGTTATCACGAAGCTTCAGCATTGCTGTTTCACTGAGCTTGGAGGCGATATAGTTGGTTCCAGGGTTTGTCTCATAGGATAGCTCCATTTGCTTTGGCTCGTTGTCCATTACAGTGGCTGCGTTTGCGGAGAAATTTTCCGGAATTTTGATAACCATGTAATAGGTTCCATTGGCCAGACCGTCCTCTGCTGTCTTGCTGTCTACAATGTTAAATGCCATTGAGTCGTTGTCCTTCAGCTCATCCGTCATGTCCTTACCTATGCTCAAGGTCTTGCCATTATACTCGACAGGTTTGTCTTCGTTTACCACGGCCACTGGCAGGCTGTCTACGTTTCCGTAAGGATCCCACATGGATTTCAGAAACAGACCTGCATAGATGATCGGGATTACGATAATGGCGATTACGACGATAAGCATGAGCTTGTTACGAAGTAAGCTTTTCCATTCGTTTTTGATCATATTACCTATCCCTTTCTTATTAAATTGTATTATCAAACATAGTTGATTAATCAAACTTTATTCCAGTAATGGCGACGAGATCTATTAATCATATTAAAATCTATTAATAGCTTTATATTCCATTATCAAACAAAGTGTTGATTTTCTTTACGTGATGTATTATACTAAACACATACCACAGATACAACCATTAAATCTTTACTGAATGTATATTAATAGACGGAAATAATGGAAGTGTCTATTACAAATAAAAAACTGCATAATAGACAAAAAGTACGTTATTTCCTTTGAATTTATGTGCAGTTGGTAATATTAAATGCAGACAGGATTCCTATGTTTCAACACAAATATGCAGCAGATATCTGGTATCGTGTAGGTCGGCGTCGTTAACAATTTTGATCTTGTCAATTCTTAACAACAGCAGATATCTGGTATCATACAGATCGGCGTAGAGAAAGCGAATGCTTTTATTCGTTTGAAGGATGCATTATCATTGTATGACAGTTGCAGAGTATCGTAAGTGACAGGTGATTGAGGCGGAGGAAACGTGCTTGCTTTTTTGAATTGCAGGGGGAATTAAGATGGCGGAAAAAGTTGACAGAAGAGTACGTAAGACCAAGGCACAGTTGCGAGCGGGGCTTGCCCGTCTTATGCAGAAGAAGAGTATTAAGGAAATTACGGTAAAGGAACTGGTGGAAGAAGTTGATATCAACCGCTCCACATTTTATCTTCACTATACAGATATCTATCAGATGCTGGAATCCATTGAGGCTGAATTGATGGAGGAAATCACGCATCTGGTGGCAGACTATCCTCTGGATCCTCTTAATAATAAGGAGAGCTCGTATCCTTTTATTGAGCAGATATTTACGATCCTGGATCATAATAAGGATATTTGTATCGCACTTCTTGGAAAGAATGGAGATATGGCTTTTGTGAATCGTATAGAAAAACTGATCGCAGATACAGTGCTGCATCGCTTGTCAATTCGTCTTCCGAAAGACAACCGTGATATTGAGTATGCGTATGCGTTTTGTCTGAATGGATGCGTGGGAATGATCAAGACATGGCTGTCTTCTGAGAATCAGGAGAGTACACAGCATATGGCAGAGCTGACACATAAGCTGATCGATAATACAACACACATGTATCTGGAGCAGGCACTTAGATAAGAGAAATGTCCGGATGCATGCTGTGAGTCTGGTAAAAAATAAAGAGTATTGTTTCACGTTTGTTTGAGGGAAAACTTATGTTTCACGTGAAACAGTACTCTTTTTTTATTGGCTTTTTGTTGGTTTATAGCATTTCCACAAATTACTGCATGAAGCTCAACGGCTCCGAACATGAACAATGTTCTTTTGATACGTTGATTTCCAAAATTACTATAGATAAATTTTGTTTTTGATGCCGGATCATAAGTTGTTTTTACAGGAAAATAGCTACCTGTTCCAGGAAATGTTCCGGATCTTCCAGATGAGGAAGATGTCTGGTTTCCGGGATCACAGCGGTTTCAATGGAAGAATTCAGCTTCTGATATTCCTCTGCGATAAGAGAAGCGGAAGCTTCTTTTTCTCCGGAAATAATATAGATGCATGCATCGGAAGATTCTACGGCATTATTAATGCTGATATTCAGGTATTTGCCAATGTAGCTGGAATACAGATATTTGGCGTTGGAACCACCCTTGTGAGCGGATTCATAATAGGTGTCTACCAGTGTATCTGTTACATGGAAGGGATTGTAGAACAGCTTTTCCATAAACAGACTGCTGATGGATTCGCGGGAAGCTACCATATGATAGATCAGAGTTCCGAAAATCGGAAGCTCGATAAAATACTTAAAGAGCTTGTTGTCTTTACAAGGTGCCTGCTTCAGGGAACTGAAGCTTGGTGGATTGACCAGCATGATCTTGCGGAAATGGTCGGAATTGTTACGGTAAGCCATGATCGCAAAAGAACCTGAGAAACCACTGGCAATAACATCGGTTTCCTCACGAATCACATTCTTGGCAAAATCACAGAGTAACTGAGCAAATACAAAATTGGTATAAGTAATATCCGGTTTTTCGGAACGTCCACATCCAAGAAGATCAATGGTGTAAACGGTATGTTCGGTTGCGAGCTGCTTCTCTATGGCATTCCATTCATAACCGGAAGCACCTGGCATGATATCATGAATAAGAAGAATAGGGGTGCCATGTCCCTGTTTTGTATAAAAAATCTTTCCAAAACGCCAGTCATAGGTTCTGCTGTGTGGCTGTTCCAGCATATCTTTAAGCTGAGATGTGGCATCTATGAAACGGTTAGCAATATGAATAACACCTGCGGCAGTTCCGACTAAAGCTGCAAGAGTAAGTAGTCTGTGTCCATTTTTCTTCATTAAAAAGCCTCCTGGAATTCGTAAAAATAATCAGGACAGATGTAACGTAATTCAGGTATCTGATCTGATTTTTTCTGAATATTTCTTTGCTTTATTATACGACAGGAACGAAAAATTTACAATGCTTTTGTGGGAACCCTAACCTTGTTATTGTATGCTGACGCTACTGTCCATTCTGTTCTTGGCGATGATCGCTAAGTTGCTGTTCGTTCTGCTTTCAGTAACGCACTTCGCAATGCAAAGAATTTATGTTGATCGCATAAATTGGTGCGGTATGGTTTCGGGCTTTCTGCGGCCTTCGTTTACAAAAAAACTTACGGAATATTATCAGTGAACAGTAGCATCGCCAATATGCTTCATGATACATAGAAATCAGATTTGGAACCGAATCAAGTAAGTCCCCTGCTTTAATTGCGAAGAGCAATAAGCAGAGGGTGGGGACTTACTTGTATCAGGAGGAGGAAAAGCTCCTTCTGATAAACTGCGAAGCAGTTATTTGGTTATGAGCAAGTAGCGAAGCGGATGCTGTTATCCGCTGGAATGCTTTTATACTTCAGTAAAATACCAAGTGTTTCACGTGAAACATTGGACTTGTTATCCGACAGAGCTGATGCTATACAGGATTGCCGAGGATGATGTTGATAAGGGTTTTGTTCAGCATCAGTGTGCGGTTCCATGGATTGAGAATTACTCCCTCAACAGACGGCTCTTGCAATGCAGAAGCAAAAATCTTATCAATATCTGCGGTAAATGTGGACATGATCTTATCACTGCCTTTTAACTCTTCGTCAAAGCTGGTAAATGCAGCCCACCATTGCTTTCCATCGTTGGTTTTGATCGCATGAAGAGAAATTTTTCCATCACCTTTTGGAGGTTCTACAGCAATGATCAGCTGTGCCTGCTCCTGCATTCTGTGACGGATTACGGTGAGAGTATGAGCAAGCATTTCTTCGGTTGCTTCTTTTTGGAGTGCTGCAATGGCAGTTTCGATCTTTTCATTGCCATTTAAAGTCTTGTCTAATTGTTCTTTATAGAAATCGTTGCGATTATTTGTGGTGTTCATGTATAAAATATTCCTTTCAATCAGATGATAAATGACTAGTACAGCGAATATTAAGTAACCGCTATATTGACTTGTCTGATTTTTCATATGCTGCGTTGTCGTCAATCGCCGTAGCCACCGCTACGCCTCATTCCTTCGCCTTGCATATGAGAAAATCATCCTACGTCAATATAGCAGAAACTTAATTTTCGCTGTACTAGTACATTGTTTTCGAAATAACTATACCAATTACTTGTTGGTGAATCCGACTGCACAGATCTAAAAGCCTCAGCATAGCCAGCTACGCCTGCATTTTTATACCTGCACACTCGAATCCACATCCCACGCGATTGGTATAGTTATTTACGAAATAATGTATTAGCCGCAAACTGCAAGGAGTTTGCGGATGCTTTCTTTATGGATTATAGCATTTCAGGGGAAAATGAGGCAAGAGAAGAAGCGTTTTTAACTGAATCAAATAAGTCCCCTGGTTCGATTTCGAAAAGCAATAATCAGGGGAACTTGCTTGCATCAGGAGAAGTGCAGGCTCCTTCTGATAAACTGCGAAGCACTTATTCGGTTATGAGCAAGTAGTGAAGCGGATGCTTTTATCTGCTTGAATTAAATCAAGAAGTTTCCTGATTACTGATCACTCCGTTCTTGGTAATACACTTCGCGATGCACAGAAATTATGCTAATCACATAAATTTGCATGGTATGTCCAGGGCTTTCAGTGGTCTTTGCTCACAAAAAAACTCGGAGGATAATATTACCAGTTAACAGTAAGTCCCCTGCTTCAATTACGAAAAAGTAAAAAGTAATAAGTAATAAGCAGTGGGTGGCGTGTATTAGGAAGAATGCGACGGCGTTTAGAAACGGGGAAAGGAATAGTGGGCATGTCTGAAAACAAGGTACTGCACTAATTCATGTGGCCACTGTTATGGGTACATTGTAAGCAGGTCCTGATAAATTGCAAAGTAGCTATTGGGTGTAGAACTGCGTAGCGAATACGGGTATTTTTATTCGTTTGATCCCAAATTGGATAGATATGTTTGCACACTTGAAGGTGAGTTGCCAGATACTGTCATCAGTATTCTCCATGATTTCGGTCAGATGCTTTTGTGAACTGGATGGGGAATTAACAAGTTAAGTGAATGTAGTAAAAATGTGTATTTATATGAAAAAATGGAGGGTAAGGCGGAAAATATGGGGGATTTTATAGAAGAACGATATAAGAGTAAGGATGAAATAAAGAGAAATAAGAGATTATTTCTGCGAAGAGAACACTATGATAATGATAATAAAACAAACGTTAAGTACGATAAAAAGGACTTTATAAAAGAAAATACTGGCAAATAAAGAGAAATAATAGGATATTTACGAATAAAAAAGCATTAAAGTACAAATTATAGTACTTTAAATAAAAAAGTACGATAAAACGTACTTTGCACGCATGTACATATAAAAAAGCCTTAAAATATAAAATGTGCACCTGCACACATACGGCAAAAAGATAAAATATAGATCCGTTCCTACTTTAAACATGTAAAATTTTGATTGATCGAATAAAAGAAAGCAGCTGCTTCGATTACAAAAAAACAATAAGCTGTGGGTGGGAAAATACTTGTACTCTTCCTGATAAACTGTAAAACAGCTATTTTGTGTAAAACTATGATCGAATGCAAAAATTTTTGTCCTCATGACTGGGATAAAGGGAAGACAGGGAAGTGTTTTACGGCTTGATTTAGAAGAAAAAGCCTATTAAGTGAAATTTATTTTATGCCAGTTCTATGCCGGAACCTTATTCAGATACATTTTATATTGGATATTACAAAATGAAACTATGCTTGAAAAAGTCTTTAGTTAACATGTACATAACGAATATATAACAGGATTGGAAGAAAAATGAAATAAATACGCAAATCTTTCGTAAACATAATAAAATAAACAAAAATCGAAAATTCCAGTTTCATAATATTATATTTTTTTTTCACAAGAGATACATGTATTTCACACTATAAAAACACTCCGGGAAAAGAGGTTTCCATTTACTATATATAGATGCTTTTGGGGAATATAAAGATAACAGCCACATTATTTTGTGGATGGAGTTTCTTGTATTTTTTACATGCTTTCGTGATACAGATAATGCCAGAGAGAATATATCGGAGTATTTTTTTGATATTTCTCATTGATTTTATAATGTGTTCGTAACTGTTCAGTACCCTTGCAGTTACAAGTCAAACCGTGTCCTGGATCGATTTCGTTGATGGCATTTTTAACCGGATCGAGGAAGTCACTTGCTTCAATTATGAATATTGGTTTGATAATCTGTCTTCGGATGTTTCACGTGAAACATCCGAAGACAGATTAAGAATAAAGAGTTATAACCCCATCTTTGACAATTGCAGAAATAAAAAACAGCTGTAGTTCGTGCTTATGTGTTTTATGGTAGGTTTAATATAGATTTTAATCGAATCAAGTAATTCACCTGCTTCAATTGTGAACTACAATAAGCAGTGGTTGGGGACTTGCTTGTATCAGGAGAAGTACAGTCTCCTTCTGATAAACTGCGAAGCATTTATTAAGCTATGAGCAGTAGTGAAGAGGATGTTTTTATCCGCTTGACTTAAAAAATGTTTCGCAACAACGACAACTCATATGCGCTTTACGGTAGCGTGATATAGTTTTTAATCGCGTCAGGAGGTCCCCTGCTTCAAGTGTAAGAAGCAATAAACAGCGGTTGGTGACTTGCTTGTATCAGGAAGAGTACAAGCAAGTTTTGATAAACTGCGGAGCAGTTATTCGGTGTAAAGCTGCGTAGCAACTGCGGATGCTTTTGTTTGTATGACTCGAATCAGGAGTTCCCCCCTGTTTTTGGCTTCAATTGCAAGAAACGATAAGCAGTGGTTGAAGAACTGCTTCTTATCAGGGAAGAGTAGTTTGTAGTCCTTTTGGTAAATCGCGAAGCAGTTATTCAGTGTAGAACTGCGAATGCGTTTACAGATACTTTTGTTCGCTTGATAATAATAGTAATGTTTTTAGTGTTCAGATAAAATTTGAAAATGCTATAAATGTTGTAAAAGAAAGGGATTTCGATGTCTATGTAGCAGCAGTGTGCAAGGTTCCATAAAAGATAATATCTATACCGAGAAAATCGAATTATTTTCGAGATTACGATAAATCAGAACAATTTCAGCAAAATATCTATAAATGGGAACTTCATTTCTCGGTACGTTTTTATGGCGTAATGGCGTAAAATATATAGTCTGATTGACAGCAAATAAAACTGGAAGTTTATGCGGAGTTGATGGACTTTATAATCGATGTACTGTTACTGTCAAACTTCTGTTTAGTCCGGAATGAGTTTGGGTATACTACACAATAAATAAAATAATTCAAAACCTATTTTCTATTGTTTCACGTGAAACATTATGTGGCAGTTTAAAAATAAAAGTGTTATAATGATATCCAATGAGTAAAAATCCCTTAAAAAAATAAAAAGGAGGGGTACAATGGGACGAATCATTGCAGTTGCCAATCAGAAAGGCGGGGTTGGAAAATCAACGACAGCCATCAATCTATCGGCCTGCCTTGCTGAAAAAGGGAAAAAGGTTCTTGCCATCGACATTGATCCGCAGGGAAATACGACCAGTGGACTTGGCGCAGACAAGAATGCAGTAGAAAACACCCTTTATGAGCTGCTGCTTGGAGAAGCAGAGACCAAGGATACCATTATAAAGAACGTTGTAGATAATGTTGACCTGATACCATCGAATATGAATCTTTCCGGTGCAGAAATTGAACTGGTTGATCTTGAGGATAAAGAATTTATTCTGAAAAAGATCACGGATAAACTTCGTCGGAAATATGATTACATAATCATGGATTGTCCGCCGTCACTGAGTATGCTTACAATTAATGCTTTGACAGCCGCAACCTCCGTTCTGGTGCCGATTCAGTGTGAGTATTATGCATTGGAAGGTTTGTCACAGTTGATACATACCATCGAACTGGTAAGAGACCGATTGAATAAGAGATTGAAGATCGAAGGCGTGGTCTTTACTATGTATGATGCCAGAACAAATCTGTCACTTCAGGTTGTAGAAAATGTAAAAGAAAACCTGGACCAGAATATATACAAAACGATCATACCGAGAAATGTACGACTTGCAGAGGCACCAAGCTATGGAAAACCGATCAATCTGTACGATTCACGATCTACAGGAGCAGAGAGTTATCGCCTCCTGGCAGAAGAAGTTATAGGCAGGGAGGGCGAGTGATGGCTGGAAGAAGAACAGGAGGCCTTGGAAAGGGTCTTGACGCACTGATCCCGAACAAAGCAGGCGGTCCGTCAAAGGAACCTGCAAAAAAGACAAGATCTGCAGTTGTAAAAAAAGACAAACCAACTGAAAAAGATAGTCCGGCCGCAGAACGACTTGTGAAAATTTCCAGCGTAGAACCAAATCTGAATCAGCCCAGAAGACATTTTGATGAGGATGCGCTGCTGGAACTTTCGGAATCCATTAAACAGTACGGTGTTCTTCAGCCGTTGTTGGTATCCGATAAGAAGGATTATTTTGAGATCATTGCAGGCGAACGCCGCTGGAGAGCTGCCAAGATGGCAGGGCTCAAGGAAGTTCCTGTTGTTGTAAAAGAGTTTACAGACCAGGAAATCGTAGAAATTTCCCTGATCGAGAACATTCAGCGGGAAGACCTGAATCCTATAGAGGAAGCGATGGCATACAAACGTCTGATGGAAGAGTTTCACCTGAAACAGGATGAAATCGCAGACAGAGTTGCCAAAAGCAGAACTGCAGTAACTAATTCCATGCGTCTTCTGAAGCTTTCTTCAAAAGTTCAGGAAATGGTAATTGCAGATATGATCTCAGCTGGTCATGCGAGAGCACTTCTGGGAATTTCTGATGAAGCTCTTCAGGAAACAACAGCCATGAAGGTTTTTGATGAAAAACTCAGTGTTCGTGAGACGGAAAAACTTGTAAAGAATCTGGTTTCTCCTGCGAAAAAAGTAAAAACAGAGAGAAACACAGCAGAAGATGCCATTTATGAGAGCCTGGAAGAAAAAATGAAAGGTATCATGGGAACAAAGGTATCCATTCAGCGAAAGAAAAACAACAAAGGTAAAATTGAAATTGAATATTATTCCAGAGATGAACTGGAGAGGATCATTGATCTGTTCGAATCTATCAGATAGGAGGCAGAATGAGCGGGATTTTTGAAAGCATGGGAATTGATTCCGGGATTGTGATCATTGTTTTGCTGATCCTTACCATCATTCTTCTGATCAATGTGGTGAGTAGCAATATGCGTCTCAGCCGTTTGGAACGGAAGTACAAGATGTTTATGAGAGGCGGAGATGCACAGTCACTGGAAAAAGTTTTTGTAAGAAAATTTGCACAGATCGACCGGCTGTATGAAGCAAAGGAAGATCATGATCATGACATCAGCTTTATCAAAAAAAATATGAATGTAATGTTCAGCAAATATGGCGTTGAAAAGTATGATGCATTTGATGATGTAGGTGGAAAACTCAGCTTTGCACTGGCGCTTCTTGATAAAAACAATACGGGTCTGATCTTGAATGCGGTTCACAGCCGCGATAACTGTTTCCTTTATTTAAAGGAGATCGTAAAAGGTGAGTCCTATGTTGTACTTAGTCAGGAAGAAGTGGAAGCTTTGAGAAAAGCAGTAAACTTTGGACTTGGTGAGATTGAGAAGGAATAAAAAACTGCAAAGAGTAAGAATATTTTTAATACAGGAGGAATATCATGTTAGACATTAAGTTTGTGAGAGAGAATCCGGAGGTTGTAAAGCAGAATATCCGCAATAAGTTCCAGGACAGCAAACTGGAGCTGGTTGACAAGGTTCTCGAACTTGATAAAGAAAACAGAGAGATCAAGCAGGAGGTTGAGGCTCTCCGTGCTGAGAGAAACAAGATCTCCAAACAGATCGGTGCTCTTATGGGCCAGGGAAAAAGAGAAGAGGCAGAAGAGGTTAAAAAACAGGTTGCTGCATCCGGAACTCGTATTGAGGAACTTTCTCAGAGAGAGAAAGAGGTTGAGGAAGAGCTTCTGAAAGATATGATGGTGATCCCGAACATCATCGATCCTTCTGTACCGATTGGTAAAGACGACAGCCAGAACGTAGAGATTGAGAAATTTGGTGAGCCGGTTGTTCCGGATTTTGAGGTTCCGTATCATACAGATATCATGGAGAATTTTGATGGAATCGATCTTGACAGCGCAAGACGTGTTGCCGGTAACGGATTCTATTATCTGATGGGTGATATCGCACGCCTTCATTCCGCAGTAATTTCCTATGCAAGAGATTTCATGATCAACCGGGGATTTACTTACTGCGTACCGCCTTTCATGATCAGAAGCAACGTTGTTACAGGCGTTATGAGCTTTGCGGAGATGGATGCTATGATGTACAAGATCGAGGGAGAGGATCTTTACCTGATCGGAACAAGTGAGCATTCCATGATCGGTAAATTCATTGACCAGATTATTCCGGAGGAAGAGCTTCCGAAGACACTTACAAGCTATTCTCCGTGCTTCCGTAAAGAGAAAGGTGCTCATGGACTTGAGGAGAGAGGTGTTTACCGTATCCATCAGTTCGAGAAACAGGAGATGATCGTTGTCTGCAAGCCAGAGGAGAGTAAGATGTGGTTCGACAAGCTGTGGCAGAATACAGTAGATCTGTTCCGTTCTCTTGATATTCCGGTTCGTACGCTTGAGTGCTGCTCCGGTGACCTTGCTGATCTTAAGGTAAAATCCCTTGATGTTGAAGCATGGTCTCCACGTCAGAAGAAATACTTTGAGGTAGGAAGCTGCTCCAACCTTGGAGATGCACAGGCACGTCGTTTGAAAATCCGTGTAAACGGCAAAGATGGCAAGAAATATCTTGCTCATACATTAAACAATACAGTAGTAGCACCTCCGAGAATGCTCATTGCTTTCCTGGAGAATAACCTGAATGCAGATGGATCTGTAAACATTCCAAAAGCTCTGCAGCCATATATGGGCGGTATGACAAAGATTGAGAAAAAGACACGCGCGTAAGAGAAACGCAGGCTTTTTCAGGGAGGTGTTCTTGTGCACAGTTATTTAAAGACCGTTGGTTTTTCACAGATTACCAGAAGAAGTGAAATAAAAGAGATCATCCGTGATGTGATCGCAAGCTACGATGAAAAGGTTTGCGTGGAAAATCATCCGGAAGGCGTATTTGTACAGTTTTCCAAGAATTATGGCTGTGACTGTGGAATCAGCGTTTGTGGTCAGTACGATGAGAACGGTGAGTTTCACGTGGAATATTATTTCCCATTTTTCAGGGGAACAGGAATCACATCCAGGGAAAAAGTGACTGTTGAACGTCATACAGATAAGGAATCTTATGCAGGAGCATGTGATGATTTGCGTATTGGCGTGACTATGATCTTTTATCTGCAGAATCTGGCAGAATATATGCAGGAGAAATACAAAGGCCTGAAAGACCCGGGGGACCGTCCGGTGACGGTTTCCGGTCTGGCTTCTGAGGGAAAGATCCTGTTTCCGCTGCAGAAGGATAAGGAAGCGGTAAAGGTGGAGAGAGAGCTTTCCAAAAACAGGACTAATCTGATCGCAGCAGCGCGTAATGGTGATGAGGAAGCTATGGAGAGCCTTACAATGGAGGATATGGATACTTACTCCATGATTTCCCAGAGAATTGTTACAGATGATGTTCTCACGATCGTGGACTCTTATTTCATGCCTTATGGAATCGAATGTGATCAGTATAATGTTCTTGGCGAGATTCTGGATATCATGAAATTTAAGAATATCCTGACAGGTGAAGAAATCTGCCAGATGACTATAGAGAGCAATGATATACAGTTTGATATCTGCATCAACAGCAAAGATCTTCTCGGTGAACCGGCAGTTGGACGCCGCTTCAAAGGAACAATCTGGCTGCAGGGTCAGCTGCACTATTAAGTTTTCAAATTTAGAATTAATTCTTGTAATTTCAAAATAAATATAGTAAAATAATGGTTGTGAAACTTTTGGAAGTGTTCGAAATGTTTCACAACTATATATGTCCATATAGCTCAGCTGGATAGAGCACTCGCCTCCTAAGAGAAAGCCGAGGCATTCCCCAAAGGGAAAAAATGAAAAACAACTTTCAGTTCGAATCTATTCTGAAA
>SKEU01000548.1_pt1 | contig 23902 bp, 26 predicted proteins | sample 4819571 | NCBI WGS metagenome assembly SKEU01 (sample SAMN11008801, study PRJNA524170) | human gut metagenome | biome: Human fecal sample; material: Feces; isolation source: fecal sample from pouch patient p8, p16 | host: Homo sapiens | place: Israel: Tel-Aviv | collected 2015-06-23
AACAAGACCATCGTCCAGTAAAGAGACGCAATAAATTCTATCGAAGTTTACGCACTGCCTCACCCACGATTAAAGGCATGGAAGCCATTCGAGGATTATATAAGAAAACCCGAAAAGAAGGCACTCTCTTCGGGTTTTCGGTCTGTACTGAAATCAAGGTATTAATGGGAATACCAGCCTAAGATATTTGGAGTTCAGAGAGGGCGCGTTTGATTTTCAAACTTCGCAACAGAACCCTTTAGGAAATTGAGTGAAGGTCAAGAGATTTTCGGTCTCTTGAAGAGAATGGGTCATCCTGGGATAACGTTTCTGCCACTTGTCAATAAAAGTTTGAATCATTTCTTTACCTTCTTGAGTAGTACTGGCGTGATGAATTTTTTTGAAATCACTGGCTACTTCTTGACGATCAGAAATACGAACTTTTCCCATAATGTTTCGATTAATGTGCACTAGGCAACGTTGAAATTTTGCCTGAGGGTAATTTCTTTCACAGGTATTTTGAATAGCAGTCATGCCATCGGCAACAATGAGTTGGACGTCAGTTAAGCCCCGAGAAACAAGACTACCTAGCAACTCTGACCATGCAATATCTGATTCCTGTGGGGCAATAAGATAGTCCAAAATTTCTTTCTCACCAGAAGAAGTAATTCCTAAGGCAATGTGTACTGCTTCTTTTTGAACAGCATCACGTCTTAACGGAATATACGTCGCGTCTAGAAATAGACAAACATATTGCGAATGAAAAATAGGACGAGAATGAAAAGCAGTCACTTGTTCGTCCACCATTTTGGTGATGTTAGAAATAGTAGTTGGACTATAATGTGAGCCATACATTTTTTCAATTAAATCAGCAATTTCTCTAGTGGTAATGCCTTTTTCATAGAGCTGAATGATGGTTGTTTCTAAACTATCAATACGATGAGTGTATGGAGGAATCAACGATTGATGAAACTCTCCTTTTCTGTCCCTAGGGACACGGACATTGATTTGACCAAACTGTGTGTCTAGTCGTCTGGTGTAATCGCCATTGTGATAGTTTCCGTTATTAAAGCGCACATAAGGATCATATCCTAAAATAGCAGTAAGTTCGCTTTCTAAAAGAGAATTCATTGTACTTTCAAGTTGATTGCGAAAAACTTCTGTTAAATTGGTATTTTCTAGTAGTGCTTGAGCGATTTCTTTGTTAAACTGATTCATAGGTAAGACCTCCGTTTGATTTGGTTTAGTCGCTTTAATCATACGAATAAGGTCTTCCTTTTTCAATACCCTAATTTACACAAACTATTTTACGCTCTCAAAAGTTAAACACCATGTTACCTTGATTATACCAAAACTCAAGTGTCTTCTAAAGAGGAAAAATTCCATCAAAAATAAGGCTATTTTTCAGTCATTTTTCGAGCAATAATATTTTCTCCTCCAGCTAGATTTAAAATATTCCCTGTTAAATATTCAGCACTATCTTGACAGAGAAAGTAAATCGTCTGCGCCACATCTTCACCCGTGGCTTTTCTTTTAGAGTTGGCATTTTCAAAAGCACTTGAGATAGTGTCGGTTCTTTTTACTTTGTTGAGTTTTTCAGTTTTTTCAACGGATTTTTCCTGTTCAGCTTCTTCAGGGGCCTTTTCCTTTTTGACTTCTTCAATGCTTGCTTCTTTCCACTGGGCTTTAATATCTCCGGGGCAAACCATATTTACTGTAATATTAAATTCTTTTTCTTCCACTGCTAGAGTTCTAACGGCAGCTGCCACCCCTGTTTTTGCTGCACTGTATGCTCCTCTTTGAGGCCAACCAGTCACTCGTTCAATTTGATCGTAACCTAACGTAACAATCCGTCCCCAGTTTTGCCTTTCCATATGTGGAAGAATTGCCTTCATTAAATAGAAGAAACTATTTAAATTAGTATTCATCATGTGCAGCCATTGATCCGTGGTACAGTCTTTTAATTTAATTTCTTCATGAATAAATGGACCAGCATTTAAAATTAGAATATCTAACTGACCAAAATCTTGATAAATTTTTTCAGTCATGTTCACTACTTCCTCTTCCCTTCCAATATCTCCTGGATAAAGGCGGACAGTGGTGGAAAAAGAAGTCATTAATTCTTGCTGAAATTCTTGGGCTATTTTTTGATTATGGTGATAATTTAAGGCAAGTTGATACCCAGCTTTCGCAAAAATAAGGGCTATTTGTCTCCCAATTCCTCTTGTTCCTCCTGTAATAAAGACAACTTTATTAATCAACTTCCCTACCTCCTCACTTAATGGCCATCATAAACTCTGAACGTAACGCAGGATTGTCCCGATAGACACCCCGGCTTACTAGGGTAAAAGTTTTCGCTTCTTCTTTTTTTGCCCCGCGACTTGAAACGCATAAATGTTTCGCTTCAATCGCCACCATTACACCACGTGATTCTAAAACTGACTCAATAGCATCGGCAATTTGATTGGTCAATCTTTCTTGCACTTGAAAACGTCTGGCGTAACCTTCTACTACTCGAGCAATTTTAGATAATCCTGTTACTTTTTTATTAGGAATGTAAGCCACATGAGCCACTCCAAAAAAAGGAGCAAAATGGTGTTCACACATGGAATAAAATTCTATATCTTTCACAATAATCGGATCATTTTGGGTAATATCAAAGGTTTTTTCTAAATGAGAAGCTGGGTCTTCCCTGTAACCTGTCGTATATTCTAGAAAAGCTTTGACTACTCTAAACGGTGTTTTATCTAAATCAGGATTTTTTTCGTCTTGTCCACACAAGGTCATTAAGGTTTTTAAGGCGTTCTCTATTTCATGAACATCTTCTAGTTTTTCTTGAAATTGGGAAGAATTTTTATTTAAGTTGGGAAAATTACTTTCTAATAAATTTTCTTCGCTATAGCGGTCTTCATTATAATCTTCATTCATCGTCATTCCTCCTGCTATCTTTTTCTATTATTCTACCTTATTTGATAGTAGATTTAAAACTTTGCAACAGAACCGAAAATATAGTAATTCTTTTTTTCATTTGTATCTCCTCAAATATAATTATACTCTATACATTATCTATTGTACCACTAAACAAAAAAAAAGCCCCTATAATCTACTCTTAAGATTATAAGGGCTGTTTTTATAGCGTTTATTAGGGGTTATTATATAATTATAGACCCTAAACAAACATTTTCTGTAAGAAGCCTTTTTTCTGTTCCTTAAGCAACTCTAATTTACGTTGATGAAGGGTAATGAGTGTATCAATTTTTTCAAAGAATCGGCCAATACGTTTTTGCTCAACGATTGAAGGAAAAGAAATTTCGGTTTTTAAGATATTTTCATTATATAAACGCTTGATAGTTGTACCTTCTATTCCATCCCACTTCACTATTAAATAAAAATATTTAAGAAATATATTAATAATATTTTCGTTATGATTTAGCCATACAATATTTGAATCTTGAAAATATTCATCTTTCCCAGTAAATTCTACAGTACGCCCTATGCTTCCAGATGCTGAAATTAAAATATCTCCTTTGTTTGGATAAGGATATTTAGATTTGTATTCTTCAAACAGTTTCCTACTTATAAATGAATCTGGAGTTCCACCAAATGTCCCTATCTTATAAAATGGAATATCCCCTTCAATTAATGTTTGATTTTTGTATATACGTTTGCACATTGAAACTGAAGCTATTTCCCCCAACTTTCGCTGTTCCCAATCGTCAGCAAACCCCGCAAATCGCAATTCAGGAACTTTGGCACCATTTTTAGGGAACATCTTTTGTAAAAAGCCTTTTTTCTGTTCTTTCAACAAATCTAACTTACGCTGATGAAGAGCGATAGTGTCATCTAATTGTTTGAAGAAGGTGCCGATTTTTTGTTGTTCTAAAATGTTACTTGGAAATTTAATTTTTAAGTCACCAAACTCATTTAATGACCGAAGCAACAATATTAACAAAGTAGTTCATATCGACTATCTAAACTATCGGATGAATTCTATTAAAAGACGACACCCGGAACTTGCTCCTGCTACGCCTCATAAATTACGACATACAGCAGCAACTCTAGCTAAAAAAGCTGGTCGGTCTATTGACGAGATTTCAGAAGCACTTACACATAGTGACCAGTCAATCACAAAGACATATATCAATACCAAAAGCACTGTTAAGCAAACAGTTGGTGAAACAGCCTTCCGAATCATCAAAAAGAACTAAGGGAAATTTCAGGGAAAGTTTTGATTTTAGAGCAAAAAAAGACACCCAAGATAAAAATCTTGAATGCCTTGAAACGTTGATATAATCGTATTGATTAACGTTTTGAGAATTGTGAAGCTTTACGAGCTTTCTTAAGACCTGGTTTTTTACGTTCAACCATACGAGCGTCACGAGTAAGTAAGCCAGCATGTTTTAAAGCTGAACGGAAGTCAGGATCTACTTGTAACAATGCACGTGCGATACCATGACGGATAGCACCTGATTGTCCTGCGTAACCACCACCATTAACGTTTACGAATACATCGTAAGCGCCTTTTGTTTCAGTTACAGCGAATGGTTGGTTGATTACTTCACGCAAGTCAGCGTGTGGAATATATTCTTCAACATCTTTTTTGTTAACAGTAATTTTACCAGTTCCTGGTACTAAACGTACGCGAGCAACTGCGTTTTTACGACGGCCAGTGCCGATATATTGTGCTTGTGCCAATGAAATTCCCTCCTATTAAATTAAGTTAGTGATATCTAGTACTTCTGGTTGTTGTGCAGCATGTGGATGTTCAGCACCTGCATAAACATGTAATTTCATGCCTTGTTTGCGACCTAAAGTGTTCTTAGGTAACATACCTTTAATAGAAGTTTCAACTAGACGACGAGAGTTTTTCGCACGTAATTCACCAGCAGTGATTGATTTTAATCCTCCTGGGTAGTTTGAATGACGGTAATAAACTTTGTCAGTTGCTTTTTTACCAGTTAATTTCACTTGATCAGCATTGATAACAATTACAAAATCACCTGTATCCACATGAGGTGTGAATGTTGGTTTATTTTTACCACGTAAGATTGAAGCTACTACAGTTGAAAGACGTCCTAAAGGAACATCAGTAGCATCGATGACATACCATTTACGTTCTACTTCGCCAGCTTTGGCCATATATGTTGTACGCACTTTTATTTTCCTCCAATTCGATTTGAATGTTTGACATACACTTGAGTTTCCGGGGCTCTCGTGGGGCAAACAATACCATTTAATATAATACCGGTAAAAGCAAGCCTTGTCAACAAAAAGTCTACGAAAAAATGAAAAAAACAGCTGTTACGAACAATATTTTTCAGAAAGGTCCTTTTACAGCATCCAGACAAGACAAACAGATTTGCCATATCATATTATAGTAAAAAAATTTTGCTGTCTATTCATTTTCTATCAGATGGTTTTGAATAATTATTTCTATACAAAAAAATGCATAAAAATGCGAATAAGCAATCATTGTAAGCGGAATATAAATAACTTCCTCATAAATCTATCTAAACATTTTATACACAAAAAACGATTATTTTTCCGTCGTTTTTGCATAAATATTTAATTTTATGCTTGATTTTTGCAAGTTTATTTGTTAAGATAAGTCACGTGATGAAGTTAAAGGGCGAAAGGAAGAAAATGAATATGAAAGAAAAATTAGTTTTAGCTTATTCTGGAGGGTTAGACACCTCTGTTTCAATTAAATGGTTATCAGACGCAGGATATGATGTAGTGGCTTGTTGTTTAGATGTCGGTGAGAAAAAAGATATCGAAGCCATTAAAGAAAAAGCCTTACAAGTCGGTGCAGTAGAATCTTATGCTATCGATGCTAAAGAAGAATTTGCCGAAGATTTTGCTTTGATTGCTTTACAAGGAAATACCTTCTATGAAAATTCTTATCCATTAGTATCTGCACTGTCTCGTCCATTGATTTCGAAAAAATTAGTGGAATTAGCGCATCAAGTTGGAGCAACGACTGTAGCACATGGTTGTACAGGTAAAGGAAATGACCAAGTACGTTTTGAAGTGGCCATTCAGTCTTTAGATCCTAACTTGAAAGTCGTGGCGCCTGTTCGTGAATGGAAATGGTCGCGTGAAGAAGAAATCGAATACGCAGCGAAAAACAATATTCCAATCCCAATGAATCTTGACAACCCTTATTCAATCGACCAAAATTTATGGGGACGCGCTTGTGAATGTGGCGTGTTAGAAGATCCATGGGCTGCTCCGCCAAAAGGGGCTTATGCATTAACCAAAGAATTAGAAGATACGCCTGATACGCCAACTGTTGTGGAAATCACCTTTGAGCAAGGAAAACCCGTCGCTCTAGATGGCAAAGCGTACAGCCTAGCAGAATTAATCATGGAATTAAACCATATCGCAGGTGAGCATGGTGTAGGTAGAATTGACCATATCGAAAACCGTCTTGTTGGGATTAAATCTCGTGAAGTTTACGAATGTCCTGCTGCCTTAACTTTAATGAAAGCTCATAAGGAATTAGAAGATTTAGTATTTGTTCGTGAATTGGCCCACTTCAAACCAATCGTGGAACAACAACTAGCACAAGTCATCTATGACGGACTATGGTTCAACCCATTAACTGATGCCTTAAAAGCCTTCATCAAGAGCACCCAAGCCTATGTGAACGGTGTAGTCCGTGTGAAATTATTCAAAGGAAATATTATAGTAGAAGGACGTAAATCAGCGAATAGTTTATATGACGAAAACTTAGCGACTTACACTTCAGCCGATACCTTTGACCAACATGCAGCGATTGGATTTATCAAACTTTGGGGACTACCAAGTAAAGTCCATGCTGAAGTACAAGCAAGTTTAGACAAATAATGATTTTATCCCCTGCCTCGTATTATGCCAGGTGGGGGTTGTTTTTTAGAAAGGATGAAGAAAATGGCGAAATTATGGGGCGGTCGATTTGACGGGAAAAACGAAGCCTGGATTGATGCTTTTGGGGCGTCGATTCCTTTTGACCAAAAATTAGCCAAGCAAGATTTGATTGGTAGTTTGGCCCATGTGAAAATGTTGATACATACTGGGATTTTAACGAAAGCAGAAGGCGAGCAAATCATCGCAGGTCTTGAAACTTTACAGGAAAAATTGGCCAAAAATGAGCTGACCTTTACCATCGAAAATGAAGATATCCACTTAAATATGGAGACTTTTTTACATCAAGAAATTGGTCCAGTGGCGGGAAAATTGCATACCGCGCGCAGTCGTAATGACCAAGTGGCGACCGATATGCACCTTTATCTTAAAGAGGTACTGACTGAAGTGGTGGCAAAAATCCATCATTTCCGTGAAGTATTGGTTGAAAAAGCGCAAGAACACATCGAAACCATCGCACCAGGTTACACTCACCTTCAGCATGCCCAACCGATTTCTTTTGGGCATCATTTAATGGCGTATTATCAAATGTTAACGCGTGATGAACAACGCTTTACTGAAAATATGCAACGTGCAGATATTTCACCACTTGGAGCTGCGGCTTTAGCGGGGACCACCTTCCCAATTGACCGCGAATTTTCTGCCAAGGAATTAGGCTTTTCCCAAGTGTATCAAAATAGTTTGGATGCAGTGAGTGATCGTGATTTTATCTTAGAATTTTTAAGTAATGCGTCTATTTTGATGATGCACTTGTCCCGTTTTTGCGAGGAAATCATTTTATGGTGCAGTCATGAATATCAATTTGTAGAGCTAACCGATACTTTTTCAACGGGTAGTTCGATTATGCCGCAAAAGAAAAATCCGGATATGGCCGAATTAATTCGTGGAAAAACAGGACGCGTCTACGGAGATTTATTTGGTTTATTGACCGTGATGAAAGGCTTGCCGCTTGCGTATAATAAAGATTTGCAAGAGGATAAAGAGGGTATGTTTGATACGGCAGAAACGATTTTGACTAGTCTAGATATTATGAGTGGCATGATTGCGACGATGAAAGTCAATAAGGAACGGATGCTAGAATCTACGCAAAAAGACTTCTCCAACGCGACCGAACTGGCTGACTATCTAGCAAGCAAAGGACTGCCATTTAGACAAGCGCACGAAATCGTTGGTAAATTGGTCTTACAATGCATTCAAAATGGCCACTATTTGCAAGATATTCCTTTAGAGGAGTACCAAGCGATTACCCCGTTGATTGAAGAAGATATTTACGAAAAACTAGATTCTTATACTGCTGTCAAACGCCGACATTCACTTGGCGGTACCGGCTTTGAACAAGTACAAAAACAAATTGACACAGCCAAATCGCAACTTTAATTCCCAGACAAATGAAAACGAGCCTCCTCAGCTGGCAAATATCAGCGAGCAGGTTCGTTTTTTGTGATAAAAATACCGCTACCCAAAATTGGATAACGGTAAAAAATTATTTTATTTTCTATGCCTAATCTTAGTGATGTACGCCTTCTGTTAAGTTTAATTCTGGGGCACGGCCTAATTTGGCTTGAACCATCCAGATTTTCTTTTCTACAGCGCCTTTGAATTCGATGAACATGTCTTGTGTCACATCATCGCCTTCTTCACCAGACACTTCAATACCTTCTTCATATAAGTCAGCAAGATAACGGTAACCAGCGACTAATTTTTCCATTTGTTCTGGAATAGATAAATCATAGCTACCTACTTCATCTTTAATACCTGTATTTTCAGCGAATTCTTTCAATGTTGAATAAGGTGCGCCACCTAATGTGATTAAACGTTCAGCGACTTCATCTAACTGTGCATTGATTTCATCCATGTATTCGTCCATTAATGGGTGTAAAGTTAAAAATTCAGGCCCACGCATGTACCAGTGAACTTGATGAATCACTGTTGAAAATTGGCTCAAGTCCGCAACTAATTGATTTAATACGTTTTTTGTTTTTTCTACTGCCATAATAAAAGCCTCCTAATCTTTACTACATATTTAGGATAATCCATTTCAGGAAAAAAGTAAAATATAATGGTTTATTTTTCTAAAATTATTAAGTTTTTTTAATCTAGCAACGCTTTTTCGAATATTTTGCGTATTTATTCTCATGAAGGATCATTTTTTACTTGAAGGAGGATTTGTATGTTCGCATTTATTATCGGAAGTTGTCTAGGGTCCTTTTATTATTGTATGGCTTGTCGACTACCCCAAGGAGAATCACTCATCGCCCCACCCTCGCAGTGTCCAAATTGTCATCAGCGCTTAAAAATAAAGGATTTAGTGCCTATAGTGTCTGTTTTGTTCCTTCGATTTCGTTGTCGTTATTGTAAGGCAAAAATCCCCTGGAGTAGTCTGTGTGCGGAGGTCGTCTTTGGTTTTATGTTCGTAAAAATAACCAATTTGCCTATTTTTTCACAAAAATTGCTCGCCTTTTGCTGGTTAAGTTGTGCCTTTATCTTAAGTTTTACGGATATACTCTATTTAATATTGGATCCTTTTGTTTTTTTTAGTGGGAGTGGATTGCTTTGGTTTCTGGCATTTTGTACTGGATTAACTTTTTATCCGATGCATTTTATCGTGCTTTTACTGCTTTTTATTGTGGGACATTTTTCTAGTCAGCATTATCTCGGTCAGGGGGATTTATTGTTGGCTTGTGCATGGTTTCCCTGGCTGACACTTGAGCAAATCAGCATGCTTTTAGTCGTAGCGAGTGGCAGTGGCATTTTGTATCTCTTATTGAAATACTGCCTTTGTCATCAACCATTTGCCCCGATTCCCTTTATTCCATTTATGACACTTGGCCTTTACATCAGCTATTTCTGGTAAAAAAACACCCCCTAACCTAAACACACTTAGATTGGGGGTGGGTGGTTATTTCTCATGTTTTTGTTTAAAATGATAAAATGCTCCTAAGAATCCAGCATTATTTTGATGTGTGGCAAATGTCAATGTTGTTTTTTCTAAAATACTAGAAACTAAGTATTGAGACAACGTTTTTGCGAATAATGGTTCTAAATACTCAGCTTGGGACATAATCCCACCGCCTAAAATCACTACTTGTGGATTCAGCACATAGCAAATATTTGAGATACCTTCACATAAAACATTCACCATTTCTTGAATAGCCTTTTCACATTGCACATCCCCAGATTTTGCAAGTTCAAATATTTTTCGACCATTCCACTCACTAATATTTTCTTGTTTAAGTTGGGATACTCGTTGCACTAAAGCTGTTGTAGAGGCTAAATCTTGAAAACTCACTTTACCATGATGCATATAGCCCACTTCACAGGCACTATTACTGAATCCATGGAAAACTTTTTTATCTAATAATATACAGCCGCCAATCCCTGTGCCAATCGTCAAACATAAGGAAATCTTTGCCTCTTTACCTGCACCTGAAATGCCTTCTGCAAGACCTGCGCAGTTCACATCATTTTCAACTTCGCATGGTAGCGCAAATTTTTCTTCAATCACTTTTTTAAATTGAGTACCGGCATAATTAGGAATTTGCGGTCCGGCATAAAAGATAGAACCTTCATTAGGATCCACCATCCCTGCAGTTGAGATTGCCACACCAACTAGTTCATTTTCCTGTTTTAACTGTTCGATAATATCGCAAACGGTTTGTAAAATAAATGGACCACCTAAATGGGCTTGTGTTGGTTGCTCCCACTGTTGAAGGATTTCAGCTGATTCGTTAACTAAAGCATATTTTAAATTCGTCCCACCTATATCAAAACATAGATATGTTGACATGAATCATCGCCACCTTAATCAATGAATTTTGCCGTTACTTGTTTAATATATTCTGCACAAGCCTGAACTTTTGATAAATCGTCTGGAATTAATTCTGCTAAAGGCGCACGTACAGAACCAATATTAAGATTTTCGTTGATTCGTAAAATTTCTTTAGCCACTGCATACATATTGCCATGACAACTACACATTTGTGCGATAATTTCATTGACTTCAGCTTGTAACGCTTTGGCTTTTTCCCACTGATTGGTCTTTAAGAAATGATCCAACTGCAAGAATAATTGCGGCATTACTGCATAAGTGCCACCAATTCCACCTTGTGCACCAATTAGGCGGCCTGAAATAAACTGTTCATCCGGTCCATTAAAGACAATATAATCATCCCCAGCTTTACAGAAAGTTTGAATATCTTGAACAGGCATCGATGAATTTTTTACACCAATAACTCTAGGATTTTCGCGCATTTTTTCATACAAGCTTGGTGTTAAAGCGACACCTGCCAATTGTGGGATATTGTAAATGATAAAGTCCGTATTTGGTGCTGCATCACTAATATCATTCCAATACTTAGCAATCGCATATTCAGGTAATCGGAAATAAATCGGAGGAATGGCCGCAATCGCATCTACGCCCAAACTTTCTGCATGACGTGCCAACTCTTGGCTATCCTTGGTATTGTTACATGCTACATGCGCAATAATGGTTAATTTTCCTTGCGCTGCTTTGACTACATTTTCTAATACAGTTTTGCGATCTTGAACGCTTTGATAAATACATTCCCCTGAGGAACCATTGACATAAACTCCTTTAACACCTTTTTCAATAAAATACTTGGTTAATGACTGCACTCTTTCAGGACTAATTTCACCTTCATCGTCATAGCAAGCATAAAATGCCGGAATTACGCCATGATATTTCGTTAAATCTCTCATCTTATCTACTTCTTTCTAGTTTTCTAATACCTTTGTAAATCGTTTCGTAATCAATTGTGGTCGTGTGATAATCGAACCAACTACAACACTATAACACCCTAACTCAAGAACTCTTTTAACTTTTTCAGGGGTATCGATATTCCCCTCAGCAATCACCGGATGTTTCACTTTCGCTAAGATTTTACGAATTAATTCAAAATCATTCGCCTCAATCTTTGCTCCTTTACTTTGTTTCGTATAGCCTACTAGTGTTGTGCCAATGAAATCAAAACCTAACTCATCCGCATAAACAGCCTCTTCGTACGTTGAACAATCCGCCATTAGCAATTGTTCTGGATACTTAGCTTTAATTTGTGCAAATAATTCAGCTAAGGTCTGTCCATTGGGTCTGATATTACTTGTGGCATCCAATGCAATAATTTCGGGTTGAACACTCATTAACTCATCAATTTCTTTCATGGTTGCTGTAATAAAAACATCTGAGTCTTCATAATCTCTTTTGATAATGCCAATAATTGGTAAATCTACTACATTCTGGATTTCTTTAATATCTACCACACTATTTGCTCTTATCCCTTTGGCACCACCTTCTTGTGCAGCTAGGGCCATTCTTCCCATAATGAATGAAGAATGTAATGGTTCATCTTCCAAGGCTTGACACGATACAATTAGTTGATGTTTAATATTTTTTATTTTTTCATCCATCGCTTTACGCCCTCTTCCTATTTATCATTTTCTACTTTACAATTTCTGATAAATGCACTTTGCGATCTTCGTTAATGGAAAGGGTACAAGCATCTGCAGTCGCAATTGCTTCTAAAGCAGCTTCACCAGTTAATAATTTCTCAAATTCTTCACTAACAGCTGCACCTTGCATAATTGCATGGAGATATTTCATTTCTTTATCAATTACGGATGATAACCACAATGGTGTACGTTTACCTGGTTTTCCATAAGCAATCGCCCCATCCATTTCCGTACTATGATAGATTCTTGTACGATCATCGTCTTCCTCTTGAGATTCATGAATTAGGAAGTGAGTTTCTTCACCATTTAATTTCAAGGTACCACCACAATTAAACATATCAAGCTTGATGGCACCTTTTGTTCCTTGAATTAATACGTAATGTTCACCCCAACGATAGGCAGAACCCCATTCAAGTAATGCAAAACGTTTATTTGGAAATTCCATATTAATGAAAATCATATCATCTTCATCACCAAAGTTTTCTCCATTATGTGCTACATTGCCGCCTGTCATTGTTACTTTTTCAGGCATACCTCCCATCAAGAATTGTACACAATCTAATTCATGAATATGGTGGTACAAGTGTCCGCCAGATTTTGAACGAATTTTCTTCCATGAAATAGTAGGTTGTTCTTCTTCCCAACCATTACGAGCAGTATGACAGAATAATACATCCCCAATCACACCTTGGTTAATCAGCTCTTTTGCATGATGCACCCCATTAAAGAAGTTCATAATATGTCCAGCCATAAAGGTTACATTATTCTTCTTACATGCATCAACCATTTCTCGACAGTCTTCATAGGATAAAGCAATTGGTTTTTCACAGAATATGTGTTTGCCATGTTCAGCAGCTTTAATTACTGGCTCCTTATGCAAATAATTTGGTGTCGCAACTATCACACAATCCACTTCTGGACTACTAACTAATTCATCTAAACTCGAAGCAACTTTTGCTCCTAATTCTTTAGCAATTTCTTCTGCATTTTCCGGATCGTACAGTAAAGTAATTTCTGCTCCCTCATTTTTAGACATATAGCGTGCTAATTCAGCGCCGAAATATCCTGTACCTACAACTCCATATTTTGTCATTTTTATATTCCTCCATTATAAAAATTTTATTTAACCGAACCTTCTGATAACCCACCAGCAATTTTATTTTGGATAATTGAGAAGAAAATAACTGATGGTAATACAACAATTACTGAAGCAGCCATCATATCTCCCCAATCCAATATTTCTGAACCATTTAGTGATCTTAATGCAACAGCTACAGTCATCTTACTGGTATCATTAATGAGGATTAATGCGTATAAGAATTCATTCCATGCATTGATGAATGTATAAATCGCCGTAGCAACAATCCCAGGTGCAACAATTGGTAAAACAATTCTATAAAATATTGTAAATTTATTTGCCCCATCTATTCTTGCTGATTCTTCAATGCCGATTGGTACTGTTTGAAAGAATCCAACAAGTAACCATACTGCGTATGGCACACTAAATGATAAATAGATAACCATTAACCCAATCAAACTGTTTGTTAATCCAACTTTAGCCATTGCAATCGAGTATGGAATCGCTAACAAAATTGGCGGGAAAATATAAGTTGTAACTAATAAACGAGACATAATCGCTCCTAATTTAGGAAAGAAACGAACTATCCCATAGGCTGCCATCGCGGAAATGATAATCGCAATAACAGTGGTTGATAAAGCAATCAACAAACTATTTTTAATATTCACAATAAAATGCAAATCATTAATTACATGAGTAAAGTAATCTAGGGTAAATGTTTTAGGCCAGAATCTTGTTGGAAATTGGGTTAGTTCCCCTTTTCCTTTAATCGAAGAAATAAAAATCCAAACAAGCGGGAATATTGCAATAATCGTCGCAATAATCAATAAAAGATGAGAAGCAAGATCTAGAAAAATATTTGATCGTTTCTTCATTATTTACGTCCCTCCTTTTCCCATTTACTAATGATACTAAAGTAAATAAAGCAAACTGCTAATAAGAAAATAAATAGTAATACTGTAACAGCAGATGCACGACCTAACATTTTCGTTCCCCAACCTAAGTTATAAGCAAAAATAGGAAGAGTCATTGTTGCGTTAGATGGCCCACCACCAGTAATTAGATAGATAATATCAAAGTTATTAAAAATCCAAACTGTTCTTAATACGACTAGCAAACCGACAACAACTTTGATGTGTGGAAATGTAATATAACGAAAGACTTGCCACGAAGAAGCGCCATCGATTTTGGCGGCTTCAAACTGTTCTTGAGGTACTGTTTGCAATGCCGATAGTACGTTGACCATAATCATTGGGGCACCAAACCAGATATTGATAAACACTAAACAAACAAAAGCCCAAGTCGTATCAGTTAAAAACGGTGGTGCAGCATCCATCAAGCCAAGTTTTACAATCATATTTGGAAGATAGCCGTAAACACCATTTAATATCCACTGCCATGAAAAGGCAATAACAATCGTTGGAAACGCCCAAGGAACGATTAAAAGGGTACGATATAATTTCTTAAAACGTCGAACACGATGCAATGCCAATGCTAAAATAAATCCAACAAATACTTGGCCAGCTAACGAGAAAACCGTCCACTTAATTGAATTAAAAAATGCATTGAAAAAATTTGGATCAGATAATACTGCTTTATAATTATCTAAACCGACAAAACGATAGGTCGGCATAATTAAATTTTTATTTGTAAAACTAAAGAAAATACTTGAAAAAAACGGATAAATGAAAAGTAATCCGACAATGATCATTGCTGGTAAAACAAATATCCAACGTGTTAAATTTCGATCTTTAGCCATTTTCATACTCCCTTCTTTAATATTTATTAAATGAATCGGGGCTTAAAGAACAAGCCCCAATCTCAATTTTTTATTTTACTGCCACAGTTTCAAACAAATCATTTAATTGTTTTTCTGCACTCTTCGCAGCCTTCATTGGATCAGTACCGTTAGAAATAATATCTTGGAACATTTGCTCGATGATATGTTGATTTGTCATTAAACCAGCTTGGACACTAGGTTCATTTTCATATCCAATTGCAGTACCTTTTTTAGCAGCTTCTAAGATTACTTCTTCTGCATGAGCAAATTTCTTACGTGTTTCATTATCTTTATATTCAGGTAGATCTGTAATTCCGCTAATAGTTGGCAACATACCCACTGGTGTTGAATTTAAGAATTCTACATAGTTTTTATCTTTAAATAGATATTGCATAAATGCTTTAGCAACATCTTGATGTTTTGAATTTTTCCATACAACCATTGGAATATTAGAAGTTTCAATACCGTAATCTTTATCAGAGTCTTTTACTTTTGGCATTGGATAAGCATCAATAGAATCTAATAATTGTGGACTATTGGCTTGTACTCCACCAATATGGAAACCAGAGTTAAAGTCAAATGCTGTTTTTCCTTGATAGAACAATGTTGCTTGTTGCAATACATTAAAGTTTAGTGAATCTTTAGGAGATACTTCTTTGTACATCTTCACCCAATATTTAATACCGTCTTGCGCTAATTTACTTGTTAAATCCGCTTTCAAATCTTTAGTTAAAAGACTGCCTCCTGCACTACGAACATAGAAGTTTAAGAAACGTGTTGCCATAAAGTCGTTCGTTCCTAGAGGTACAGACATGCCATAAACACCATCAGCCGTTAATTTCTTACTTGCTTCAAATAATTCATCCCAAGTTTTTGGCACTTCTATATTGTGTTGTTTCAATAAATCAGTTCGTACCCACATAACTTGTGCATGGGAGTATAACGGAACTGAATAATAATTTTTTCCAACTTTTGCTTCATCCAAGGCATTTTTATTAAAACGGTCTTGCCCAATTTCTTTAATCGTATCATTTAAAGGAACAATTGCATCTGAATTAATCATTTCCATTACTTGGTTTGGTAAAGCAGTACTGATATCAGGGACATTACCATTCGCTAAACCTGTCGTCCATTTAGTATAAAAGTCGTTCCATGAGAAAGTTTCGATTTTAATTTTTACTTTTGGATGATCTTTCATAAATTCATCCGCAGATTTTTGGATACTTTCTAAACGCGGACCTTGCGTGAAGGAGTGCCACATAACAATGTCACCAGATAATTCACCAGATTTTGATGAGCTTTGAGAATCGTCCTTCTTATCATCAGAAGAACATCCTGCCATTGCAAATACTGATGCAGCTAACCCAACTGTACATAATAGTTTGACAATCTTTTTCATAATCTAATTCCTCTTTTCTGTTTATTTTATTGCCAATTTAAATACTGCTTTTTTTACAACCTTGTCATTAACTCTGACTTTTGGTTGATGTAAATCTTCAGGAAAGGTAATTAAACAATCACCAGGTTTTAAATGAACCAATTGCTCTACCTGACCTTGGTGAAATTCAATATCTTTTTCTTCATCATATGCTTTGGAAACTGTCGTCGAATCTTTTGTTGAAACTGCCATATCTTCAGTATTTTCAACAACTAAATGAACATCCAAATATTTGTAATGGGTTTCAAAAAAATCACCAGCAACACCATCAGCTACATAATTAAAGCAATTGCCAAATACTTTATCTCCAGCAATTGGAATTTCTCCTTCAGGTAACTCTCGCCAATCATGATTCTCAAAAAATGCTACCAACTCCTTAATATAAGGATTCACTTTTTGGTACGTTCCTAAATTCTCTACTTTACTAATAATCAAACGACATTCACTTCCTATCTAAAATTGTTTGAATCGTTTCTTGCATCATTGTATTGTAATCTTTATCATCCAGTAAGATCATAGTCAGAATATCAACAATGAACATCATCGCAAATTGTGAATTTACAAAACTTGTATTATTAACAAACTTGCTGCTATACACAATTAAGCTAATATCACTATACCGAACAATTTGACTATCAATAAAACTCGTAATCGAAATCGTCTTAGCCCCGACTTTTTTTGCACTAGCTAACATATTGACGATTTCTACTGTTTGCCCAGAACTAGAAATACCTATTACTAAATCATCTGGAGTAAGTAAGGTTTGACTAATTAGCATCATGTGGGTATCCGTAAAACACGAAACATTAAACCCCATCCGAATTAACCTTTGCATAAATTCTAATGCCGTTAATCCTGAGCTACCCACACCATAAATATAAATCTTCTTCGCACGTATAATTGCTTCTATTGTTTCTGCAATATCTTGAGGATTCACTAATTTATTTGTATTATCCATCACTGTTGTATAGTAAGTATGAATAGCATCGAAAATAGTGTCTTTATTAACTATGGATTCTTGTGTACTTTCATCAACCAAATTAATTTTCATCTCAGCAAAATTGGCACAATCAATTTTCTTACAAAAACGTGTAATCGTAGCAGGAGAGGTATTTAAAATGTTTGCTAATTCAGTAATGTTCATGTTTTTTAAATGCTTTTTTTGCATGATATAAGTTGCGATTTTCTGCTCTTTAGGTGTAAATGAATGATAATTTTGCTGAATAGTATCTAAAATCATAACTCATCACCTCTATTCAATTTAATTTTGTAACCGCTAACAACGTAAATATATCATAATCTTTTTTTAAAAGAAAGATGTTTTCAATAAATTTATTAACGAAAATAATTTTCATAAAAACAAAATTTTCAAAAAAGATGAAATAAATTGAAAAACCAAGCTTTTCATGAGAAAAATTTTCAGTTATTTATTCTCTGAAAATATTTATCATTATAGTTTTTTTTACTAGATTTATAAAAACAAGAAGATAAAAATTGATTGGAAAGTGTTGCTTGTATGAAGAAGTTGTATGATTTAGAGCCCAAAAAAAGACCCCCACTTCATCAGTGAGAGTCTTGAGATGTTCAGTTGAATGTTGATTACATGCGAACGGCAAAGCTTGGTGCAAAGTAGGCAACTGAGCCAACTTTAACTGATTCGCCTGGTTGTGGTGCATGGATGTATGAACCGCCACCTAAGGCAATCGCTACGTGGTAAGAACTTCCACGTGAACCCCAGAAGTAAAGGTCACCAGGTTGTGCTTGGCTAACTGGGATGACTGTACCGGCACCTTCTTGAGGAACTGTCCACCCACCAATATCACGGCCTGTTACTTGTAAGTAAACATAGCGAGTGAAACCTGAACAGTCAAACGTATCAGGTCCTTTAGCGCCCCATACGTAAGGTTTACCAATGTGTTTGTATGCTTCTGCGACGATAGCTGAACCATTTCCGCTTGGTGCAGGAGCTGGTGTGCTAGGACTCACTACATTTGATACGCCAGCATTGCTTGAGCTTGTGTTTGAACTTGTACTATTTGAGCTACTTGCTTGAGATGAACTTGAACTTGAAGCATTGTTTGTTGAAGTAGATCCGGTCGCTTGTGCTTGTTGTGCAGCTTGTTGAACTGCTGCGGCTTGTGCTTGTTGTTCACGCACTCGTTTTTGTTCTGCTTCGAAGGCTGCTTTTTGTTCAGCCAAGGCTTGTTTTTCGCTTTCTTTAGTAGCTTGTTGTTCTGCTAATGAAGCTTTTAATACATTTAAGTCAGCTTGTTTTGCTTCTAATGTACCTTTTTGTTCTTCAAGAGTTGCTTGGTTTTTCGCAATTTCTTCTTGTTTTGCTTCGTTTTCAGCTTTTTTATCTTCTACTGCTTTTTTATCTGCTTTTTGTTGGTTCACTAAATCGTTGTTCGCATTCACGATTGTAGTCATTGCTTTCAAGCGACCTAAAGCATCAGTAAATGAAGTGGCATCTAATAAAGCTTTGACATAAACAGATGATTGATTGTTTACTTGAACGTCACGTGCTTGATTGCGAATCGCTTCTTCACGTTTAGCGATACGTTCAGTTAAAACTTCGATGTCCTTTTGTAATTGGACAGTTTCTTCACGTAAAGTTGATTGTTCCTTTAATAATTCATCTGCTTTTTTGTTAATTTTGTTAATACTTGATTCTAAACTATCAATTTGAGATTGAGCTTCTGATTGTTTAGATTTCAAGTCGTTAATTTCACTGTTTTTCTGTTCAATTTGAGAATCGTAATTGTCTGCAAAGGTAGCAATTGGTGCCACTAAAGTCCCTGCTAAGACTGTAGATACGATTACGACTGAAGATAAACGTTTCTTCACCATAAATTCCTCCAATTAAGTGTGTGTATTTAACACTTGTGACCTTTTCTAAGTCTAAGGTCCTATTTCTGACAATTGCTATTCTAACATAGTGAGATGTCATTCCTATAATAGTAATGTTACAAATATATTTCAAATACGATAAATAAAAAAAAAGAGACTTCTTACTTAAAAAGCCTCTTTAGTGGAATTAGTGTAATTGCAAACAAGATAATATTGACTAACAAGGTCGGCGCAAGATAACGCGAAATAAAGAATACCGAGGTCGTCGTGCTTAATTTAAAAAGGATTTGAGTTACTAATAATATCACTTCATAACCCGTCACAAAAATAACCAGGGCAAAAAACATTGTGTATAAATTTTGATAGATAACACCATGAAAGACGTATAACAGCCATACCATAACTGTCAAGCAAACCGTATAAATACCAATAATACCAAGATAGTAACAATCATAAAATAAACCTAGGACAAAACTCAGCGCGATTGTTGGCATTTTTGGTAAGGAATAAGCAGCCCACAAAAAGACAATCAAGACTAAATGAACATTCCAAATATAGTGAAAGTTCGATAAGTTTGATAAAAAGGCGGTTAAATGCGTGTCCACCAACATCAATAAAAATAAGACCGGGGCTAAATAAAGCGGAAATTCTCTTTCTGTCATTATTCACCCACCCCTGCGGAACGTTTTACAATTGTTACCACACGTAAATCGGTACTTTCAGCCATTGGTTTGACATAAACTTTCTTGGCTAGCCCATAAGAATCGGTCACAGCTTTTTGCACTTTACCTACCATCAAATCAGCTGGTGAATTGCCACCAAGACCAGAAGTTTGCACGACATCGCCTGCTTTGATATTGGCATTCCCGGTCAAATCTTCTACAATCAGCAAGTTTTGCTTTTGATCATAATCTTTCAAAATACCAAAAACTTCGCCATCAGAAGAAGAGATACGGACTGGGAAATGATTGCTTGATTCATTTTCAGAAGTCAATAGTTCCACTTTAGAAGTATGCGCATTGACCTCTAGCACGCGTCCGATCAAGCCTTTTTTCGCCATCACTGCCATATTAACCTCAATACCAGCACTCGCACCTTTATCAATCACCAAAACATCTTGCCAAGTATCTGGAGAGCGGCTAATCACGTTGGCTACTTGGGTTTCATAGCTTGTCAATGTCTCACTTAAGCCAAGTTCTTCTTTCAACTGCGCAATTTCACGCTCTTGATTCTTATTTTTTTGAACCAAATTGTCATATTGGTCGATTTTTGACTTTAATTGTTGATTTTCTTCATACGTATTCATCAAATCGCTAATATTTTCAGTGGTTTGGTGTAAAAATCTAAAAGGTGCAGTCAGAACTTTATCGACTAAACCAATTGTATCATTGACCGTAGACTGTAAGATGTTGGTTTTAGTCTGCGTATTTCTTTTCGCAATCGTCATACTCAAGACTGCTACAACCACAATGACAATAATCAAAGCGATAATAATATTTTTATTCGAATTATATTTTTTCACAAAGGCACCTCTAGCTTATAAACTAACAAATACGATTGTACCACTATTTTTGTCTAAAAAAAAGCATCCTACACACTCTTAATGGTTTTTTTGCAAATAGTCTGCATTCAGCGAGTAGCTCCTTGTCATAAAGTTGCTTGGCTGAAAAGTCTTATCTGACTGGAGCTAAACGACTCGCTTTATGTCGCTTCATGCTTGTATACAAAAAGGAAGACGCAACCATTCGCCTCTTCCTTCTTCGGTCTTATTTATGATCTTTACTATAAATAACAGCCATCACGCCATCGCTAAAACTAAATTCCGCCGTTTTGCCCACGAATTCATTACTTGCATAAGAAATCGGATAGGCAATCTTTTGTTTATTTAAGGTATACTTGCTTAAATTGAGCGTTAATTCCTGCATCGGCGTCATACAAACATAAGCTAAGTAACGCATATTGGCTTTATTTTCAATCGTATAGCTGCCAGGCAAGTAATATTCAATGATATTTTGCGCATCGACTAACTCAATTTGGCGTGCATATGGGGTAAAGCGTGGTTCAAGGACCATCCAAAAATTGGCCAAGAAGTGATCCAAGCGTCCTCCCGTTAAACCAGCCAAGCGATATTGCACATCCGGAAAGTGTTCAATCGCATATAATAAGCCTAACTGCGTGTCCGTATCATCTTTTTCGGCTGGAGATTGTTTCAAAAACTTTGCCTGTGCTTTGACTTTTTCATATTCTTCTTGACTCAGTGAATCAAAATCACCAATCGCCGCATCGAGTGACTTTCCTTGCTCCAATAGGTAAAGTGCGCCACGATCCACGCCGATATAAGCTACGTATTCTTCTTCAAATAAATTTGCCGGCCAACATTTAGGATTAGCCCCGCCAACGATTAGTACTTTCATCTATTCTAACGCCTCTTTTAATGCATCGATACTAGCTTTGACATCGGTCGCATTGTAGATATAACTGCCGGCCACAAATACATCGGCCCCAGCTTCTTTACATAATTTGGCTGTTTCAGGTACAATTCCACCATCCACTTGAATATCAAAATCTAAGTTATTCGCTGCTCTTAAATGGGCAATTTGACGAATTTTGTCCAGTGTGGATTCGATAAAGCTTTGACCACCAAAACCAGGATTTACCGTCATCACAAGCACTTGATCGACCATATCCAATACAGGGACAATCGCTGAGACGCTGGTTCCAGGATTTAGCACGACTTCTGCTTTCACACCTTTTGCTTTAATCATTTGTAATGCGCGATGAATGTGGTTGGTCGCTTCTACATGCACGCCAATAATATCCGCACCCGCATTTGCAAATTCCTCGATATAACGCTCTGGATCAACAATCATTAAATGGACATCCAAAGTTAATTTCGTCACTGGTCGCAATGCCTTGACCACATTCGGACCAAACGTAATATTTGGCACAAACTGACCATCCATCACGTCAATATGGATATAATCCGCACCAAACTCCTCGACCATTTTGACGTCTTTTTCTAAATTTGCAAAATCAGCACTTAAAATTGATGGTGCAATCTTCATCTGAAATTCCCCCTATGTTTTGCGTGATTACTTATTTTTCTTCTTTTGATAAGTCGGACGTTGATTTTTCAATTCTTGTAAGAACAACAAATAATTATCATACCGAATCTGGGCAATTTTTCCCTCGGTTAAAGCTTCTTTCACTGCACAATCTGGCTCGTGGGTGTGGCTACATTCTCTAAAGCGACACACATCTTGTAAAACCACAAATTCTGGAAACATCTTTGGCAAATCAGTTACTTCCAAGTCAAAGAAATCAATCGAACTAAAGCCTGGAGTATCAGCTACCAATCCTTTAGCAACATCAATTAATTCCACATGACGCGTCGTATGCTTCCCTCGATTTAACGCTTCTGAGATTTCGCCAGTTTCTAAAGCAAGACCGGGAACTAATTGATTTAATAAAGTCGACTTACCGGCCCCTGATTGCCCAGCTAATACCGTCAAACGATTTTTCAGCAAAGCCTTCACTTGATTCAAGCCATTTTTATCACCGACAATCACCCGATAACCCGCTAAATGATAAGTCGCTTTAATTTCTTCAAGCAAAGTCGTATCGCCAAGTAAATCTACCTTACTTAAATAAATCACCGGCTCAATTTGCTTTTGCTCTAAACTCACCAAAAAACGGTCAAGCAAATGATAGGAAAAATCCGGTTCGACTAGACTCGCCACCACGATAACTTGATCGACATTAGCCACAGGCGGACGAACAAGCTCATTTTTACGCGGAAAAATTTCGAGTAAGTAGCCATCTGTTAGACTCGTACTTTCAAATTCAACAAAATCACCCACTAATGGTTTAACTTTGCGTTTTCTAAAATTACCTCGTGCGCGTGTTTGGTATAAGTTTCCTTCATGTTGAATGTAATAAAATCCACTTAATGCCTTCTTTAGTTGTCCTTGCAAAAAATGAAAACCCCCTCATTTCAATTATAAGTACATTTTACCAAAAATTAGACGAGTTTACTACTCTCATTTTTTATCGGCCACTGCGCCCAATCATAAAAAAATGAGATTTTGATTTACCTATTTTCTAGGCTTATCAAAATCTCTATGACATTGTGAATCATTCACTCTATTTATTTCAGGATTATGTTCTAAATTTCACAAATCGGACAAAAAATAAATCGGGAAGACAGGATTCGAACCTGCGACCCCTTGGTCCCAAACCAAGTGCTCTACCAAGCTGAGCTACTTCCCGAAGTCTTTATATTTCTTTAGGTATTAAAAAGACTACGCGCCCAAGAGGAGTCGAACCCCTAACCTTTTGATCCGTAGTCAAACACTCTATCCAATTGAGCTATGGGCGCATTACTAAGAATGCCGAGGACCGGAAT